>JFJP01005619.1_pt1 | contig 15227 bp, 14 predicted proteins | sample 431651 | NCBI WGS metagenome assembly JFJP01 (sample SAMN02602958, study PRJNA72255) | Microbial mat metagenome, whole genome shotgun sequencing project. | biome: fresh water; feature: sink hole; material: water; isolation source: purple microbial (photo- and chemosynthetic) mats found in...
GCATCGTGATGAAGGTCGTGGCTAACGAATGGCTGCAACAGTCACTGCAAATGACCACCATTGCACGCAAGTCCATCAATGCAAACCGGCATGTCATCATTTGCGGTTACGGTCGGTGTGGCCAGAATCTGGCCCGCATGCTGGAGCGCGAGAGTATTCCCTACATTGCGCTGGACCTGGACCCGGACCGCGTGCAACACGCTGCCTCCGCGGGTGACTCTGTGGTGTTTGGTGACTCATCGCGCCTCCAGGCGCTGATGGCTGCCGGACTGGCACGGGCCAGTGCAGTGGTGGTGACCTATCTGGACGAGGGCGCGGCGCTGAAGACTCTGGGCCAGATCCGCGCACATGCCCCTCAAGTGCCGGTGATTGTGCGCACGCAGGACGACCACAGCCTGGAAAAGTTACAGGCCGCCGGTGCGACTGAAGTGGTTCCCGAAGCACTGGAAGGCTCACTCATGTTGGCCAGTCACGCGCTGGCGCTGGTGGGCGTGCCCATGCGTCGGGTGATCCGTATCGTGCAAGACCAACGCGATGCGCGCTACAACCTTCTGCGCGGGTTTTTTCATGGCGCCGATGACGACTCCGTGGACGAGTTGCAACATGAACGCCTGGCCACGGTAGCCCTGCCGATGGATTCCAAATCCCATGGGCAAGTGCTGGGTGCCTTTGCGCTCGCACAAAACCATGTACGGGTAGTCAGCCTGCGCCGAAGCGACGGGCAAGTGGTGGAGCCTGCGGACACAGTGGTCCTTGCCCACGGGGACAAACTTGTACTTTCCGGCCAGGCCGATGCTCTGGCGATCGCTGAAAACAAACTCCTCAAAGGCCACACCAGTCCGGCAGTTCCACGGGCACAATGAAGGCTGAAAACTGCCCAACCATTGCGAAAGAGCGGCTATGCAAAACATCAGTGTCACCCAGTATCTGCGAGACCACATCCGCACCGTTCCAGATTGGCCGGCACCCGGCGTGCAGTTTCGGGACATTACCCCGCTGCTGCAGGATGCCAAGGTTTTCAGGGTACTAATCGACGCATTCGTGCACCGCTACATGGACCCGCATATGCGCCCTGATGTGGTTGCGGGGCTCGATGCCCGTGGTTTCATCCTGGGAGCCGTTGTGGCTTATGAGCTCAATGTCGGGTTTGTGCCGATTCGCAAAAAAGGCAAGCTGCCCTTCACCACCGTGGAAGAAACCTACGAACTTGAGTACGGTAGCGCCACCGTGGAACTGCATACCGATGCAGTGAAAACCGGCGACCGTGTGCTTTTGATTGATGACCTGATCGCCACTGGTGGCACCATGATGGCCGGCAAAAAGCTGTTGGAAAAACTCGGAGCTAAGGTCATGGAAGGCGCTGCTATCGTGGACCTGCCGGAACTCGGCGGATCGCAAAAACTACGGGATACAGGGCTACCGCTGTTTACTTTGCTGGATTTTGCTGGGCACTGAACTACCCGACCGCGTGGCGAACCTCAGTTGAGGTCACCGTACTGGGTGCGACTTAAAGGGGAAGCCGGCTCATCGATCTCGGTATCTTTAAAGTCCGGCATTGGCGCAGGATTGCGCCGACCGGAACGGATGATTTCGCCTGGTGCGCCCTGGGGAGGAACAGCCGCTGAGGCCAGTGCTTTCTTGAAAGCAACGACCTCTTCCTCTTGCAAGGGCTCGTAGCGAGATTGATCGATTGGTGCCTGGGAAACCTCGGGCTGCACCGCGGCGGCGGCCACATGTGCAGGCTGCGTCAAACCGGTAGTCACATGCTCGATCACACGCCAATAGACGGCTGTCACCAGAATGTCATGGCGGGATTTGGCATTGCGGGCTATCAAGGCCTCGATTTCTGCCAATCTCCCGGTTTCACCGGTATGTTCATGCGGCAAGTCCATCATGACCAGGTACTGCCGGCCACGTGAGTCCAGCGAAAGCACCTTGAATTTGTAACTCGACGACAGCACCCCGGCCTGGGTCATACATTCGCGCACGATGGCGTAGAGCATTTCGCGGCGCTCCAGTCGCTCATGCTTGCGGTTGCCCGCACTGCCCGGTGCCGCCAACGCCATCTTCGCCTTGGCAAAGTCCACAGATGTGATGGGTTGGGTTGCGTCTACGTGGCTCAGCCCCGAACTATCGACGTCGCCTGCTGGCTGCGCTGGGGGTTTTTTGGAGAACCAGTTGAAAAAGGCCATGCGCCCAAGTGTACGGCAGCTACTTGCCAATGCAAAATTGGGAAAAAATGACGCCCAGCAAATCGTCCGACGTGAACTCTCCGGTGATTTCACTGAGGGCGTTGTGGGCCAGTCGGAGTTCTTCGGCCAACAGGTCAAGGGCTTGGGCCTGTGAAGCAAGATGGGTTTGCGCCGCGCACAAATGCTGCTCGACGTGGCGCAGAGCTTCGGTGTGGCGTGTACGCGCAGTAAAGACACCGCCCGACTGGGCTTGCCATCCGGCAGCCTGCAGTAGAGATTGGCGCAAAGCATCCAGCCCCGCACCGGTTTTGGCGGACAGGACCAGCCCGTCGACTGGCGCAATTGCCACCGCGTCGGACTTGTTCCAGATATCTATCACCGGTACGGTTTTAGGTAGTTTTTGGTCTATGGCCCTTGCTATATCTGCATCAGCAGCTATATATTCTGTAGCATTTGCACGTGTCAGGTCATGCATGAACAAGACCGCATCCGCCTCTTCAATGGCAGCCCATGCGCGCTCAATGCCGATTTTTTCGATCGCGTCGTCACTTTGGCGCAGCCCCGCTGTATCCACCACATGCACCGGTACGCCTTCGATTTGGATCGTTTGCTCGACTTTGTCGCGGGTAGTGCCAGCGATGGGCGTCACGATAGCCAGCTCGGCACCAGCCAACGCATTGAGCAAGGACGACTTGCCAGCATTGGGCTGGCCCGCAATCACCACCTTGATGCCTTCTCGCAGCAGCGCGCCCTGCGTCGCCTTTTGCATCAATACAGTCAAGCCACTTTGAAGGCGTTCGAGTTGTCCTTGCGCATCGGCCTTTTGCAAAAAATCAATTTCCTCTTCCGGAAAATCGAGTGTTGCCTCCACCAGCATCCGCAAGTGGACCAAGGCATCGCGCAGGCCATGAATCTCTTTGGAAAACGCGCCCGACAGTGATTGGCTTGCGCCACGGGCCGCAGCCTCGGTGCTTGCATCGATCAGGTCGGCGATGGCCTCGGCCTGGGCCAAATCAATTTTGTCGTTCAGAAATGCACGCTGGGTGAACTCACCCGCCCGCGCGACGCGCAGACCTGGCAGGCAAGCAGAGTCTCCAGCCGCAACGCCTTCCGCTGCAGCCGCAAGGCAGCGCGCCAACAGCAGTTGCAGCACCACCGGACCACCGTGCGCCTGCAATTCAAGCACGTCTTCACCCGTAAATGAGTGGGGGGCAGGGAAGTAAATCGCCAGGCCCTGATCAATGGGCTGGCCTGTGGCATCGCAAAAGGGCAGATAGGTGGCTTCCCTGGGGGAAAGGCTTCGCCCCAAAAAGTGCGCGATGAATCCTGCAAGGCCCTTGCCACTGATGCGCACAATCCCCACCGAGCCACGCCCGGCCGCGGTGGCTATGGCAACTATGGGGTCGTAATGCTGTGCAAGCATGGGGCAAGAGGCGCGCAGCGCCTCTGCGGATTACGAGAACTTCGGCAGATTGAACTGCGGCGGCACGCCCATACGGGTATTGATGATCCACTGCTGCGCGATGGAAAGGATGTTGTTGGTAATCCAGTACAGCACCAAACCGGCAGGGAAGAAGAAGAACATTACGCTGAACACCAGCGGCATGATCCACATCATCTTGGCCTGCATCGGGTCTGGCGGCGCAGGGTTCAACGCGGTTTGCAGCAGCGTTGTTAGCGTCATGAACAAGGGCAGGACGTAATAGGGGTCGGGGGTGGACAGGTCATGGATCCACAGCGCCCAGGGCGCATTGCGCATTTCTACACTGGAGAGCAACACCCAGTAAAGGGCAATGAACACGGGTATCTGCACCATGATGGGGAAGCAGCCGCCCATGGGATTGACCTTTTCCTCACGGTAAATGCGCATCATCTCCTGCTGCATCTGCTGCGGGTTGTCTTTCAGGCGTTCACGCATTTCCATGATCTTGGGGTTGACCGCCTTCATCTTGGCCATGCTGGCATAGGCCTTGGCATTGAGCCAGTAGAAAGCGATTTTGAGCAGCAAGACCAATGCGACGATGGACCAGCCCCAGTTCTGAAGAAAACCATGTAGCTTGTCGAGCAACCAATAAAGGGGCTTGGCCAGAATCGTCAACCACCCGTAGTCTTTGACTAATTCCAGGCCGGGCGCCAGTGACTCCAGCATTTTTTCTTCTTGCGGGCCTACAAACAACTTGGCTTCCAGTGTGCCCGTGGCGCCGGGAGCGATGGTGGCAAGCGGCGCAATCATGGTGGCGCGGTAGCAGCAATCAGCCAGGGAGGCACCAATATCTACAGCGTCCAGCGAATGGGCGCGCTTCACACCCTCCGGCAAGATCCAGGCGCTGGCGAAGTAGTGCTGCACCATGGCGATATAGCCGTTAGAGGATTCTTTCTCAACATCGACCTTTTTCTTCTTGATGTCTTCAAACTCCACCTTCTGGTATTTTTTGGCCTCGGTGTACACCGCGGGGCCGGTGAAGGTGGAATAAAACGAAGACTCGCCCAAGGGCTTGTTACCGTCGCGCACCAGCTGCAAATAAACCTGTGGCTCCAGCGGGACAGCAGAGGTGTTGGTCAGCGCGTGCTTGACCGCAATGTCGTAGGCGCCACGGCGCAGGGTATAGGTTTTGACCAGCTTGATGCCGCCCACATCGCCCGACGAAAACTGGAGAACCAGCTCGTTCTCGCCATCCTGCAAAACGCGCGGGCCTGACGGTGTCATAGGCGTCTTGTGCGTGGGAAATGCGCCCCCGCCTGCGCCTGCAATGACGCCGGTTTGGGCCTGGTAGATGCGATCTTTGCTGTCATCGAGCAACACGAAGTTGCGCGTTTTGTCCACAGTATCCGAATACTTGAGGAACTCGGAACGCACCAGGGATCCGCCCTCCGTGTCGAAGCTGAGTTTGAGCACATCGGTGGTTACTTCTATGCGTTCTTTGGGCGCTGCAGAAACCGCTGGAGCAACCGCAGGCACTACACCCGGCACAACCACTGCCGCAGGTGCGGGGACGCCAGTATTGCCTGCTGCGGGCTTGGCCGCGTCTGCAGGTGTTACCGCAGTTTGCTGCACTGGCGCAGGAAAGAACGTGGGCTTGGCACCGTTGTGCACCTGCCACTTGTCCCACAACATGACCATCGAAAAGCCAAAGACCATCCACAAAATGGTGCGGCGAATATCGTTCATAAAGGTTTCTTTTCGGAGGAAGGGGGGATCAGGTGACTGAAAATTCGCGGGGCGTGCTGCGGCACAGGATCAAGGCCGCCCGCACACCAGGGATGGCAACGGCCCAGGCGCGCCACTGTGAGGTAGCTGCCCGCGGCGGCACCGTGGGTCTGCAATGCCTGCAACGCATATTGGGAGCAGGTGGGCTCAAAGCGGCAACCCGACCCCAGCCACGGACTAAGGAGCAAGCGGTAACCCTTGACCAGGCCGATCAGCAACTGCCGCATCATGGTGACACCTTGCTGGAAGTGGCCTGGATAAAAAGCTGCTGCAGTTCGTCACGCACAGCGGCCTTAAGGACATCGGAAGTGGCGCTCACGAAGCGGGTGCGATCAAACGCCACGCGCAAACGCACGAGATGCGCGTGGGGCTGCAGAGTGGTCTCGAATTCAGCGCTCACGGTGTAAATCTGTCGTTTGATGGTGTTACGGGTGACTGCACGCTTGGCCCACCGTTTGGGCACCATGGCACCTATCCATACCCCGTCAATTGGAAACGTGGATGGCATATCGCCTGTTGCTGCCGGATTAGCCCCTTGTGCGCCAGGCAATGGCGCAACGTGCAATGCAAAGTGGGCCGTACGCGCCTTGGTCAGCCCTGCAAGCGCCGCTTGGAACTGGGGACGGGACTGGAATCTGTGCAAGGTGCAATGCCCGTGCGCTAACCCGGGCCTGCCCCGCGTCGCCGCTTAGACAGCCAGGCGCTTGCGGCCCTTGGCACGGCGTGCGTTGATCACAGCACGGCCACCGCGGGTTTTCATGCGAACCAGAAAACCATGGGTACGGGCGCGGCGGATTTTGGAAGGTTGGTAAGTGCGTTTCATGTCAAATCTCTTGGGGTCGCTATTTGGTTCAGTTGCCCCGAAGACGATCAGGGAAACCCAAGATTATCGCAAATTTTCTGAGCTCCGGCAACACCTTAGACAAGAAAAGGGTTGTAATGCTGTAACTTGGTACTTTCCCTGAAAAAATGTGGATAAGTTTTTGATAAATTACAATCCAAGCCAGAATAATGCAAAGCTATCCACAGAAGACAACAAGAAAATGACAGAGGGACACACCCCCAATACGGCGGACAATTCAGCGCTCGATATCGGTCAAAGCCTCTGGCAAAGCTGTGTTGACCAGTTGGCGCAAGAGCTGCCGGAGCAGCAATTCAACACCTGGATTAAACCCCTGCAAGCACAAGTGCGGGAAGACTTTTCCGGGCTGACCATTTTTGTCGCCAACCGCTTCAAACTCGATTGGGTTCGTGCGCAGTACAGCGCCCGCATCGCCATGTTGCTGGAAAAGCTTTATGGTCAGCCTGTGCAGGTTGAGTTAGCGATCACTCCCAGGGAAGTTGTTGTCAGGAGTCAACCTCAATCCCGCAGTCCCGACATGGCCGTGGCGGAAGAAGTGGTTGAAGCTGGTGAGGATCGCCATGCTGGCGGGCCCAAAAACCGCATCAATAGCATGCTCACCTTTGATACGCTGGTGGAGGGCACGGCCAACCGCATGGCACGCGCCGCAGCCATGCATGTGGCCACGATTCCAGGGCACCTTTACAACCCGCTTTTTATCTATGGTGGCGTGGGTTTGGGCAAGACGCACCTGATGCACGCTGTGGGCAACCGCCTGCTGGCTGACAAGCCGGGAAGCAAAGTTCTCTACATCCATGCTGAGCAATTTGTATCTGATGTGGTTAAAGCCTACCAGCGTAAAACCTTCGATGAATTCAAAGACCGGTACCACTCGCTGGACCTGTTGCTGATTGACGATGTGCAGTTCTTTGCCAACAAAGACCGCACCCAGGAGGAGTTCTTCAATGCGTTTGAGGCCTTGCTGGCCAAAAAGTCGCACATTGTGATGACCAGTGACACCTACCCCAAGGGCCTGGCAGACATTCATGAGCGGCTGGTATCGCGCTTTGATTCAGGTCTCACGGTGGCCATCGAGCCGCCCGAGCTGGAAATGCGGGTGGCCATTCTGATCAACAAAGCGCGGGCTGAAGGGTCTGAAATGCCCGAAGAAGTGGCGTTTTTTGTGGCCAAAAACGTGCGCTCCAACGTACGCGAGCTCGAAGGCGCTTTGCGCAAAATATTGGCGTATTCCCGCTTCAACCAGAAAGAAATCTCCATTGCACTGGCCAGAGAGGCCCTGCGGGACCTGCTGTCCATCCAAAACCGGCAGATTTCGGTGGAAAACATCCAAAAAACGGTGGCCGACTATTACAAAATCAAAGTCGCCGACATGTACAGCAAAAAACGCCCGGCCAGCATTGCCCGGCCGCGCCAGATTGCCATGTACCTGGCCAAGGAATTGACACAAAAAAGCCTTCCGGAAATCGGAGAATTGTTCGGCGGGCGCGACCACACCACGGTGCTGCATGCGGTGCGCAAGATCGGCGGGGAGCGCCAGCAGGTTACCGAGCTGAACCAGCAGCTGCACGTTCTGGAGCAAACCCTGAAGGGTTAATTGCTAAAAACAAGGGCCCTGCGCCCGTAAAACCCCCATAAAACTGGGAAAATGGTGTCCATATCAAATGAGGTTGACATGATCGTATTGAAGGCAACGCAAGACAAAGTGCTATCGGTTCTGCAGTCCGTCGCGGGCATTGTGGAACGGCGGCACACGCTGCCCATTCTGGCCAATGTGCTGCTGCGCAAAACCGGAACCTCCATCCAGCTTACCACCAGCGATCTGGAAATCCAGATCCGCACCACGGCTGACCTGGGTGGTGACACCGGTAACTTCACCACCACCATCGGCGCACGCAAGCTCATCGACATCCTGCGCACCATGCCCGCGGACCAGACCGTGTCGCTGGAATCCAGCCAGAGCAAGGTCATCCTCAAAGGTGGCAAAAGCAAATTCACACTGCAAACACTGCAAGCTGAAGACTTCCCGTTGGTGCAGGAGTCCGCCAACTTCGGCCCCGCATTCAGCGTGCCGCAAAAGACCTTGAAAGATTTGCTCAGCCAGGTGTCTTTTGCCATGGCAGTGCATGACATTCGTTATTACCTCAACGGTATTTTGTTTGTTGCCGAAGGCAAGCAACTCAGCTTGGTCGCCACCGACGGCCACCGCCTTGCATTTGCCTCTGCCACGCTGGACGTCGATGTACCCAAGCAGGAAGTCATCCTCCCGCGCAAGACCGTGATCGAACTGCAGCGCCTCCTTAGCGATGCCGAAGGCGCTATCGAGATGCAGTTCGCCAACAACCAGGCCAAGTTCAGCTTTGACGGTATGGAGTTCGTGACCAAGCTGGTCGAGGGCAAGTTCCCTGACTACAACCGCGTCATTCCCAAAAACCACAAGAACAAGATCACGCTGGGCCGCACTGCACTGCTGGCTACCTTGCAGCGCACCGCCATTCTGACCAGCGACAAGTTCAAGGGCGTGCGCCTGAACATTGACCCCGGCAGCCTGCGCGTGGCGTCCAACAACGCCGAGCAGGAAGAAGCGGTGGACGAGCTCGACATCGATTACGGTGGCGACAGCATTGAGATCGGCTTCAACGTCACCTACCTGATCGATGCGCTCACCAACATGGACCAGGACATGGTCTCGGTAGAACTGTCCGATGGCAACAGTTCCGCTTTGTTCACCATTCCCGACAACGCCACATTCAAGTACGTGGTGATGCCCATGCGAATTTGATGCTACTTATTTTGTAGCTGCCTGCGCAATCAAACCCCCGGCTTCCGGGGGTTTGGTCATTCAAGAGTTTGAGATTTTGTGAAAAGAAGTAAGCCATGACCGAAGAAAACAAGCCCGTATCCCCCGCAGAAACCGGTGCAGAGGCCGTCCACACGGGCGAAGGCGGGGCTGATAGCTCCAACTTCCAGCCCACCATCGACGCGCACCAGGTCGGCGCGTCCGAAGCCTATGGCGAAGGTTCCATCCAGATTCTTGAAGGCCTGGAGGCCGTACGCAAGCGCCCCGGCATGTATATCGGCGACACGTCCGACGGCACCGGTCTGCACCACCTGGTGTTTGAGGTGGTGGATAACTCGATTGACGAATCCCTGGCGGGCCACTGCGACGACATTCTGGTCACCATCCACTCCGACAACTCCATCAGCGTGGTCGACAACGGCCGCGGCATTCCCACTGGCGTGAAGATGGACGACAAGCACGAGCCCAAGCGCTCGGCCGCCGAAATTGCGCTGACCGAACTGCACGCCGGCGGCAAGTTCAACCAGAACAGCTACAAGGTGTCTGGTGGTCTGCACGGCGTGGGCGTGTCCTGCGTGAACGCGCTGTCCAAAATGTTGCGGCTAACGATTCGCCGCGACGGCAAAGTGCATGTGATGGAGTTCAGCAAGGGTTTTGTGCAAAACCGCCTGGTAGAAACACAAAACGGCGTCGAAGTCTCGCCCATGAAGGTGACCGGCGAGACTGAGAAGCGCGGCACCGAAGTGCACTTTCTGCCCGACACCGAAATCTTCAAAGAAAACAACGATTTCCATTACGAGATCTTAAGCAAGCGCCTGCGTGAACTCAGCTTCCTGAATAACGGCGTGCGCATCCGCCTGAAAGACGAGCGCAGTGGCAAGGAAGACGACTTTGCCGGTGCCGGTGGCGTACAGGGCTTTGTGCACTTCATCAACAAGGGCAAGACCGTGTTGCACCCCAACGTGTTCCACGCCATGGGTGACCGCCAGAGCGACCAGGGAACCAACATTGGTGTGGAAGTGGCCATGCAATGGAACAGCGGCTACAACGAGCAAGTGCTGTGCTTCACCAACAACATCCCGCAACGTGACGGTGGCACCCACCTGACCGGCTTGCGCGCGGCCATGACCCGCGTGATCAACAAATACATCGACGACAGCGAGTTGGCCAAGAAGGCCAAGGTGGAGGTGAGCGGCGACGACATGCGCGAAGGCCTGTGCTGCGTGTTGAGCGTGAAAGTGCCCGAGCCCAAATTCTCCAGCCAGACCAAAGACAAGCTGGTGTCCTCTGAAGTGCGCGGCCCGGTGGAAGACATTGTGAGCAAGCTCCTGTTTGACTACCTGCAGGAGCGCCCGGCCGATGCCAAGATCATCGTCGGCAAGATCATCGAAGCCGCGCGCGCACGTGAAGCCGCGCGCAAAGCCCGCGACATGACCCGCCGCAAGGGCGTGTTGGATGGCATGGGGCTGCCCGGCAAGCTGGCTGATTGCCAGGAAAAAGACCCGGCCATGTGCGAGATCTACATCGTCGAGGGTGACTCCGCCGGTGGTTCTGCCAAGCAGGGCCGCGACCGCAAGTTTCAGGCGATCCTGCCCCTGCGCGGCAAGATTTTGAACGTGGAAAAAGCCCGCTACGAAAAGCTGCTCACCAGCAATGAAATTTTGACGCTCATCACCGCCCTGGGCACCGGCATCGGCAAGGCCGGTGGCAGCACCGGTAACGACGACTTCAACGTAGCCAAGCTGCGCTACCACCGCATCATCATCATGACCGATGCCGACGTGGACGGCGCCCACATCCGCACCCTGCTGTTGACCTTCTTCTACCGCCAGATGCCCGAGCTGGTGGAACGCGGGCACATCTACATTGCGCAGCCACCGCTATACAAGGTCAAGGCCGGCAAGGAAGAGCTGTACCTCCAAGGCGCGGGGGATCTGGACAACTTCTTGTTGCGCATTGCCCTGGTGAATGCGTCGGTGTTCACCGGCGGCCCGAATGGCACCACCATCAGCGGCGACACATTGTCCGAACTGGCACGCAAACACCAGATCGCGCAAGCCGTGATTGCCCGCCTGAAGAACTTCATGGATGCCGAAGCACTGCGCTCGGTAGCCGATGGCGTGGCCCTCAACCTGGACACCGTGGCCGATGCAGAGGCCAGCGCCGCTGCACTGCAAGCGAAGCTGCCCGACGCCGAAGTGGCCGGCGAGTTTGACGTGCGCACCGATAAACCCATTCTGCGCATCAGCCGCCGCCACCATGGCAACGTCAAAAGCAGCGTGCTCACGCAAGATTTTGTGCACGGCTCAGATTACGCGGCTCTGGCCGAAGCCGCCAACACCTTTAAGGGTCTGCTCGGCGAAGGCGCGCGCGTGATGCGCGGCGAAGGCGAGCGCCAGAAGGAAGAGAAGGTCTCTGACTTCCGCGAAGCCATGGCCTGGTTGATTACACAGGCCGAAAACGGCACCAGTCGCCAGCGTTACAAAGGCTTGGGCGAGATGAATCCCAGCCAGCTGTGGGAAACCACCATGGACCCCACCGTGCGCCGCCTGCTCAAAGTGCAGATCGACGACGCCATCGAAGCCGACCGCGTGTTCACCATGCTGATGGGCGACGAAGTGGAACCCCGCCGGGACTTCATTGAAACCAACGCGCTGCGAGCGGGCAATATCGACGTTTGAAACGTATATGTAGGTTTGTCGTAGCGCCATGCGCGTGCTATGCAGCGAATTCCACAGGTCTCTGAGTCGTGTCTGCGGGTCGCGTGTGCCCTCGCCCAGGCGCTCCGCTGCGCCTTGCTCTGTAGGCGCTCCAAGGTATGTTGAACGGACTTTTTTTGGATTTTTGCTTCAAATTTCATAGCTGCTTGTGCATGCGTGACAGGGGTCAGACGCGCTTTTTGCTTATAGTGTGGCCTTGTTTTACAAGGAGTTGCCGTGCGTATCTGGAAAAGCCCCATCACCATCGAAGGCCTCACCGAGGTCAACAAGAACACTGCCGTCAGTTACCTGGGCATTGAGTTTCTGGAGGTTGGTGACGACTTTTTAACCGCCCGCGTCCCGGTGAACCGCAGTACCTGTCAGCCTTACGGCCTGCTGCACGGCGGCGTGGCGGTGGTGTTGGCCGAAACCCTGGGCTCCACCGGTGCCGGCTACGCCTGCGAACCGGGCCACAAGGTGGTGGGCCTGGATATCAACGCCAACCACATCAAGGGATCCACCAGCGGGTGGGTCACCGGCACGGCGCGCGCGGTGCACATCGGGCGCTCCACTCAGGTCTGGCAGATTGATTTGCGCAACGATGCAGGCGAGTTGACCTGCGTCTCACGCATCACGATGGCGGTACTGCAACCCAAAGCCTGAGTGGCGGACCTAAGCGCTGGCCACGTGCGCCGAAAGCCTGTTGTATGCCAGTTGGCGAGTCACGCCAAATGGTACTGTGGCACTGCGTTGTTAGGCAGATTGATCCATTAAATGAGGCCGCCATAAATATCTATCGCAACTACAAGCAAGCCGAGTTGGATGCGCAATACGATGCACGTGGCACCGTTCCGGATATTCAACCTATTCTGCAACAGTACGCGGAAGGCAGCGCCACTGCACGTGCCACGCTTCCCTGCAAGCTCAACGTGGCGTATGGAACACATGCGGACGAGACACTGGATGTTTTTCCCGCTGCATCGCCAAATGCTCCAGTGCTGTTGTTCATCCACGGCGGCTACTGGCGCCTGCTCTCCAAAAATGAATCCAGCTTTATGGCGCCCGCATTCACAAGCGCGGGAGCATTGGTGGTGGCTGTCAACTATTCGCTTGCGCCCGCAGTTACGCTGGATCACATCGTCGATCAACTCCGGCGAGCGTTGGCGTGGATTTATCGCCATATTCAAGAGTTCGGGGGCGATCCGGACCGCATCCATGTATGCGGAAGCTCCGCTGGAGCGCACCTTACGGGAATGCTATTGGCTGGTGGCTGGCACGAGACCTATGGAGTGCCGCGCGATGTTGTTAGCGGTGCCATTCCGGTGAGTGGCCTGTTTGATCTTGAGCCGCTGATTCACACGCATGTCAACAGCTGGATGAAGCTGTCTCTTCAGGACGCACAACGCAATAGTCCTATGGCACATTTGCCATCGGTCGGCTGCCCGATGATTACGTCGTATGGAGAGTCGGAGACCGTAGAGTTCATGCGCCAGTCAAATGAATTCTTGGCCGCTTGGCGGGCCCGTGGCTTTAGTGGCATCTACGTGCCTATGCCAGCAACCAATCACTTTGACATTATCTTGAGTCTCAACGATCCGGCCAGTCCACTTACACAAGCTGTCTTTCAGCAAATGGGCCTGAACAGAAGCAACCAGGACGTTGTCTGATGATTGGTGCAAACAACCCGTGCCATGCGCGGTTCCTGATCGAAGGGGCCACATTGTGATTGACGCCGGTGGCAATCTCCGCAACTCATCAATTACTCTACGGCAAATGCGAGCCTTTGTGGCCGTTGCGCAGGATGGCAGCATTACCCAGGCGGCCAAGAGGCTTCACTTGACTACTTCGGCACTGTCGATGCTGGTCAGCAGTCTTGAAGGTGAGTTGGGTGTGCGCCTGTTTGAGCGCACCACGCGTCGCTTGGTGCTGACCGAAGCGGGCGCGGAGCTTTTGCCCACTGTTCAGGCCGTGTTTGACAAGTTGGATGTTGCGTTGGAAGACCTGCGCCAGTCATCACACCGCCGCAGTGGCCGCTTGTCGTTTGCCACGTCGCCCTTGCTCTGCGCCACCCTGGTTCCGTCACTGCTGGCCAGTTTCTTGAAGGAGCATGCTGCAGTGCGTGTAGAGCTTCTTGACCTGCCTGTGAACGCCATTGCCGAGGCCGTGCGTAGCGGGCAGGTGGACTTTGGCGTATGCACCCAGGACGCGCATGTGCCCGATCTGTCATCCAGCGTTTTGTACCAGGATTGCCTGATGCTGGCCTGTTTGCCCAGCCACCCCCTGGCTGAACAGGCTGAGGTACGCTGGACTGATCTGGTTGGGGAGAAGCTGGCTTTGCTTACCCGTGGAGCAGGGTTACGGTCTTTGGTGGAGCAGGGTTTCGCTGCGCGCGGCGAAATGATTGAGCCTGCATATGAGGTGTCGCAGGTAACCACTGCGGTTGGTCTGGTAGAAGCTGGCTTGGCGGTATCGATTCTGCCGTCCTACGCCCTTGCCAGTGCCCGCAGCGTGGGTGTGGTGCAAGTGCCATTAGTGGAGCCGGTGGTGGGGCGAAACATTGTGGCGCTAACGGCACCCCAGCGCAAACTGACGCCGGCCAGTGAGGCGTTCTTGTCGCATTTCAAAAAGAGTATGCGCGAGTTGCCGATAGGCACTGCAGCGCTGAAAATCGGCAAATAAGTCAGCCGCAACTGCGATCAAACGCCCAAGGTATCGTGCAGCACTTCGGGCGCTGCACGCAGACTTTCACTACTACCTTGCCAGACGGTGCGGCCTTTTTCCAGAATGAAGTGGGTGTCAGCCAGTCGCATGAGCGGGCCGATGTTCTTGTCAATGATCAGCACGCTTATGCCAGTGCTGCGCAGGGCTTCGAGGCATTGCCAGATTTCGGCGCGAACCAGTGGTGCAAGTCCTTCGGTGGCTTCGTCCAGCACCAGCAGCCGCGGGTTGGTCATCAGTGCTCGGCCAATAGCCAGCATTTGTTGTTCACCGCCCGAGAGATTGCACCCCAGGTTGTTTGCACGTTCCTTCAGGCGGGGGAACAAACTATAGACGCGCTCCAGCGTCCAGGGGGTCTTTTGCTCCAGGCGGTTATGCGCGGTGGCCACCAAATTTTCATAAACGGTCAGGTTAGGAAACACCTGACGCTGCTCAGGCACCAGACCCAAGCCCAGGCGAGCCACGCGGTACGACGGCCAACCTGTAACGTCATGGCCGGCAAAGTGAATTTGCCCGGTGCGTGAGGGGCGTATGCCGCAAGCCGTGGTGACAGTGGTTGTTTTGCCCATCCCGTTGCGTCCCAGCAGCGTGGCAAATTCTCCCGGGGCAATACTGAGGGAAGCGCCAAACAGGGCTTGCGCATCACCGTAGAACACTTCCAGGTCATTGATGCTCAGAATTTCTTTCATGCGCTCATGTCCTCGTCGCCAAGGTAAGCGACCCGCACCTCGGGGTTGGCGCTGATTTCATC
>JFJP01043539.1_pt1 | contig 15226 bp, 11 predicted proteins | sample 431651 | NCBI WGS metagenome assembly JFJP01 (sample SAMN02602958, study PRJNA72255) | Microbial mat metagenome, whole genome shotgun sequencing project. | biome: fresh water; feature: sink hole; material: water; isolation source: purple microbial (photo- and chemosynthetic) mats found in...
GCACTTTTGCTTGGAATGGCAAAAAGAATCCGCGAAGAATTGCAAATTCCGGTGGTTTGTTCCTTGCAGGATGAAGACGTTTGGGTCGATGCTTCATCGGATAAGTACCGCGAATTTATGTGGAATTTATTGGCAGAAAAAGCGAACGATGTTGATGCGTTTGTAGCTGTAAGTCATTACTTTGCAAACCATATGCAGAAGAAAATGCAGCTTAGCGCCGACAAAGTTCATGTAGCATACATTGGCACCGACCCCGAACGGTACACGGTTTTCAAACCAAATACCGAAGTGCCGGTAATAGGCTATTTATCAAGAAGTAACGACGAAAACGGCTTTGAGGTTTTTATTGATGCGTTTGTATTGCTGAAAACCAAAACCAAGCACAAAAATGCCAAAATAAAAGTTACCGGCGGCCATACCGGCGACGATAATAAATTTATAGCCAAGCAACTAAAAAAGCTAAAACGCATTTATGCCGAGCACGATATAGAATTTATAAAAGAATTTTCAGCCGATAAATTGCATAGTTTTTTCAGTGGAATGAGCTTTTTGTCGGTGCCCGTTTTGGCAGGCGAAGCATTTGGTTTGTACCAATTGGAAGCGTATGCCTCAGGAATTCCTACCGTACAGCCAAATTTGGGCGCATTTGCAGAAATTGCCGAAGTTTCGGGTGCCGGCGTAATTTACGAACCAAACACGCCCGAAGCACTGTGCAACGCTTGGGCAGAACTTTTCGAACAACCCGAAAAAATGCTTAAATTAGGCGAAAATGGCGTAAAAGCGGTTGAAACCATCTTCAATAATCAAAATTTGGCAGAGAAAATGGTGGCTATTTACGGGAAAGCTGTTAATAAACGAAATTAATGGCACAAATAATTATGCAACTTTCGAAAACACTGTTTTGGGATACCGATGTTATTTAGCAATCAACGATTTTTTATTTTTTTCAAGACAAAAAAAAAATTTCCAATTTCTATGAATTTTTCTTTTTTTTGCAAAAATTCAACGAAAAAATTCCAACATTATTAATCAATTATTCAAAAAATTAATCGAAGAAAAAAATGAAAAAAATTATCTTTTTGTCACTGATAGGTTTATTATCGGCTTCATTTCATGCGGTTGCACAAGAGGGCGGAAAACCGCTGTCCGTTAAATTTTTAGTAGATGCCGGAATAGAATACGGCGGCGATGAATTGCTAAATGTTATTTTCACTACCGGCGACGACCAATCGGTAAAAGCCGGACAAGGCGGTTTTTTGGCAGTGGGCGCCGATTTTCAGTTCGCTAACATCGATTTTCTGATGCTTCGTACTTCCTTAGGAATAAAGTACAACACCACTGCTGCCGAAAATGCCAATATTTATCTAACCAGGCTGCCGTTTAATCTAATTCCCTATATCAAGTTAAAAAACGATATTCGAATTGGTATAGGTATTACCAAGCATCTGAACGTAGGATTAAAAGGCGATGGTTTTTTCCCCGATGTCGATTTTACAAGCACCATTGGACCAAGGTTCGAATTAGGCTATAAATGGGCGGCAATAACATACACATCAATAAATTACAAGTTTGGGAATAATGTTTCTTATGCTGCAAATTCGCTTGGTGCTTCAATCTCGTTTACTTTTCCGAATAAGTAATTGCAACATCGAAAATACGGATGGAAAGTAGCTGACTAGTTAGATGGTCAGCTATTTTTTTTTTGTAATTGCAAGTTGCTTATTTGAAATAAGTTGAAAAAGACTAATTTGAAAGCGTAATCGTTATAAATTCCGATAGTTCGAACATTTTTTTTAATTTTGTACCTAAATAGCTAAAAATATGCTGCTAAAACTCAATACAATTTCAAAGTCGTATACTTGGTCGGCTGAAAACAAGGTTCGTGAAGTGCTGATTAAGTTAGATTTCGAACTAAATTCCGCCCAATCGGTTGCCGTTATTGGTCCGTCGGGCTGCGGAAAAAGTACGTTGCTTAATATTTTGGGTGCGCTGGATAAGCCCGATTCCGGCACTTATGTTTTTAACAATGAAGATATTTTGCGTAAAACGGAACCGGAATTGGCCAATTTCAGAAATACCAAAATAGGTTTTGTTTTTCAGCAGCACCATTTGTTGCCGCAACTTACAGTATATGAAAACATTATGTTACCCACGCTGGCAAAAAAAAACGGAACTAACCAACAAAGCCTAAACCAATATTGCAGCGAATTAATGCTACAATTAGGCATCGAAACCTTGAAATTGAAACGTCCGGCACAACTTTCCGGTGGCGAAAGCCAGCGTGTTACAGTTGCCAGAGCCTTAATTAACAAGCCATTACTATTGCTTGCCGACGAACCTACCGGCTCGCTCGACGAAGCTAATGCATTAGCAGTTGCCGATTTGCTTGTAAATTCAGCAAAACAATTTGGATCTTCTTTGATTATGGTAACGCATTCTTTGCAAGTAGCAAGTAAAGCGCAAAAAGTTTTTCGACTGCAGGAAGGAAAATTGATTGAGCAAAAATAAATTACAGTATAAATGAAATCAACTCGATATATTTCCGCAAGTCTTTCTTTCTACAAAAAACAACATTTTTTACTCGGATTTGCTATAGTTATTGCCAGTTTGGTAATTACCGGTTCCATAATCGTGGGCGACTCGGTAAAAGGCAGTTTGCAAACAATGGCAAAAAATCGATTGGGTTCGACAAGCCATGTTTTTAGTTCAGGCGAACGTTTCTTTACTTCAGAACTGAACCGCAAACTAAGCAAAGCATTGGATGTAAAAACTGCCGATGTATTGTTTTTGAAAGCTTTTGCAGCCAACCCCGATGCCGAATTGCGCGCAAATAATGTAAGTATTTTTGTTTGCGATTCGAATTTTGCCGGATTTTTTAGTGCCGAAAGTTTCCGGTTGGCAGAAAATGAAGTAGCAATAAATCAAACCATTGCAGCCAAATTAAACTTAAAACCGGGCGACGAATTTATTGTTAAATTGCAAAAGCCACAATTAATTCCGCTTAATGCGCCGTTTGCTTCGGAAACCGACCGAATGAATTCGGGCCGATTTACCGTTAAACAGATTTTAGCCGATAACCAAGGCGGAAGATTCAGTTTACGAAATTCGCAAGTGCCTGAAAATTCGATATTTATTGCTCGAAATTCGAGCTTACTAGATAAGGAAAACCGCGATTTCAGCAATTTAATACTTTTTGAAACTGCTTCGGAAGCTGAAAACAATCTTTATGCAGCTTCGGAATTAATGCTGAAAATAACTGAAAATTTGGCACTTGCCGATTATGGATTGAAATTGGAAAAACTACAAAACGATTCTGTAATCCAACTTAGTTCGAACCGAATTTTTATTGATTCAGTGATTGTAAAAAACTTACAACCAATTAATTTGAAATCAATTTCAAATAGTACGTATTTGGTTAACGAAATTAGATTTCAAGATAAAAAAACACCCTATTCGTTTGTTTCTGCTACCGAAACCGAAAAATTCGGTTTTAATTTAAAAACCAACGAAATAATTATAAATAAGTGGCTTGCCACCGATTTGTGCGTAAAAATAGGCGATACTTTACATCTAAAATACTGGATTCCGGATAAGAACGAAAAATTAATTCTTACTGAAAGTACATTTAAAATAGCAGTGATAATTGCTGAAAACCACCCGATTTCCGACTCCGATTTAATGCCAAATTTTCCCGGTTTGAGCGATGCCGGAAATTGCCGCGACTGGGATGCCGGCGTAGCCATTGATTTTAAGGCTATTCGCGATAAAGACGAAACCTACTGGGACGAATTTAAAGGCACGCCAAAAGCATTTATAAATTTGCAATCCGGCAGACAACTTTGGGCAAACAAATTCGGCTTCGAAACCGGCTTGCGTTTTAATGCAAACCAAACCGACAGCGCGAAAATTTTAGCTGCCATTAAGCAAACTATTTTGCCGGAGCAGCTAGGTTTTGCAATTATTTCGGCAAAAGAACTTGCCAATAAAGCCGCTTTGGGCTCGGTCGATTTTGCCCAACTTTTCTTGTCGCTTGGTTTTTTTATTATTGCGGCGGCTTTAATGCTTATTTACCTTATTTACGGCTTAAATTTGAAACATCGAAGTTCGGAATTCGAGCTTCAAATGCGAATTGGTTTTTCAAAAAAACAAATTTTTAAATTACAACTGCTTGAAATTATGGGTATTACTGTCTTTTCGGCGCTTCTGGGAACGCTTTTAAGTATTCCGTACAGTTACCTTATGGTGGGTGCCCTAAATTCGGTTTGGTACGGTGCGGTGCAAACAAACGCATTGGAAGTTTTTGTTACCGAAAGAGCATTGCTTTATGGTTTTATTTCGGTGCTAATTATTTCTGCTATAACACTTTACTATTCTTTGAAGAATACCAAACTTGGTACTGCCCAAAGCGTTGTTTCCAAAGAGAAAAAAATAAAAAAAAGCCGAATAGTTTGGCAATTTATTGCTGCAATTTCAGGCATTACAATTGGTTTACTGATAAGTTTTTATGCGATTTTTACCGGGCAAACCGCTAATTCAAGCTTATTTTTGTCGTCGGGCGGATTGCTTCTGATTTCGAGCATTTTGCTTGTAAATTTTTACTTAACTCAACTTCAACAAAAAACAACAAGCAACTATAACTCGCTTACAAACTTAGCCTTACGTAATTTGGCATTTTTCAAGTTCCGCAGTATGTCGGTACTTATTTTGTTTGCCATTGGGGTTTTTAGCTTAATAATTACCGGAGCAAATAGGCGAACCTTTAACGAAACCGCCAACCATAAGCCTTCCGGTACCGGCGGGTTCGAGTTTTGGGCGGAATTTTCGGTACCGGTTTTGGGCAATTTCAACACAGAAGAAACTCAAAAAAAATACAATTTTGATGCAGAAATGCAGCATAATTTGCTTCATTTTGAACATATTAAAGCTACCGAAGGCGACCGGGCCGACTGTTTGAATCAAAATAAAATTACGAACCCACGAATTTTAGGTGTGCCGAATCAATCCTTTTTTGAAAATTCAAATTTTTCTTTTGCAAGCAGTATACATACGGTTTCAAAGGATAGTATTTGGCTAGAATTGAATAAGTTATACGCTAAAAAAACCATTCCGGCTGTAATCGACCAAACCGTGTTGCAATGGGGCATTCAAAAAAAATTGGGCGACACCATAACGTATACCAACGAATTGGGCGAAACATTGAATTTGGTGTTAATAGCCGGCATTCAAAACTCAGTATTTCAAGGAAGTGTATTGATTTCGGAAAGTCATTTCAACCGAAACTTTCCAAGTATTGCCGGTAGCAAAATTATGCTTATCGAAAGCACATCGGATACATTAACTGCATTAAATCAGAACATTAACTACACTTTTGGCGAATATGGTATTGAACTTGAAACTACAAAGCAACGTTTGAGCAATTTTTATGCGGTAACCAATACGTACTTGAATGTGTTTCTGCTACTTGGCTTTTTCGGCTTGCTTATTGGAACTTTTGGGTTGGGAATTGCCATTGCACGAAACCTTACCGACAGAACCTCGGAAATTGGTCTGCTGCAAGCCGTTGGATTTTCAAAAAAGCAAATATTTACCTTGTTTTTTTATGAACAATCGGTAGTTTTATTTATTTCGCTATTGTTGGCAATTATTTCGGCATTGGTAGGTATTTTGCCCTCAATTTTATCGAATTCGTACAGTTTTTCCGGAATTTATTTAGTACTTTTAGTGCTCGGAATTGCGGTTATAAGTTTGCTAATGACTTATATTTCAATTAAAAGCAGCTTGAATAAAAACGTAATAAATAATTTAAGGGTTGAGTAGCCGGTTTAACAATTCAGTGAATAATAATTTGATTATAAATTAGATACCTATAATGCGAAAACGAATATTAGTAACCGGAGGTGCCGGATTTTTAGGCTCGCACTTATGCGAACGACTGTTAAATGAAGGCAACGAAGTTATTTGCTTGGATAATTACTTCACCGGAAACAAACAAAATATTGTTCATTTGCTCGATAATCCTTATTTTGAGCTAATTAGGCACGATGTTACCATGCCGTTTTTTATTGAAGTAGATGAGATTTACAACTTGGCTTGTCCTGCTTCGCCCATACATTACCGGTACAACGGAATAAAAACCGTAAAAACATCGGTTATGGGCGCCATAAACATGCTGGGGTTGGCTAAACGAATAAAAGCCAAAATATTGCAAGCTTCGACCAGCGAAGTATACGGCGACCCCGAAATACACCCGCAAACCGAAGATTATTGGGGCAATGTAAACCCAATTGGGCAGCGTGCTTGTTATGACGAAGGTAAACGTGTAGCCGAAACCTTGTTTATGAACTACCATTGGCAAAATGGAGTAGCCATAAAAATTGCTCGAATATTTAACACCTACGGGCCCAAAATGCATCCGAACGATGGCAGAGTGGTTTCGAATTTCATTGTGCAAGCCCTTCAAAATAAAGATATTACTATTTACGGCGATGGAACTCAAACGCGTAGTTTTCAGTTTGTCGACGACTTAATTGAAGGTTTTATTCGCTTAATGCATACCGACAACAGTATTATAGGACCAATAAATTTGGGTAACCCGGAAGAGTTTTCCATGTTGGAATTGGCAGAAAAAACCATACAATTGACCGGTTCAAAATCGAAACTGATTTTTATGCCCTTGCCGCAGGACGACCCAACCCAACGCAAGCCAGACATCACGCTGGCAAAAAAAGTGTTAAATGGTTGGGAACCAAAAGTTAAGCTTAATGAAGGGTTGATTAAAACAATCGATTATTTTAAAAATATTGTGTAGTTAATACAATTTGTTCTCCTTTTTTTGTACATTTACTTGATTAAAACTAATTTGATACTTATGAATGAAAATAAGTTACGAATCCGATTGCTTTTTGAACGACTCGAAATTCTTTCTAAAAGGCAAGATAGTTTTTTTAAGGAAATAGAAGCAATACGCATAGAACTTGAGCTACTTTATGCGGCTGAAAATGAAACGATTTCGACCCCGAAGGAAGAGATAAAAGAAGTAACAAATGTTGAATTTACCGCAAAGCCTATAGCGGTTGCATCAGAAAATTCGTTTGAACGAGCTGCCTACGAACGAAAAATGAAGAATGAAAGTGCTGAAAGTATTTTCGACAAAATTCCAAATTTCAGTTTTAACAGTGAACAGTTTATTGGCGAAAATTTAATCAGTAAAATTGGGATAATTATAACGGTAATAGGTGTTTCAATCGGTGCTAAATATGCCATCGATCATGAACTGATAAGTCCGCTTACACGAATAATTATGGCTTATATATTTGGTGCTGTGTTATTTGGCTTTGCTATAAAGCTTAAAGAAAAGTATATCGATTACAGTGCGGTGTTAATGAGCGGTTCAATGGCAATTTTGTATTTTATTACCTACGCAGCTTATAGCTATTACGCACTTTTTCAGCAAATTCCGGCATTTTTGCTCATGCTTTTTTTTACAGTAATTACTATTTTTGCGGCACTTAATTATAACAGGCAAGTAATTGCACATATTGGTTTTGTGGGTGCTTATGCCATTCCGTTTTTATTAAGCGACGAAACCGGAAATGTGGCTATATTATTCAGCTACATGGTTATAATTAATTTAGGAATTCTTATCGTTTCGTTTAAAAAGTATTGGAAATCGAATCATTATGTTTTAGCGTTTGTTTTCCTAAGTATCTTTTTTGCAATTTTTTATACCACTTTTTTAGTTTATAAACTGGTTCGAGAAGAAAAATTTGAAAAAGCCGATATCTTTCTTTTATTGCTTAATACCTTTATTTTCTATGGCTTTGGTTATGCTTTGCTCGAAAATAATGAAACAGGAAAACAACTTTTGGGCTTATATACTCTTGGTAACGCAATCATACATACAGTGGTTAGTTTACTTATTATCAGGCAAAAATCTGCTGATAAAAATTTGCTGTATTTGGTTATCGGTTTGGCGTTGGTGTTCGTAACTTTGGCAATTCCGGTGCAGTTAAGCGGCAATTGGGTTACGCTGTTTTGGGTATTCGAAGCTGCGTTGTTGTTTTGGATTGGCAGAACCAAAAATACTCCTTTCTATGAAATGCTAGCCTATCCGTTGTTTTTTCTTGCCTTTTTTAGCTTAATTCACGATTGGTCTGAGGCATACAATAGGTATATTCAGGCACAGCCCGAAACTAGAGTTTTACCAATTTTCAACACAAATTTTCTGATTTCGGCGCTTTTTATTGCTGCTTATGGTTTTATTAATTGGTTGAATATAAATAAGAAATATGTTTCGCCACTTGCAGGAAAACAAGGTTTGTATCATATAATTGCCTACTCGATTCCTGCAATACTTATTGCAGTGTTGTATTTTGCTTTTCGAATTGAAATTGAAACCTATTATAACCAACTTTATACCGACTCAACAATAATTATTGCAGGTTACGACCCAAATTATCCCGACTATTATTTTAATTACGAACTCAATAAATTCAAAGGAATTTGGGTATTGAACTATTCCTTAGTGTTTGTTTCGCTTTTGGCATTTGTCAATTTCAAATTTATTAAAAATGCAGAATTGCATGTAATTAACTACGGGCTTCATCTTTTGGCAATTGCTATGTTTTTAACCTATGGATTGCTTACAATGAGCGAATTACGCGAAACCTATTTAAGTCAGAACTTAGCAAACTACTATCCTCGCGGATTTACGTACATTGGTATTCGCTATATTTCGTATGTATTTTTAATTCCGGCTGTTTGGTCGCTTATAAAACTATGCAGACCTGAAAAAATGCTTGCCAATTATCAACGAATTGCGTTTATTGTTTTGCATACAAGTATTTTATGGATACTGAGCAGCGAACTGATTAATCTGATGGATTTGGCACAATCGCAACAAATGTACAAATTGGGTTTAAGCATTTTATGGGGAGTTTATGCGTTGTGGTTAATTGTACTTGGCATTTGGAAAAAGCAACAATATTTGCGAATTGGTGCAATTGGTTTATTTGCAGTAACTTTAGCAAAACTGTTTGTGTACGATATTTCGCATCTGAACACCATTTCAAAAACCATTGTGTTCGTATTGTTGGGGGTACTTTTGCTGCTTATTTCGTTCTTATACAATAAATTCCGAAGTAAAATAATGGATTAATCTGTAAAATTATAAAAAATCAAAATGCATATCCGCAATCGCTCAATCTTTTGTTTTTTTGACTAACAACGGCTGGGTTAGTGAGCTTGTCGAACTATATACCGTTGCAAATTAACAGCTTACATTGGCTTTAGCCAAAACTAAATAACAGAATATCAATAATTTAGTTTTCAGTTTTGGCTGAAGCCAATTTCGACTCAACTTTGTCAATGTGCTTAAGCACGTTGTTAATTAGAAAACCGGTACGATATATTTATATAACATACATTTATTTTGTAAAATTGCGGATAATCATTAAAATCAATGTTTCATCGGGGTTTTGCTTTCAACTGAATTGCTTCGCATTACCAATTCCCGGTTTCGTCGGGTTTAAAACCCGGTTTCGTCGATTTAGGCTGTTTTTGGATACTCGGCTGCCATATCTTTGTTTCATAATTAATAATTTTAAATTTTTGAATTATGGAAACAATGCGTAATTTTGAAGAAGGTACAAAAACTCAAAAAAGTTTCTTCTCTATGAAAAAAGTAATGTTCGGTTTATTGGTTTTGGCGGCCGGTGGTTTGCTGCTTGGTTTCAATTTGGAACTGTTAGACCCTTATTATAAGTCGGTTGTGTTTTCGTGGCAAGCATTGGTTATTGCCATTGGGCTTATTTCAATTTTCGACCGCGACAGTATTGGTTTTGGTATAGTGATGCTGGGTGTAGGTACCGTTTTTATTCTTCCCGATGTAATTGAGGTTCCTTTTAATATGGAAAAAGTTTTTTGGCCGGTAATAATAATTTCGGTAGGCTTGATAATTCTATTTAGTTTTTTCAAAAAGAAAAAACCTGCTAGTGAAAATTGCGATCATAATTGGAAAAAGCATATAAATTTTAGCGGTACCGAGTATTTCGATACAGAAAGACTGGACGAAAACAACGTATTTGGTGGTTCGAAAAAAATATTTGAAGCCCAGTATTTTAAAGGCGGCGAGGTGAATAATATTTTTGGCGGAAGCGAAATAGACCTTACCAAAACCAAATTGCCTGCCGGAAGAACCGTATTGGAATTGAATAACGTATTTGGCGGCATAACTTTAATTGTACCAACCGACTGGGTTATTCATATTAAAATGGACAATGTTATGGGCGGATTTGTTGATAAACGTACCGTAAAACCTTCGTTTGACAGCTCTGACAGCGAACTGGTTATTAAAGGTGCCTGTGTATTTGGCGGCGGCGAATTAATAAATTAATATGCAAGCCTCTTTTTATAACAACCCTAAGTTCTTTTTGTTTTATGCCGGAATCTGGATAATGGTTTCATTTATCCAGATTTCTGTTTTACATCTGCAATTTAATCTCAGCTGGTTGCACGCTATTGTCGATTCGTTTTTATACAGTTATGCGCTCGGTTTATTCTATATATCAATACCTTACTATGCCAAATATGTAAAACCGGGCAAACCGGGGTTGTTTAATTTAGTGCTAAACCAGTTTATGGCTGCATCGCTGTTGGTACTTTTTTGGATATTGATTGTTAAGAATTTAAATGAGTATTTATTCAACGAATCAATAACTTACGTTCAGTTTTCGCAACAATCAATAACTTGGCGCGTAATTTTTGGCTATTTGATGTACGGAATTTTGGTGTTGCTTTATTTTGCCGAGCAGAATTATAGCAATTTGCAACAAAAAACCATCAGCGAAACCCAACTTATTTCGGCAAACCGACAAGCCGAACTTAAAATGCTGAAAGCACAAATAAATCCGCATTTTTTGTTTAACAGCTTAAATTCAATTAGTTCGCTAACCTTAACCGATGCCCAAAAAGCACACCGAATGGTGCTAAGCTTGGCCGATTATTTTCGGTATTCAATTTCAAAATCCGAAAATCAGTTTTCGAACTTAAAAGTTGAAATCGAAAACTGTAAAAAATACTTAGAAATTGAACAAATACGTTTTGGTGAAAAGTTGAAATTAGAATATACCATTGATAACGAAAGCCTTAACTGCCAAATTCCGACCATGATTTTGCAACCGCTGTACGAAAATGCCGTGAAATATGGCGTTTACGAAAGTTTAAATGAAGTTTCAATTCGTACCCTTATTTCGAAAAAAAACGATTATGTAGAAATTGAAATTGAAAACGAAGTTGAAAAATACGCGCGAAAACGAAAAGGCGAAGGCATTGGATTGAAAAACGTTGGCGACATGCTCAAACTTTCGTACAATTCGGATAATTTGCTTACCATAAACCAATTGCCCGACAAATATGTGGTAAATATTAAAATTCCGTACCGGATTGCAGAATAATTTAAGAAATTTGGTTGAAAATTGCAAAAAAAACGTACAACAAATAAAAGCAGCGGAGGTTGAACATACACAACCAATTAAATAATTGTTAAAATTAAATTTTGTATAAATTTGTTTGGATTAATAACTATTTTTACTTCGCAAAGCGCACTAATCTATTATGCACACATTACAAAATTTACTATAAAAAGCCGTTAACATGAAAGTTATTAACAAATTGGCACTTATCGACGGACGAAATTTGTATTATGCTTTTAAAGCCGGAGCCGGTAAAATTATTGACCACCAAACCGAAATAAATAAATTAAACGTTTTTCCGGTTTCCGACCACGACACCGGAACCAACTTGGCATCGACCATTCGGTCTATTTTAGAAAATTGGCTGCCCGATCGTTCGTATAAAATATCGGTAAATGCTATGGCAGAAGCTGCAATGTATGGCGCCAGAGGCAATTCGGGAATAATTTTCGCCCAATTTTTGTACGGCGTAAGCGCCGAAACTACCAATACCGGTAAAATAAGCATTGCAGAATTTGCCCAAAGTCTGAAAAGCTCCATCAAATACATGTACGAAGCCATGTCGAACCCGGTGGAAGGTACCATGCTTAGCGTTATTCGCGATTGGGCTGACTATATTTACGAAAATCGCCATGCCACCGACTTCAAACAACTGCTGATTGAATCGCTGGAAACGGCAAAAAAATCGTTGGAAAACACCAAAAACCAACTGCAAGTGCTTGCAACCAACAATGTAGTTGATGCCGGCGGCAAAGGTTTTGTACTGTTTGTTGAAGGAATAATTGAGTTGCTAAAAACTAACAATGTGCGCAGTTTAAGCAACTATTCGGCCAGCGCCATTCAGCTCGACGAACTGCACGAACACGACGATGAAGTAATAACGCACCGCTATTGCACCGAGGCACTTATTAAAAATTGCCATGCCGATAAAACGCACATTGCCAACATTCTGAACCAATTCGGCAATTCGATTGTGGTAGCAGGAAGCGATAAATTGCGCCGAATTCATGTACATACCAATACACCTGCTGAACTTTTTCAAAAACTAAAAAATGTGGGTACGCTAAGCTTTCAGAAAGCCGAAGACATGGTTAGGCAGCACGATGCAGCGTATAACCGGAAGTGGAATATTGCACTCCTCACCGACTCTACCTGCGACTTAACTGATGAACTGATTGACAAATACCAAATTCAGATGCTGCCAATCGGCATTCAGTTTGGCGAATCGATGTATTTGGATAACATAACGCTGAAATCGGAAACATTTTTCGAAATGTTTGGCAAAGAAACCAAAAACCCAAGTACCACACAAATTAACCAAAAAGCTTTCGAAAACGTGTATTCGCATTTAGCATCGCACTACGATGCAATTATAGCGGTGCATATTTCGGATCAACTGAGCGGAACCTGCGGTAACAGTGCAAAAGCCGCCCAAAAAATAAGTGCCGAATTTAATAAACCAATTACGGTAATTAACTCGAAAAGTCTGTCGGGCATGTTGGGATTAGTTTTGGTTGATATTGCAAAAAATATTGAGTTTGGTTTGCCTTACGAGAAAATTATTGAATTGGCACAGCAACGAATTCAAAAATCGAGAATTTATGTTAGCGTAAAAACCTTAAAATATATGGTTCGCGGCGGAAGAGTTTCGCCATTGAAAGGGTTTATAGCCAAATTGCTTAATTTGAAACCAATAATTTCGGTAGATGAAAACGGCAAAGCAATAAACTACGACAAAACCTTTTCGCAACGTGCAAATTTGAAAAAAATAATGTCGCATGTTAAAGAATTTTCCAAAAACGGCGAAATTGAAGAATATATTATTACCCATGCCGCCAACCCAAAAGGCGTTGCCTTTATAAAAACCAAGTTGGTAGAACTTACCGGCAAAGAACCTTTGCTTGTAACCAATATTTCGCCGGCTATTGGTATAAATGCCGGCTTGGGCGCAGTTTCGGTTTCTGTAACCTTAAAATAACTAATTATGAGTTTTTTTGAAATATATTTGTGGGCTTTTGCTGCCATTATGGCACTAATGACAAGCCTTTGGATTGCAAGCGTTTACCTTAAAAATGTAAGCATTGTAGATATGTTTTGGGGGGTTGGTTTTGTGGTAGCTGCCGGTGTATATTATTATTTCGGGCAAGGCTACGAACCGCGAAAACTAATGGTTACCGGTTTGGTTGCCATTTGGGGTTTGCGTCTTTCGGTTTATTTGGCTTGGCGTAATGTTGGCAAACCCGAAGATTTTCGCTACCAAGAATTCCGCAGAAAATACGGTGCACACCGCTATTGGTACGTAAGTTTTTTTCAAACTTTTTTACTTCAAGGAGTGCTTATGTGGTTTATTTCGGCACCGCTGCTGGGTGCGCAATACCTGCAAAGCTCCGCAAACCTTAATTTTTTCGATTATTTGGGCGTGGTTGTCTGGCTTATCGGTTTTACCTTTGAAGCCGGCGGCGATTACCAACTGGCTCGTTTTAAAGGCAATGCGGCAAATAAAGGCAAGGTGTTGCAAACCGGCTTTTGGAAATATACACGCCACCCAAATTATTTTGGCGATTCGGCGGTATGGTGGGCGTTTGGACTTTTTGCTTTGGCAGCCGGCAGTTACTTTACCATTATTGGTGCGGTACTTATGACAGCACTAATTATTAAGGTTTCCGGTGTGGCATTGCTCGAAAAATCGTTAAAAACCAACAAGCCCGAATATGCCGAATACATTCGTAAAACAAGCACGTTTATACCTTGGTTTCCAAAAAAATAGATTATGGAATACATTAGCTGGTTTTGGATTATCATGTTTAGCATTTGGGGCTTGCCATTGGGTATTTACCGAAGCAAATTTCGTAAAATTGTATATAGCACCACCGACTGGAAAATAAATATAAAGCCTTGGTTTTGGCTGGAAACCAAAGCTTTGCTTGGTTTTTATACTCCCGAAAGTGAAAACTTTGTTAAATTCCGAAATTTCTACCGTTTCTATCTTTTAATCTATTTTTTATTGTTTATTTCGTACCAAATTTTCTAATTTAAAATAAAGTACATGTCAAAAATAGTAATTGGAAGCAAAATTCCATCTTTCACGCTTAAAAACCAGCACAATATCAATTTTACTATCGATTCGTTAGTGGGTAAAAAGAATTTGGTAATTTACTTTTACCCCAAAGACGAAACACCCGGTTGTACTACTGAAGCATGCAATTTTCGCGATCAATATAAAATTTTTAAAGAAATTGATGCCGAAGTGATTGGTATAAGCACCGATTCGCCGGAAAGTCATTTAAAATTTTCAGAAAAAAATCAATTGCCTTTCATTTTACTTTCCGACCCCGAAGATGCAATTCGAAAATTATTCGGAGTACCTAACGACTTATTAGGTATGTTAAAAGGCAGAGTTACCTACGTAGTTAATAAACAAGGTACAGTAATTCATACGTTTAATTCGCAGTATAAGCCTGCACAACATATTCAGGAAGCCATAAATGCTTTGTACAAAATTTAAAATTTCCTAACATTAACTAAAATCGTATTTATCAACTAAAATGGCAGTGTATCGAGTATTGGTAAGTTTTTTCTTAAGTGCAACTTTCGCTTGGATGCTTTCGGGTACCGAGCTTCTTGTTATTCAGCATTTTACTAATTCCGAACGCTCAATAATTGAAACTGCCATTATCGATAATCCGAATTACGATGCAGAACCTTGCAATAAAGTAGAAGTTCTTCGTTTATTATTTGATTATAGCTCCGGCTAC
>JFJP01020136.1_pt1 | contig 15222 bp, 11 predicted proteins | sample 431651 | NCBI WGS metagenome assembly JFJP01 (sample SAMN02602958, study PRJNA72255) | Microbial mat metagenome, whole genome shotgun sequencing project. | biome: fresh water; feature: sink hole; material: water; isolation source: purple microbial (photo- and chemosynthetic) mats found in...
CGTCGAGGGCTCCAGCAGCCAATGCATCCATCCCCATCTCGCTCCCCTTGGGGGTCAGGGAGCTCAGCACGATGGTCGGGACGGGCTTGTGGGCCATCACCTTCCGCAGGAAGGTCAAGCCATCCATGCGAGGCATTTCGATATCCAGGGTCATGACGTCGGGGTTCAGCTGCACGAGCTTGTCCCGGGCGACGAAGGGATCAGGCGCGGTCGCGATCACCTCGATGTCGGGAAAGCGGTTCAGCTCGCGCGACAGGACCTGCCGCACTACGGCGGAGTCGTCGACGACCAGTACGCGGATCTTGCGGGTGGGCAACACCGATCAGCGCTCCAGCACGCTCATCAGCACAGGGTTGCCCTCCGCCTCGATCCAGAAGTGGTGGGACAGTTGCAGGGACTCGTCCAGTTCGTCGGGCAGAAGCTGAGACGGCACCCCCAGGTGGATCACGAGTTCGGTGCCATAGTGTTCGGTGAGGAAGGCCCCCACGATCATGTTGAGCGTCTCGCTCAAGGCATCCATCTGGTTCTTGGTGGAGTCGGGGTCGCTGGTGTCGATTCCCAGCAGGTTGGAGGCGAGCAGGGTGGCCAGGGGTGCCGAGACCCAGAGGCGGGCGGTGCCGCTGCAGGGTCCGGACCAGCTGAGTTCCACGCCGATCGGGTCCCACCCGGAAACGCCCTCAGGCTCGGTTCCGGGCGCGAGTTCCCCCAGGAAGACGAAGGCGGCCCCTTCGAAGATGCGTGCGGCGGCGGTGCGGAGGTCGGCTTCCAACTTGTCCATGATTTACCCTTGCGCTTGCGGAGTGGTCGGGCCCCAAGCTCCCAGGATCTGGTGCAGCAGGTCGCGCACCTCCTCGGGACGGCAGGGTTTGCGGAGGTAGCCGGCGATACCGGCTTGGCGAAGCTCGTTCATGCGCGTCTGGCTCCCTTCGGTGGAGACGATGGCGACAGGAATCTCGCGCCACTCGGGGTCCGCCTTCATGGCGTGCACCAGGTCGATCCCGTTCATGACGGGCATGTTGATGTCGGCCAGCACGATGTCCACCCAGCGCTCCTTGAGCACCGCGATCGCTTCGGCGCCGTTGCCCGCCTCGATCACCTCGTCCAGAGGAATCTTCGCCATCTGAAAAGTCCGCTCCATCGCACCACGGATGGTACGTGAGTCGTCTACGAGCAGGATAGTGTATCCCATAATCCCTCCGGCCGATCTCGAGGTAGAGCGTGCGGGGGATCTCGCCACCGACGTGCTCGGCGGTGATCAGGATCCCGTTTTTCCAAAAAAGTTTACGTGCAATCAGGATGTTGCGTTCGCCGATATTGAAGTGCGAGCTGCCCGAGATGACGTTGGCTCCACCAGCTATCACCACGCGCAGATTCTCCTTGGTGGCCCCGAGTTTGTAGGCCTGCTTGAAGAGGGCGGGGATGGCTTCGTCGCCGAACATCAGGGGATGGGCCTTGGCCTTCTCCTGATCCAGGGAGCCTTGGGGGAGCATGTAGTGGAGGATGCCCCCCACATTGGCCTTGGGGTCGTGGATCGCCACGCCGATGCAGGAGCCCAGCGCGTGGGTGACGATGATGTCACCCGGTTCGGAGGAGAAGGCCATCTCGGAGATGCCGACCGTATACCTCATGCGTGCTCCTGCTTGAGATAGACCGAAGGCCGCAGGGACTTGAAGCCCGTGCTCATTCCGGAAAGACTCTCGGCATGACCGACCACGAACAGACCTCCAGGACGCAACAGGCGCAGGGCTTCGCGCACCAGTTTGCGACGACCGTCACCATCGAAGTATATCATGACATTGCGGCAGAAGATGATATCGAAGGGGCCCTTCATCGGGTAGGGGTCCTCCATCAGGTTCAGCCGGGCGAAGTTCAGGGGGGCGCGCAAGGCGGCGCTCGCAGACCAGTGGTTGGGATCATCGGGCGAATGGTCCCACCATCGCTGAAGCAGTTCCGGGGGGATCCCCTCGATCTTGGCGGCGGGGTAGGTGCCGCGCTTGCATTGGCGGAGGACCTGGGTCGAGATGTCGGTGGCTAGGATCCGCAGGTCCACGGGTGTGGATCCGCAGGCTTCCTGGATGACCATGGAGAGGGTGTAGGGCTCTTCGCCGGTGGAGGCGGCGGCGCACCAGATCCGCAGGCGGCGCATTCCCTTGTGGAGCATGGCCTTGACGTGGTCGGTCAGGGCCTCGAAGTGGTCGGGCTCGCGGAAGAAGAAGGTGTGGTTGGTGGAGATGACATCCAGCAGGTGGACGATCTCTTCGCCAGTGGCGTCGTTCTGCAGGTACTCCAGATAGGCAGGGTAGGTTTCGATCTCCAAGGCGCGGAGTCGCTTGCCGAGACGGGCGTAAACGAGGGCCTGGCGCCCTTCGCCCAGGTTGATCCCGGCCTTGCGGTAGACCAGCTCGCGTACGGCCTGATAGATCTCGGGGCCCATGGAGTCGCTGCTGGTGAGGTGGCTGTGCTCGGACGATGGACTCACGGGTTCCAATCCCCTTCGCGCAGCTCGTGCACCTTGATGACGGCCACATGGCCGGTCTTGCTGTCCAGCATGATTTTGCGTCCCTTGTGGCCGCCCACATCTTCTGAGGCGATGTGAATTCCACGCGCACGCAAGATCTTGCGCGCCATGGCGATGTTGGCTTCGCCGCGCAGGTCGCCCTGGCGCAGCGTAGCGCCGCCGAAGATCTGCGCTTCGAAGGGGATGACCCCCACGTGTTCGCGCATCATCTGCAGCAGCTTGGGCAGGGCGACATTCCCGAACCGCGTCGTGGCCCGGTGAGCCTCGTAGGTAGCGGGTTCGACAAAGTGAGCCAAGGCGGAGACCGCCCGCCCCTGTTCCCAGAGGCAGACCGCAACACCGAGGCTCACGACGCTGATCAGCATGGTTCCTTCTTCGGTCAAGGCGAGTTCGCCGGGGCGGACAAGGTGTCCGTCGATCTCATCTCCGCCCCGGCGACGCTCGGACTTGGACATGGACGCCCTAGAACTCCTTCAGCGTCTCGTCGTCCATGGGGATCACCTCTTCGGGGGTGACCGTCTTGGTGACGCGCTTGGCCGCAGGAGCCTTGGCCTTGCCATGCCCAGCGGGCGGCAGGGCCGCCTGGGGCTGGGCGTGGTGGGTCATCAGCCGGGCCGCGGGGCGGGCCGCCTGACCTGCGGACGACAGCTGGAACTGGGCGACCATCGCCTGCAGCTCCTCGGCTTGGGAGCTCAGCTCCTCCGAGGCGCTGGCCGACTCTTCCGAGTTGGCGGCGTTCTGCTGGGTCACCTTGTCCATCTGGGTCACGGCCGTGTTCACCTGCTCGATGCCCTGCGACTGCTCGCGGCTGGCTTCGGCGATCTCGGCGATCAGGCCGTTGACCTTACCGGCGCTGGTGGCGATCAGCTCGAAGCTCTTGGAGACGTCCACCGCGATCTTGACCCCTTCGTCGGCGTTGCGCACCGACTCGCTGATCATATCCGCCGTGTTCTTCGCCGCTTCGGCGCTGCGTTGCGCCAGGTTGCGCACCTCCTCGGCCACCACCGCGAACCCGCGGCCCGCCTCCCCGGCGCGCGCTGCTTCCACAGCGGCGTTCAGGGCCAACAGGTTGGTCTGCATGGCGATCTCGTCGATGGTCTTGACGATCTTGGCCGTCTGGTCGCTGCTGTCCTTGATCTTGGCGATCGAGCTGGACATCTTGTTCATGGCCGCAGTACCCGTCTTGGCGTGGTTGTCCGCCTCGCCCGCCATGTTCCGGGCCTGGTTGGCGTTGTCGGCGTTCTGGCGGGTCATGGAGGCCATCTCCTCCAGGGAGCTGCTCACCTCCTCGAGGCTGCTGGCCTGTTCGTTGGCGCCCTGGGCCAGGGCCTGGCTGCCGCCGCTGATCTGCTGGCTGGCGCTGGCCACCTGCGAGGCGCCTTCAGCCACCTGCGAGAGTGCCTTGTCCAGGTTGTCCACGGCCAGGTTCAGGCTGTTCTTGATCTTGGCGTGGTCGCCCTTGTAGTCGCCCTTCACGCGCGCCGTCATGTCGCGGGCAGCGACCTTATCGAGCACGGCGGCGGCTTCGTTGACGGGCTCGATCACGGCGTCCAGGGTCTTGTTGATGCCGGCGATCAGCTGATTCCACCCACCCACGAACAGCTTGTCGTTGGCGCGGGTACTCAGGGCGCCGCCGAGTGCCGCGTTGACCAGTGTGTCCGACTCGCTCAGCAGCTCGTTCATCATCTTGACCATCTTGTTCAGATTGCCCTTGATGATGTTGTACTGCCCCTTGTAGGTATCCGTGATGGTGGGCGGGATCACCCCCATGCTCACCTTGTCGACGTAGTCCGCCGTGACGTTCAGCGGGTTGACGATGTTGGTGATGGTGGCGTTGACGCCTGCGACCAGCTGGTTCCATCCGCCCTGGAAGAGGGCGGCATTGGCGCGCTTGTCGAGCTCGCCATCGGCGGCGGCGGTGATGATGATGTCGGTCTCCTTGAGGAGGTCGTTCATCATCTTCACGACGTTGTTGAGGTTGTTCTTGATGATGTTGAAGTCGCCGTTGTAGCTGTCGGTAATGGTCGGGGGGATGATCCCCTTGGAGATGTCGTCCACGTACTTGGCGGTGACGTTCAGCGGATTGATGACCGAGTCCAGGGTGTCGTTGACGCCGCTGACGATGGCGCGGAAATCGCCCTGATGTTTGGTGGCATCGGCGCGGGTGGCGAGCTTGCCTTCCACGGCTGCCTTGGCCAGCATGGCAGCATCGGCGGTCATGCGCTGGATCGCATCCACCATCTTCTTCATAGCCGCCATGAGGGCGCCCGTCTCATCGGTGCTTTCCACCACTATCTCGATGGAGGTGTTTCCGACCGCAACAGCATCGGCAATAACGATGCAGCGGCTGATCGGTTTGGTGATGCTGCGGGTGACCAGCCAGGCGATCAGTAGCGCCAGGAGTGCCGATGCGATCAGCAGTCCAACAATCAGGGTGCGGGTCTGAACCGCCATTGCCGCGGCAGCGGTCCCTTCCTCCTTGGCCATGTCGTCTTGGAACTTGACGAGGTTGAAGAGTGCTTCCAGATACATCCCCTGCTCTTTCCGATATTCACCGAAGAGAAGCGCGGCTGCGGCGGCATCGTCGTTGGCCTTGGCCCACTCCCGTATCTTGTCCTGCATCTGTCGAACGGGCATGCGGTGGGAATTGGCATCCTCCAAGAGGGCCTTGCCCTCCTTGCTCAGGATCGTCTCTTCTAAGTATTTGAAGGACTTGTCGATCTTCTCGCGGGCGGGGCCATACTTCTCGTCTTCGCGAGCTACGAAGGCGGGATCGTTGCTGATCACCTGATTGCGCATGACGCGTGCGACTTCGTTGACGGCATCGATCCAGTCGTTTGCCGCAGTCACTTTGGGCATCAACCCCGTTACGACGGTGCCCACCTTTTGATCGATCTGCCCAATCCTGCTGATGGCAACCGCGCCAATCGTTAGCATGATCGCCACTAGTATCCCAAACCCAACTCCCAGTCGCAGGCCCAGTTTCATGTTCTTGAACATGGTTCTCTCTCCTTCTTTACCGTGGTTCCTCTCTTGTTTCGCAGGGCGCCGCCCGTTCGAGTCGGCCGCCGAATACCTCGGGTGGGCTTTACGCCTTGGCGCCCGCCGCCTTCTTGACTTCTTTGATCTCGGTCGCGTTGAGCACCTTGTCGATGTCCAACAGGATCTTGACGGTGGCGCCGATCTTGCCGATGCCCAGGATGAACTCCGCATCGACGTTGGCGCCGAAGCTGGGGGTCTCCTCGATGTTCTCGGCGCGGATGTCCAGCACCTCGCGGACGGCGTCGATGATGATCCCCATGGTGACCATGCCCTCGGGCAGCTCCACCTGGACCACGATGATGGAGGTGCGCTCCGTGTCCTCGATGTCGGAGAGCTCGAACTTCCGACGGAGGTCGATGACCGGGATCACCTTGCCGCGGAGGTTGATCACCCCGCGGAGGTACTCAGGGGTTCGCGGCACCCGCGTGACCGTCTGCATCCGGATGATCTCCTGAACCTTCAGGATCTGCAACCCGTACTCCTCGTCGGCGAGCTTGAAGGTCAGGTATTTCCCGGCCAACTTCAAGCCCAGTTCCGATGCGCCCCCACTTTGGTCGATCTTCGCCATGGTACCTCCTCAGGATTCTTGTGCGACTCTCAAAATTCCCGCCACGTCGAGGAGCAGACTGACCTCGCCCGTGTTCATGATTGCCCCGCCCGAGATGCCTGCAACATCCTGCATCCCCGAGCCCAACTTCTTGATCACCACCTGCTGCTGCTCCAGGATCTCGTCCGCGGCCAGGCCGCAGCGCTTGCCGGAGGAGTCCTCGACGATCAGGACGATCCCTTCGTGCAGGGGCTTTTCGGCCTGCGAACTGTTCAGCACGCGGGTCAGGCGCACCACCCGTACGATGTCGGAGCGCAAGCGGATGATCTCGCCGCGACCGGTCACTGTGCTGATGCTGTCGGCGGAGGGACGCACCGTCTCCACCACCGAGAGGGTGGGGATGATGTAGCGCTCGTCGCCCATGCGGATCACCATGCCGTCGATGATGGCCAGGGTGAGGGGCAGGCGGATGGTGAAGGTGCTCCCCTTCCCCTCCTCGCTGAAGATCTCGATAGCCCCGTGCAGCGCCTCGATGTTGCGTCGCACCACGTCCATCCCGACACCGCGGCCCGAAACTTCGGTGACTTGATCGGCGGTCGAGAAACCTGGCGCAAAGATGAGCGCCCAGATCTCCTGGTCGGAGAGGTTGGCCGTGGCGGAGATGATGCCGCGTTCGATCGCCTTCGCGCGGATCTTGTCGGTGCGGAGCCCCTTGCCGTCGTCCTGCACCTCGATCACCACGGAGCCGGCCTTGTGGTAGGCGCGCAGGGTGACGACACCCTCCTCCGGCTTGCCGGCGGCCTTGCGTTCGGCGCGCGACTCCACGCCGTGGTCCACGCTGTTGCGGATCATGTGGATCAGCGGGTCGCCGATGCGCTCGACCACGGACTTGTCGAGTTCGGTATCCTCGCCCTCCATGTCGAACCGGATCGGCTTGTCCATCTTCTTGGAGAGGTCGCGCACCAGGCGGGCCATCTTCTGGAAAGTGGTCTTCAGGTTCACCATGCGCAAGGACATGGAGAGCTCCTGGATCTGCCGCATGATCTGGTCGATGCGCATCACCTTCTGCCGGAGCAGAGCGCGCTCGGTCGCATTCACGGGGCGACGCAGGTCGCGCACGACCGGGTCCGCCGATACCATCGAGTGGGCGATCACCGCTTCGCCGATGGCGTCGATCAGTTGGTCCAGGCGTTCGACGGGGACGCGCAGGCTCTCGTCGGCCAAGGCCAGCTTGGAACCTGTGGCCGTGGGTGCGACTGGGGTCGCAGCTGTTTCGGGAGCGGGGGTTGGTTCGGAAAGGAACGAGGGTGCCGGAGCTGACGAAGGTGCCGTTGCAACTGCTGGAACCGGCGCGGACGCCGAAGCGGCAACCGGCGCGCTCGCGGGTGCAGGAGCGGCAACCGCCACAGGAGCAGCAGCCGTCGCAGGGGTCACAGCCGTTCCAACCGATTTCGTTGCGACTCCTCCGACGATGGATTTCACCGCATTGGCGCCGGGGTACTTGGGCCCCTCGTCGCCGCTCTGCCGCAGGGCCTGCTCGAAGATATCCTTGAAGGAGAGCAGCTGCTCGCACCCCAGCTTGCCGTTGATGAGCAGGTCCTCCATCTGGTGGACCAGCGAGGCCCACTCGGCCATTCCCAGGATGCCGAACTCCCCCTTGACCGTATGGAGCTGGGCGCGAAGCCCTTCGACCGCTGCCGGGTTGCCCTTCTCGCGCTCCAACACCAGGACCTCGAACTCCTCGAGCCCCAGGAGTTGGGCATCGACAAAGCCGCGGATCAGCTCGACCCCTTCGCGAGCAAACTTGATGCTCTCGGGCGTCTGGGCTTCGGCGGCCGGAGTCGGAGTGGAAGCAGCCTTCGCGGCAGGACCCTTCGCGGCTGCCCGTGCGGGTGCCGCCCCAGCCACCGTTGTCGGAGTCGGTGCGACATTCAGTTCAGGGATTCCCGCGCCGTTTCGCAGGGTCTTGGCGACCCCATCGCGCAGCTTCTTCAGCCCCTCCTCGAAGGGGACCTCCTCCATCACCATCTTCTCGGAGAGCGAGCGCAGGCGATGGCAGAGCGTGGCGAAAGCTTCGGAGGTCGTGGGCGATCCCGCCAACTTCTGGAACAGCTCCATCAGCCGGATCAGCGGACCGAGGTCCCCCTTGCTCACGGTGCCGATCAACACCTCCATCTCCTGCAGGGGGGAGCGGGTCGGCGTCGCGACTGGTGCGGGAGAGGGCTCCTGGATGTGAAGCGCCTCGATTTCGCTGGCCACCAGTTGGAGGTCGCGGCAGAGGAGCTCGCGGGCGACATCGGCCGCCAGGACCACCCGGCAGGTCAGCTCGCCCGTTGGCAGGGCCTTGCGGATGTCGATTTCGGGTTGCACCACCTCCACGTCGAGCAGGGTGCCCATCAGGAGCAGTTGCTTGACCAGCGTGACGGGGCTGCGTCCGCTCCGGCGCTCCCAGGCGCCCAGGTCGAACTCGAGCTTCCAGACCGGGCAGTTCTCCTCCACCTTCGCCGCATCGAACCCCGAGATCTCGACCTCGACCTCGACCCCGGAATCGTCCAAAACGGCTACAGGCTGTTCCATCAAGGTGCCCTTGTCGGCGCCGACCCCCAGGTGGAGCACCGCACGCAACCGCGCGACCAGGTTGGGCAGATCCGCGGCATCGGCTCCTTGGGGGTCTTCCAGGAAAGTACCCAAGCGGTCCACCCCTTCCAGCAGCGCATCCGTCAGCATGTGGCTCGGCTTGAGGTCCCCATTGCGGACCGAGCTCATCAGGTCTTCCAGCGCGTGGGCCAGGGTGCGGATGTGGTCGAAGCCGAAGAACCCCGCGTTGCCCTTGATGGTGTGCATCGCGCGGAACATCCGGTCCACCAGGTCGGCGCCCTCGGACTGGCCCCCCAGCTTTTCGAGCTTCAGGATGTCGTCCTGAATCGTGGCCAGGTGTTCCCACGCCTCGTCGATGAAGGAGGCGATCAGACCATCGTCTTGGCTCATGAGGCCTCCCCAGCCGTCTCGAACCGATAGAACTTGTCGGCCCGCGCGAAGGTGAGCAGGGCCCGGAGATCGTCCGAGGCCCCCACGACGCGAATCTGCTTGCCAGCGCGCTCCGTCAAGGCCATCTTGCCCAACCCCAGGAGCAGGCTCAATCCAATCGAGTCCATGTCGGGCACCTCGGTGAAGTCGAACAGGTAGTCTTCGCACCGGCACTGCAGCGCGCTCAGCATGCAGGTGCGCAGTTCTTCGACGCTCGAGGCGCTGATCGCTCCCTGCACGGCCACGCGCCCCAGGTCGCCCTCCTGCACGAAACTCGCACGCGTCCCTCGCGGAATGGAGTACCAGGCGAGCGCCGCACGCCCTCCGTTCTCCCACTCGAGCGCATCGGCGTAGCGGTTCACCAGGGCCAGCCCCCGTTCGCGCACCGCCTCGTCGGCGTCCTTCATCACAAAGTCGATGGTGGACCAGTCGAACCCTTCGCCCTGATCTTCCACCCGCAGCTTCACCCGCTCACCCTCGAGCAGCCGGATCGCCACCGCCACCAGTTTGTCGGGGTTGCCCTTGTTGCCGTGCTCGATGGCGTTGATCATCAGCTCGCGCAGGATGAGTTTGAAGCCGAAGCCAGCCTCGGTCGCCAGCTGTGGCAGGTAGAGTCCGGCCTGACCCACGACGCGATCCACCAGATCCAGTCGGCTGGAAAGCCTGATCTCCATGCGATCATTCTCTTCGTTCACAGAGAACATGGCGCCTCCGGCAGGTCGATGCAGGCCACCATCAGGTCGTCTGTGGGCTTCTGTCTGCAGAATTGTAACACAGAGTGGATGATCCTGTCGGCAGCTTCCTTTGCCGGGAGGCTCCGGGTCTCCGTTACGGCTTCGGCCAGATGACCGATCCCGTAGCGCAAAGGTTTTCCGGTCGCCCCCGTGATCTGCTTGGCCTCCGTGACCCCGTCCGTATAGAGCACCATGCGATGCCCTTCGGTCAGCTTCACCGTCGCCTCCACCACCTCCAGCTGGTCATAGATCCCCAGCGGGGTCCCGCTGTCGGAGGGGACCATCTGCAGGCGACCCTCGCCATCCATCAGCACCAGGGGAGGCAAGCAGGCCGAGCGGACCAACGCCTCGCGGCGCGCGTGGTCGATCGTGACAGTCAGTGCGCAGATCATCCGCTGCTCGTTGGGGACCTCCAGCAGGAGGTGGTTCAGCAGCTCCAGGAACCCATCGCCGTTGCCCTGCTCCCGCACCTGTTCGTCAAAGAGCGTCCGCAGCAGGACGCTGTGGTAGGAGGCTGCCAGGTCGTGGCCCGCCACGTCGGCCATCAGGATCCAGGTCTTGTCGCCGTGGTCCGCCACCAGGCAGAGGTCCCCGCCCATGTCCGAGAGGGGGTGGCTGGCGAACCCCAACTGGAGCCGTGCAGAGTGCGGCACACCCACCAGCGACTGGTACACCTTGCGCGCCTCGTCGCGCTCCTGGTTCATCTGCCCCATGCGCTGGCGGTACTGCTCCACCAGGCTCTCGAGGCGCAGCGCGTTGGCGTCGTGCCCCTGCCGCAGCTCTTGCGCCCGCTCCTTGTTCTTGGCCAGCACGCGCGCCACGGATTGCAGGAGGTCGTCGCGGCTGAAGGGCTTGTCGAGGTAGTCGTCGCAACCGATGCGGATCAGGTGCTGCAGCAACCGCTTGTCACCATGCCCCGTGGTCACCAGGAACGGGACCGTGACCCCGCGGGCGAGAGCCGCCTCCATCATGTCGACCCCGCCCATCTCGGGCATCATGAGGTCGGTCACCACCAGGTCGAGTTTCTCGGCTTGCGAGGCCACCATCCGCTCGAGACCCACGCGGCCATTCCGTGCACTCTCCACGGCGTAGCCCGCGGTCTGCAGGATGTACTCCATCGAGGAGCGGGTGTGCTCCTCGTCCTCCACGAGCAAGATGCGATTGCGCTCGGTTTGCACGTCCATCTCCTCCACAGCCCTCCACGGCTTGGTTCTGATCATACGGATAAACGTGCCAATTGACCATGCTGTGCGAAATCAGGCCAAATTCGCCGCAATCAGAAAGAAGCTTCCTGAAATTGCGCGAAAGTGGAGTGAAAATTGTCCCATTCAATTCGCAGCCGCGCGAACCTGTCCCGGTGCCATCGGGACAATTGTCCCGCCAACCCGACAACTTTGTCCCGCCAACCCGACAACTTCTCGCCGACACCCCCCGGACACCCGCCGAGAATCACCCCGCAGACTTGCGGCTGATCCGCTTGCTCAGGGCCTCGCGAGTGAGCCCCAGGAGCCGTGCCGCCTGGGTCCGGTTCTCGCCACAGCGCGCTAGGGCCGTGGCCACCAGGAACTCGTCGGCCTCCGCCAAGGTCGGGAAGTGGTCCCCGCGCAGCAGAAGGGGTGCGTCGCCAGGAGCAGTCGCGCCCGCAGTTCCGCCAGTCGCGCCAGCAGCTCCACTCTTCGCCGGGGCGGGGGTACTGCCCACTCCGACTCCTTCGGGTCCCGCGGAGACGGCTGCGCCCGGGATCCTCCCCCAAGCCTCCAGCATCGAATCGAACCGGAGATGGCCGGAAGGGCTGTGCGAAACCGAGTTGAAGAGCAACCCGCGCAGCTCGCGCACATTGCCGGGCCAGTCGTGGCTCGCCAGCAGCTCCTCGAGTTCGGGCGGCACCTGGAGTGCCTTGCGCCCCAGCTCCGTGCAGGCTTCGTCCAGGAACTTGCGAGCCAGGATGCCCAGGTCCAACGGGCGTTCGCGCAGGGGCGGCAGGTGCAGGCGGTGGGCCTGCACGCGGTAGTAGAGGTCCTCGCGGAACTGCCCCGCGACCACCATGGCCTTCAGGTCCCGATGGGTGGCCAGTACCAGGCGGCAGGTCACGGGCCGCCGCTCCTCGCTCCCCACCGGGCTGAACTCGCGCTCCTGCAGGACCCGCAGCAGCTTCTTCTGGCTCTCGGGGTTCAGGTCGCCGATCTCGTCCAGGAAGAGGGTCCCTCCGGCGGCTGTTTCCAGGAGCCCGCGGCGCGGACGATCCGCGCCCGTGAAGGCGCCGCGGGCGTGGCCGAAAAGTGCGTCCGCAAACAAGGCGTCGTCGATGCCGGCGATGTTTTCGGCCACGAAGGGGCCCGCGCGACCGGACGCCGAGTGGATGGCGCGGGCCGCCAGCTCCTTGCCGGTGCCCGTCTCGCCGGTCACCAGCAGGGGGCGCTGGGTGGGGGCCAAGGCCTCGATGGTGCCGAAGATCTCCAGCATCCGCGGGGTGGCCGTGGTGAACTCGGCGAAGAGCTCGGGGTGGCGCGGCCCCTCTCCGGCCAGGCTGCGGCGCAGGCGGCGGTTCTCTTCGTGCACCTGGGAGAGCTGGACCAGGCGGCGCGCGCAGCTCAGCAGGGCGGTTCGCTCCACCGGCTTGAGCAGGTAGTCGTAGGCCCCGGCGCGCATGCAGCCCACCACCGTCTCCACCTCGAAGAGGGCGGTCATCATGACCACCGGGAGTTCGGGCTGCAGTTTGAGCAGCTCGGGCAGCGCAGCGCGGCCATCCATCACCGGCATCACGATGTCGAGGAAGACCCCGGCAAACGGTTGCTTCTGGACCAAGGCCAGGGCCTCGCGGCCGTTCGGGGCGGTCACTACGGAAAACCCTTCGCGCTCCAGGATGTAGCGGAAGCTGGCCAGGAACTCCGCCTCGTCGTCGACGAGCAGCAGGGGGAGTTGTCCGTCGGGCTCGAGGGGCTCAGCCACGGGACCCCGCGTCCGGCAGCCGCGCACCGGGGACGGCAGCATCCGAGTCTGCGGCCTGATCGAACCAGAGAGGCAGCACCACGCAGGCGCTCGTCCCCTTGCCGGGCTCCGAGAAGAACTCCAGGGTGCCCTGGTGGTCCTGCACGATGCGGGCGGCGATGCTCAGCCCCAGTCCCAGGCCGCCGCGGGCGCGGTAGGTGGTGAAGAAGGGGTCTGTCAGGCGGCTCAGGTTGTCCGCGGGGATCCCCACCCCCTCGTCGGCGATGGTCAGGCGCAGGTGTTCCGCGTCCACCAGCTCGGCGGTGACGGTCACCTGGCCCTCGCGCTGCTCCATGGCCTGCAGGGCATTGGTCAGCAGGTTCAGGCAGAGCTGCTCCAGCAGCTGGTAGGAGCCGCGCACGGGGGGCACCGTCTCTGGCAGTTCGATGACCATCGTCGCATTGGAACGCTTGATCCGGCTGGCCGCGATGCGGGAGGCCGAGGCCACCACGTCGGCGAGCCGCACCGAGCCAAGCTTCTCGTCCTGCTGGTGCAGGGAGTAGGCCTTCAGCTTGGCCACGATGTCGCGGATCCGCACGGCGCCTTCCTGCACGCTGTCCAGGAAGCGGTCCAGGTCGTGGCGCATCTTGGCCAGGTCGGGGTGACCGTCCTCGTTGGCTCTCGCGCCCCCCTCGGGCCTTGCCTCGCTTGCTGTCGCCCCGTCCGCCTCCGAGGGCGCTGCGGGTTCCGCTTCGGAGCGTGCCAGCCAGCCGAGCAGGTCGGTGTGGAGGTCCCGCAGGATGTCCACGCTCAGCAGGATGTAGTTGGTGGGGTTGTTGATCTCGTGGGCGACCCCGCCGGTGAGTTCGCCCAGGGAGACCAGTTTGGAGGCCTGCATGATCTGTTGCTGCTGGCGTTCGATCTCGTGCTGCTTGCCCCGCAGGTCGGCGATCACCACCAGCTCCTTGAGGAAGATGCGCAGCAGCCGCCGGTCGGCGTCGCCAAAGGCTGTGCGGCACTCGGCGGGTCCGCGGACCACCACGCGGGTCTCCTGCCGTTCGAATTCCCAGCTCTCGGAGGCGAGCTCGACGTACTTATTGGCCCCGAGCGCCTCCTCGCCCGTGGCGCTCCCCAGCACCTGGTCGCGCCAGTGCAACTCGGCGGTCAGGTTGCCGGAAACCTGGGCGAAGGCGATGGTCAGGGCACCGAGCGCCTCCTCGAAGAGCTGGTCCACCGAGATCTCCTGGCGGGTGGCCAGGGAGGAGAGCCAGTAGAGCAGCTCGAGCTGCCGGACCTGGGTCTCCAGTTCGGTCAGCAGGGTCTGGTTGCGCTGCTCCATGTTCTTGCGTTCGGTGATGTTCGTGAAGAGCACGCCGAACTGGTCGCCCTCGAGGGCGAAGGCGGTGCCGCCGAACCAGGAGTTGGCGCCGCCGCTGAAGTTCTCGAACCGCAGGGGAGTGCGGGTTCGCACCACCTCCGCATAGGAGTCGATCCAGTAGGGCTCCGTGTCGGGGAGCACCTCCAGCACGGTCTTGCCCAGCAGGGCACCCCGCGGTATCCCGAGCAGCTGCTCGAAGTAGGGGTTGACCTCCAGGAACCGGTAGTCCACCACGCGTCCCGAGGCGTCGCGGATCAGCTCGTGCAGGGCGTAGGCGGAATCCATGCGGTCGAAGAGGGCGCGATACTTTCGCTCGCTCTGCTCCACCTGGAGCGCCAGCTCCTTGGCCGCGGTGATGTCCTCCTTGATGGCCAGGAAGTGACCGATGGTGCCGTCGGGCTCGTAGAGCGGCTGGATGGTGCAGCTCTCCCAGAACAGGGTGCCATCCTTGCGGCGGTTGTGGAAGTCGCCTTTCCAGATCTCCCCGCGGGTGATGGTCTGCCAGAGGTTCGCGTAGTAGGAATCGGGATGGGTCCCGGACTTCAGCGCGCTCGGCTTGCCCCCGAGCACCTCGGCGAGGGGGTAGCCCGTCAGCTGGGTGAAGCGCGGGTTGGCGTACTCGATGCGGCCTTCGGCATCCGTGATCACCACCACGAAGGCATCGCTCTCCAGGATGCGGCGCAGCAGCTGGTTTTCCCGCGACATCGAGGCGTCGCCCAACTCGCCGGGGCGAAGGGCCTGCATCGCGCTACCCAGCAGTTGGGAGAAGTCGGAGTGGGGCGTGGCCAAGCGGTTTTCCTGTCGGGGTCAGGGGGAGTGCACGAGGGTGCAGGGCTCGCCCGGCGAGCGGATCGCGCAGAGCCCCGTCTGACCCAGGTGGATCCAGAAGTAGGAGGGGGTGGGGGTGGTCGCGAACTTCGCGAGGAGGGCGACCCAGTTGCCCTGCGACTGGACGGCACTCCCTAGGGCGAAGGGGTTCTCGGGGAACCCGTAGAGTCCGGAGGCGTCGGTGCTGCCGCTCCAGAGGGGGCTCGCTCTCACCGACTTG
>JFJP01038977.1_pt1 | contig 15222 bp, 12 predicted proteins | sample 431651 | NCBI WGS metagenome assembly JFJP01 (sample SAMN02602958, study PRJNA72255) | Microbial mat metagenome, whole genome shotgun sequencing project. | biome: fresh water; feature: sink hole; material: water; isolation source: purple microbial (photo- and chemosynthetic) mats found in...
CTATAACTGCAGCTATTAGTTCTGCAGATATCATACTCACCGCCACACAGGGTTGGTATTCTATTAACTCTGATGTCACTTTCCTTAAGAGGGGTGATGTGTTTGGGTATAATGCAGTGACTACACAGAATTACGATACTGCATACACCGTTGCAGATGCTGATATTCAGACTGGTCATACAACTATCATATTAACGCAAGATCCAGTAAACTTATCAGTAGGCGACACTATTCAGTTTGAGACTGCACCAACAGTTGATTTTAAAATCACTGAGATAGTTACCTCAACAAAAACACTTACATTTACTCCAGCACTTGGTAACCCTGTAGAGGTAACAACTCTAGATAAGGTTTACAAAACACAAAAAGGTGTGGTAGCTATAAATGATGGTAAGTATTTAGAAGAGAATGTTCGTATGAGCACTCCATTTACTTCGGATGCCTATTCAATTGCAGCCGGTGGTTGGGAAGGACATAAGAATCCAGGAGCTGTTGGAAAAACTTTAACTAGAAATAAATTTACTCTGTATTTCAACGAAGACACAAGTCTTGGGGCAACAGGTCAAATTAAGTATCTTTCAGACTGGTTGATAGCAGGAACACCTACTATCGCTACATGGAAGAAAGCTAACGGAGCTTCGGCACCAGATGTTGCAGGATTCATTGCATAACTAATTTAGTTATATAAAATTACACTAGGGTGGCTGGCTAAAAGGGCCTGTCACCCTTTTTTATTATTACAAGATTTACACCATGACTTTAAACGAAATGGCGTCAGCCATAAGAAGTAATCTAGGAAGCGGGTTAAAAGAAGTTGCTAACTTTGCATATCCACTCGACCAAATCAAGGCTGAGTGTGGTAATGTTAGGAATCAAATCTTACTAGAGGATCCACAGAAGACTATTCTTAATCCTGAGTTTTTTGCTCAGAGAAAAGATAATATAGACATAGATCTAGTTAGGTTTCCTTTTGGGGGATACTCGAACTCACCAGGTCTGGTGCCTCATATAAAGATTCCAAAGATAGCTATGACTAGAGATGACTCTGCAATAGTATTCCTAGGACCACCTGACCAATCGATGTTTTTCAAAGTTTATTATGACTTTGGACATCACAATCATAAATATGCTAGAGTAACCGGTAGACGCCCTTATGCGTACATAGATCTAGCTCACGATGTAACCGGGGAACTTGATGGATACTTATTCAATCTAGGACCTACAGGACTTAAGAAAATCTCTATACGTGCTATATTTGCGAATCCAGTTGCTATTCTCGAAGCTGATGGATTATTTGGTGTGGACGAAGAGTTTCCTGCACCTTCGGCGGTTCAGGAGATGATTATCGATAGAGTAACTCAGAAGTATGTTACATACTACAAACAACTTAATCCGGCTTATCAGCCTAACACTCAAACTGACCAGAAATAATGGAACTAAACGCAAAAGCAAGGCACCTGCCTTTCATGACCGCGAGTGCGAGACTGTATGATAGATTTCACATATCATACAATGATGATGAGTTTATCGAGAAAGCTTACGATGTTTGGAGATCGATAGGTAATATTGCTACAGAACTTAAGGAAGCTAAAGTATATGTGTCTACTGATCTAGTAGTCACACTACCGCAAGACTGTGAGTTTGTTAGGTCACTTACAACAATGGACTTTCAGGATAATAAAAACTTTGACGGATCTTATGGAGATTATTCATACTCTCCTAAAGGTAAGTCGCCGGAAGTTAGACCTGACGAATCTATGGTATCGATTGAAGCTAACGTTAGAACCTCGATATCAAACACACCTGGCGAGAGAATCTCATATGAGACACATCCGGGGTTTTTAAAAGTTAAATCATTATTCATGGCTGGGCAATCAGCTCAGTTGATATACAATACCATATGCTCCGATGCAGATGGATTACCGTTGATAAATGATCTTGAGTTAGAAGCTATTGTTTTAACACTAGCACTTAGAGATGCAGAGATGGGATTATTCAGAAGGGACCCTGGCTATGATAAGATTGTAGCTTATCTGTCTCCGCTGTCTGAGAGAGCTCTGTGTGCAGCTAAATCTGATGAGAAGATTAGTGACGACGGACTTGATGCATTGTTAGATGTTAAAACATCGTGGAATCGCAAAGTACATAACAGTAAAATGAATTTCTACTAGCTATGCCCGCGTACGTAAATAATGCTGATGGTAGTACTACGATGATATCTAAATACCGTTGTAAAGGAATACTAACTCTGACAGCAATCTTTCCTAGGTCAAAGGAGACTGGAGCAAAGTATATTGTTAGAAAGAAGGGTGTTGTATGTTCTCTACAACGTAAGTATATGTTACATGACAACTCTGCCTTAGTACGAGTAATATTCGCTGCATTTTTAATTAAGATATTAGAGCGGGTAGCAAACGGAGATATGTTCTTATTTCCAAGTACGACAGAGGCTAACTTAACTTTAAAGCCTATGTACGATCCTATTGCAAGAAAACTTAGACAGGCAGGAAAGTACAAGGATATTGATATAGTTAAGGCAAACTTTAAAATACCTGTCTTCTGCGTTGATTTTGGGCCCTTTTCCGACAAGTTCGACTTTCATGTACACGTGCCTAAGCGAATTGAGCAATGTGCCCTTAGAAACGCGGAAAATGGGGTAATTACGTGGATGTTTAAACCAAAGACATTTAATAGAGATGTTCAATATGAATGATGTTACCGCGGAACTCTATGCGGAGTTTCCGGAACTAGAGCCTAAGGCTATAGATAAGATATGTAAAGATGGGATTGTGGGACTGTTAAAGTTACTTAGAAAGGATGAGGAGATGTTAATATTTGCTTCGAATGATGAGGCGATGAAATTCTACTTACCTAGGTCCCCAAAGAATCAAGAGAAACTTACTATAAGAAATATAAACCGCAGAAAGCGTGCGGCTGAGAGAAAACAAAATGGAGAAACGAGCAAGTAATACGTTTGTCGGAGGAGTGGTAACGGATAGACATCCACTTACTGCTCAGAACACAGAGTTGATTGATGCAAGGAATATCGATCTAATACAGGTAGGAGAGGGATACCAGCTTATACTACAGAAGCGCGTTGGAAATACTGAACTATTATATGATGATGGACTCGGCGGAGGAGCTGTACCAGCAGGTCTAGCTTCGACGTACGTGCCACTAGCTGTAAAAGAATTTAATAATGTTGCATATATAATAAGCGTAGATCCTACAACAAACCCACCGACCGGGCAGATAGGAACCTTTCCTAGCCCTAATTATGCGGACTTTGCTTATGTAGAGGGATCACCTATTGCTACAGTGACTGTTATCGATTCACAAATATGGGATCCTATCGCAGACTCTGCAGACTATGCATTTACATTAACGCCGGCTGGACCGGTTGCTGATCAAGAAGTTGCTGGAAATGGTGGACTTGATCTTTTACTTACTGCAACTTTCCAATTGAATAATACTGGAGCACTATCCGATACGTTCTATATCACACTAGCTAGTGGTACAGGATTAAATATTTATGCAGATGGTGTATTGTATGTGCCGGCATCCGGAGTTACAGTTGGTCCGGGAGCACATAAACATATTACATTTAGAATAGCCGACTCGATGGCACAGACACCTATCACTCCTTATGTAGTGATAGCAACTATAACTCCAGAAAACGGCTCAGTAGCTTCAATAAAAACATTCCAATTCACATATCACACAACAGTTGCTCTACAAGTAATGAGAGATGACTCTCTGTCTAATTGGTGGGGAGGTACTGTACCAGATCCTTGGGCAAACGATATTAATGAGACATTTACTATCGCTGGGATTGCTGCTGCTAGATATATATGGAGATGTAATGATGGAGCTGCAACCACAACACTGTCGATACCATCACCGTCCGCTGGGATGAGTTGGTCTGACTTACCATTGCTACATGTGGTTACTATTAGTGTGGATCCAAATGGAGGTGCACCAAGACAGGGAGTGTTCAGACTCACAGGAAGTGCTGGAGATACATTAGATTTTGTTATAAATCAAGAAGGGGTTTAATATATGCCTACAAATTCATACCCAATACATATAGATGCAGGAATAACTGATGTTACAGATAAATTACTAGAAGTAACTATTACTTACCCGGGCGCAAGCAGATCAATAGATTTCGTGGTAGTAAATGGTGCTCCTAGAGAATTATCTCCATACAGCTTTGTTAGTGGAGGAGCTAATACCTTACACATCTCTGACATAACTAGTAGAGATTTGTTTGTTGTATTTACACATCCAACCGATTTAGCCATCGAAGATTTTGCTATATCTAATCCGGTACTAAGAACCTATACTAGATCTACTACATCAGAACTTATTCCTAAATATGCGGCACTGCACAATTTCTTAGATACCGGAACTGATCCAACAGATGATAGAAACTATAACTCGCCATTCAATACTACAGAGCTAGATCTCACTGAAGATAGTATCTTAGATATGAAACTTCAGCCGGCATATGATGGTTCAGTTAATATTATCTTTACAGATGATAACAATCCTATAAGAATAGTAAACAGTAGATTTTCTGTGCGTGAGGATGGACTACAAGTAGATCTTGTTGACAGACGCGCTAGGAAGGATGCTAATACATATAACAATGAATCATTTCATCAGACAGAGTTAATACCTAAGTCTGTAATGATTCCGGAGCTTACTTTTAATGGACTTAAATCAGGTGGTATACTACCAGGCGGTGGATATAAATACTTTTTCAAGTATGTAACTGCGGACGGTGCCGAGACTGATATTATTGAAGAATCGAGATTGGTTAGCGTCCATGAGGGGTCGACTACAATTGATGCATATGGAGTACTAGGAAAACCTACTACAAAATCTGTGTCGTTCTCACTATCTAATCTTGACCAGTCATTTTATGGAGTTGTGGTATATTATACTATCTCAACCGGGGAAGTTGATTCGGTTGATACAGCTTATAGAATCGACTCTCCATTTATCATCGAGAACGGTGGAGTATGCACTGTTATACACACAGGATTTGAAATATCAACTTTAATAAATATCGAGACACTTAGTCTAACTTACTCTATAATAAGTAGATCAAAGACTTTAGACGTAGTTAATAATAGATTGTTAGTAGGAAACTCAGATGCACTTGACGTATATAACGAGGACCTGGCTATAGCTGCTTCAGCTACTCCAATCGGTGAGGGTACATTTGATATATGGCATCATAGCGAACTAGAGTCTTCAACAGCTACTTCAGCTGAATCAAACTACAGTAATCCTAAATTTCTATATGATAGCCTGGGATACTGGAAAGGTGAGACCTACGAATTAGGTGTCGTGTTTATAACCGGTGAAGGACTTTCTCCGGTATATCCTGTACAGGGAATTGATACATTATCCGATGCCGGCTGGAGTTATGATGCAAACTTATATGGTGGATTATACAGAGGGTTCTCGGCTTACGGACAGAATGCTATGGGAGTTTATAGAACTCTTAATAGGACAGACTTATGGGAAGTGTCTGCAAACAAACTTAAGTTTAGTGGTACTAAATTAACAGCTAATATAACTAGTCTGTTAGCGGTAGACGCCGCAGATGCAACAGGATTCTTCTTTGTTCGTAGACAACGTAAGAGAGATGTGATTCTACAGGGACTCATGGTACCGGTTGCTGCAGTACCGATCGAAAGTAAGTTTGGCGCTGAGTACGAGATATCCGGATGTGGAAACTATTGCGGAGTTGGTGTAACTTCTACAGTTGCGCGTGGTAACGTTAAATTTGTGCCGGCACCACAAGGTATGATGCCTTTTGGAGTAGAGGAAACAACTAACTTAGCTGTGTCTACAGATTTCTATATCAAAGCTCCGATACTTGACTACGCTTCGATTAAATCTATGGCACTATACTCACCTGACATCGAGTGCGCACCTACATACTACGCTTCAGTATTTAGCGGAAATAAGGTAGGCATCTCATGCAATCGTCAGCCGTTTACTTCGGTTGCGGTTAACATGGAAACTGCTCAGGATGCTCCGATAGGATTGACTAGTGTACTATACAATAAGATTACTACTTCTCTTGGGTCTGTTAATGCTTTAGGTGGAGATAGGTCAGTCTATGCTAGCTACGTAGATACCGGATCAACCGGTGTAGCTCCAAAAGGATTCTCTGGCTCGACTGATAGAAATATATATTGCTATTGGGCACATCCAGTGGAAGCCGGCATTGCTGTAGCTGATATTACAAACAGGATAGCATCGACAGATACATATGTATCCGGTAGTCCAGTCGCCACAGCTTTATCACAAAGACCAGGAAATGCATTAGCATACGGTAGATACTTAGGACTTAAGCTTGACGGTAGTAACCCGGGTACAGATTTAGCTGACTTGATACTTACAGACAACTTACCAGGCACACTTAAGAATGTTGTAGCTTATAACTCTCTTGTTGGATGGTTAAGTGGAGCAACTGATCCTAGGCTTGGATACGTTACAAGTGTATATAGTTCTATAAGTGGAAACCCAATCGGACCTACATCATGGCAGGCTAGATATCTTAATGACGAGGACACAGAGTATTTTGCTATATCCAAGAGATATGATATAACTGCAGAACTAGCGGCTGGTACGACAACCGTAGATCTTTATGGCGGCGACTGTTATCTAGGATTATCCTGGAAACAAGTATGGTCTCCGCTTGGGATAGCTGAAGCTCCACAGACAAGTGATATCACTGCATATAAAACAACGCGTAGATCGTTAGGACTTCTTCCGTATGGCTATGCTATACCCGTACCGGCCCAGTCTAACTACAACTTTAACGTTAGAGTTAAGGAGAGAGTAGATGAGCGCGAGTATAAAGTATTTGGCAAAGATAGAAGCTTCTTACCACTTAAAGGTAAGGACTCGATTAGAGGTGATAGACAGTTCGAGACTGGAGCATATAACCATGGGTACAACTCAGAGAGATCGGCATTTAAACAGTTTAGACTGAATATCAACGCACCTTTCTACAGATTCAGATATCCTAATAGAATATATGTGTCTAACGAAGCCGGAGAGAATGAATTCGTAAATGGATTCTCTAATTTCAAAGGACTTAACTTCAAGGACTACAATACCAATCTAGGTGCAATCACTAAACTTATCTCACTCAATAACATACTAGTTGCCGTCTTCAAGGACGGAGTGGCTCGTATCGGAGTCGACGAGAGAAGTATGGTATCCGGGGATACCGGTGGCGTGTTTGTAGATAATGCACAGATATTAGCTAGATCTGACGTCAAGAACTCAGACTACGGTTGCAGTCACTTACATGGAGTATGTGCCTCCAATAACTTTGTATATGGTGTGGACTTCGGTCGCGCTAAGATATGGAGAACTAATGGTGAGGCATTTGAGATTATATCTGACTTAAAGATTCAGAATCTACTTGGTAGTATAACTAAAGAGCTTGCAGCTATGTTAGTTGCGTATGCACAGACAGATCCCGTGACTCTATGGCTAGATGTGCATGCTCACTTCGATTCAAGGAAGAACGAGATATATTTCACATTTACTATTAGAGATAGAGTAAATGCTGGCAATAACAAGGCTAGGACTATAATCTACAACGAAACTACTGAGCTGTGGCACGGAGAGACAGATGACGTACGTAAGTTCGTATTTCAGTCTAACGAGCACAGATATGCGTTTCCTAGCAAGCCTGGAAGCTTTCATAAGATTTATCAGTATGGTATAATCAATCAGGCTAGTACGGATCCAACTATAGAAGTATTCGGAGAATATAATAAGTTCTACGACACTATATACGACATGTACTATGACTATCATGTCATAGATGAACAAGCTCTGTATAAGATCTATTCTAACATCTACGTGGTTGGGAATAACTCGTTGCCTAGTAAGATAACTTATACTAGTGACTTCAACTCACTGACTGAGCAGATACTTAAGCCATACACTAATGTTAGGTACCCAATGGTAGATACTTTTGTAGCACCGTTATTAGTAACCGGCGCCGAGTACACACAGAGACTTAATATAGTTGGCGGACTAATCCCGGCTCAGATACATGCGACACAACGTAGTTTGGGATATGGCGATTTTATTTCTATAATAGGTACAGATGCTCATACTACTTATAGATATGTTGTGATTGAGTATAACGCAGGTGGAGCATATATATTAGTTGATAAACTTCTACCAGCCGGCGGATTCGTAAACAAACGACTTTACTTTGGCTACGGAAACAACTACCCGATGAGGTTAACAGATTCCGCATTCGAGGAGAGCTACGGAGTTATCACATGTCAGTTCAACAATAGACTGGTTACCGGGCAAACACCAACTAAACTGCGTGGAAAGTGGATGAGATTCAGACACACCTATGAAGGAACTGCGCCGGTTTATATTTCAGGAGTAATAACAGACTACGGAATTAGTCTAAGCTAATATATAGATTATGAATTTATTACAAATATGGAACGGACTAGGAAGTAGTGGAGTTGCACAGTGTACTCCACTAAATGTTGTCATTACTTCAATAACAGGAGGTAATAGAATTACATTTGATCAGAAGTGTCCTTTAACCTCTACTGAAATATGGGCTGATATAGACGGGACTGGATATAACCTACTTACTACACTTGCTCCCGGCACAACTACCTACGACCATACAGGACTATTAGGTAACATAGTAACCTATAAATTAAGATCAAAAAATGCAGGGCTTAAAGCACCGTTAAATCTTGACAGTTCTTTAAATACAGGCGTTGGAGTAACCCTTATATGGGATGATAATAATACTGATGCTACACACATTGAAATATGGGCAAGTACTGACGGGGGTGCTTACGCTTTAATTGACACAATAGCCGTAGGAATAGAAACTTATAATGATACAGTTTCAGATGCGGAAATGATTTATAAGGTCAGGGCAAAGTTAGCTCCTGACTATTCCGCTTATAGTAATACTACATCTGAATCAGTACCTTCATGGGAATCTGAAGGCGAAGTAGTTATTAAAGCTGGTAATACGGTTGGTTGGTATGATCCTACAGACACTACTTTAGTGACCTCAAATACAGGAGAAGAAAGTATATGGTGGGATAAGATATATGGCAAAGACGAAGTTCTTGGTGTTATAGAGGAGTCTGGTGCTACTATTGCATATACTATCTATAAAATAACGGCTTGTCAGGCAAATTATTTCTATAATGGATGTCAGGTAGGTGATATTTGGCCTTGTGGTGCAATAAAGGGATTAAGCGCAGCAAATAGCGTGAAGAAATACACAGGAAATCATCTATCATCTCCACCACAATCTGTACCGGGACAACAGCCAACAAACCACATATTTGATGGTGTGGATAATTTTATGAAGACTCCTACATTTGTATATAGCCAGCCAGAATTTATATATATGGTCGTTAAGGCGGTATCGTGGACGCTTAATGATTGTATTATTGATGGATTTGGTAGCACATCCTGTAAAGTACAGCAGATAACGGCAACCCCTAAAATAAAAACAAACAACGGGACATCTACAGCTGATAATGCTAATATGAGCGTTGGTGATTTGCATATATTAAGAATTAGTCTTACCGCAGGAGGGAACTCACTTCAGGTTGATAATACAGCAGCAACCACAGGGGCGGCAGGTGCCTCTAATATGTCAGGAATTACAGTAGGCGCACAGGGAGGATTAGGTATCTATTCAAATATTGATGTCCGTGAGATAGTGGCACGTAATATTACTGATTCAGCAGGAGATCAGACTAAGATTTATAATTATTTAGCAACCAAGCACGGTCTTGCAACAATTTAAGCTATGGCAATAAGATATAGTCCATTTACGACAGAAAAGACTCAGATGGTGGCAGGATATAAAGGGTATTCTTTCACTGAAGTAACAAATCATATATGTGCCATTAATGGCAATAAGTGGCTGAAATTTGACAATGAAGGTGTATTGTCGCTAAGCCTTGACGGGGGTAGTACATATCCGATAACCTTAGACTTAACGGGGGTATGTGATATTATTGCAAGAGCTATCTTTTACGCAAATGGGAATATAGGATGGTCAAATCATACTCAGTGTTTTTATTCTACTGATAACCTTGCTACATACCACGAGGCTACTGTATTAGAAGTTGATGGTTCTGCTTATGTTCCGGGAACTTATGATCAGTTTAAACCTTTAGGATATACACCAGAATTAATTATCAATGGAGTCCAGATGGATATATGGGGGAATTATTCCTTGGACGATTCTAAAATAAGGGCATGGTATTCAATTGATTCAGGAGTGACAATTAAGGCTTGTTATAGAAACTATCAAATAGGTCCGAGTGTTCCTACAATACCCGGTCTTTATTTCAGGCATATACACGGGATGAGTTATAATCCTGCTGATGATAGCTATTGGATGGAGTTTGGAGATGCTGCAAGCGGATGGAATAAAGGTTCTTATAATTGGGGTACTGATACGTGGACATGGGAAAATATATTTAATGAGGATGGTTCTGGCTATCATAAAACAACTGGTATTCAGTTTCATGGAGATTATATATACTGGGCAAGCGACTCAACAACATCTGGTAATCATGGTATATGGAAAGCTCCCTATTTAGATATTGGCGTAACAACAGACAATTATACTCAAATAAGGGCTTTAGTATCGACTACCATAGGGCTTTTTGGCGAAAATGGAGTTATGATTACTTGTTTATACTCTTCCACTACAATACACTTATCGTTAGATTATGGTGTTACATGGGAGTCTCATAATCTTGCAGTCGGATGTCCTCCTGTCGGCCTGGGATCATTGTTTTATGCCGTTAGCGGTGGTGACAATAAAGGATATTACAGAGCAGATGTTCAGGAAGATCCCGGAGGCACTATTGGGGGTAATCCCGAAGGAGAAACAGGATATGATTCAGCCAGAGGTATAACACTTTTAATTCAGGCATACAGTAATAAAGCACTTTAGTGGTTATGAATAAGCGGCTCCACTAAAAAGGTGAGATGATAGTAAACGCAACTAAATTGTAAATTAGATATTCTAAAACTAGTATAGTGTAACTTAAATATTTTTACTATAATGTCACTAGACACATTGATTTACGATGGGAGGTAGAAATACTTCCTATCGTTATTAACATATAGAATATATGCCTACAAAATTAATACCTAAATTTCAGGTTGGATCTGTTATGAGTGCTGACAGACAGTTAGGACTTATGAAGACTATAAGAGGTCAGATGAACTCTGTGCCTAGAGCTGGTATAGGCAACTTGGCAGCTCCTACTCTAGCTGGTGCTCCAGATAACAAACTTAAGCAAAGTACTCTGAGAAATACTAGCGGTACCGGGGTAGGAATGAACGCGGCTGGTGCTATAGGTGGAAGTATAGGTGGATTAGCTAACTTAGCTGGAGATATGGTTCAGTCATTCGCTAAGCCAGGCAAGACTAACACTTGGGGAATTACAGAGCAGAACTATAAAGCTAATACAGCGACTGACGCACTTAAGACTGCTGGTTCATTTGCTAGTGCTGGTGCTGGTATTGGTACGTTACTTGGTCCATTAGGGACACTAGCCGGTGGTCTTATCGGAGGAGCAGTTGGCGGAGTAGTAGGACTTCTTAAAGGTAAGAAGAAAATGACCGCCGATAAGAAGGAGTATAAAGACTCTACTCAGATGGCGTACGAGGACTACAATCAGAAAGCTGCTGCTCAGCAATATGCAGCACTTGCTAAGTGCGGTGCTAAGCTGCATATAATGAAGAAAGTTAAATCATCTAAGCGAAATGCTGTGTCATGGCACGGTAAGAAATTCAAGAAAGATGGTGGTAAGTTAGATAAGGTTGGTGAGGTTAATATTATACCTTCCGGTACATTACATAAAGAAAACAATAACCTCGGCAACAAAGATAAGGGATTACCTATTATTGACGAGGATGGAAAAAAGATATTTGAAGTTGAGCGTGAGGAGTTGATCTTGCGACTCAAGACAACTAAAGACGTAGAGAGTCTAGTAGATAAATATAAGAAGTCAAATAATGGTCGACACTTGATTGACCTGGGCAAACTACTCTCTAAAGAAATTATGACTAATACACACGACTTCAGTGGGAAGTTTGGAATGGAGGTCAAATGAAATTAAAAGTAGGTGATAAGGAGTTCACAGTCAAGATAGCTGAGACTCCGGAACAACACACGCAAGGATTAAACAAAGTCAAGCCGGGCTCGATGCCTAAGAACGCTGGGCTGGTATTTAAGTATGAAGAACCACAGCCAATAATAATGACTATGGTAGAGATGAAATTCTCTATAGATATAATCTTCATACTAGATAATGCAGTACAGAAGATTGTAGAAGCTAATCCTGGTGATGATGGTATAAAGATAGACGAGAAGTCAAACTTAGTTCTAGAAGTGCCTCTAGGTTCGAGTCAGGGTATTAAACCCGGGGACCCGGTCGAGTGGATTGGAGAGAAGTTAGAGGACGGTACTATTCAAAAAGCTGAAGGCGGTGTCATTGCAAACGAAGGTGCTATGCACGTGTTAGATGAGAACGGAAAAGTTCAAGCTAACATTGAGGGGGATGAGAGAATATTCTCCAGAAAGCATACTGTTAAGCTTTGCGAACTAGCTGAGGTAGCTCACGCATCTAAATTAGATAATGACTATAAGAAATTAGGAATGGCTATGATGCGAATGATAGATAAGCAAGATACACAGGAACAAGAATATGTAGATAACTAACATGGCACTAATAGACGCATTACCTAAATTTAGGCATAAGCCATTAGATATAGAGCCAACACCAACTAGATTGGTAGAGAAGCCTATAGAAAGAGTAGCCCCGCCGAGTGCGCCGGTACTTGGTTCACCGATAGCTCCAGCAACCACTTTAGCTGCAGCACCTGTAATGCCTAAGTCAACTAGACTAGTCTTACCGGATGTTTATAGCAAACTTAATCCTTTAGCTGAGGCAGTTAGCGATTCAACTATAACTAATCCAAAAGCCAGGGCAGCACTTATTGCTCAAGCCGGATTAGAGAAAGGATGGGGCTGGGATCCTACCAAAGACTACAACTACGGAAATATAACTAGTGGTAAGTCTTGGAAAGGTCAGACAGTAATGAGACCAGATAAAGATGCTAAGGGCATGCCTATCACTCAAGTATTTAGAAAGTACGGCTCTTCGAAAGAGTATCTCGACGACTACTTGAACTTACTCAAAAACCAGTACCCAAATGCATATGCTGAATTACACGCCGGCGACTTTGATATAGAGCGATTCGCGCACGGACTAGTAGGCGGAGAATCTAAATATGCAACTGACCCTAAATACAAGGAAACAATCAAGAAAATCTACACTGATGTAGATGCAAAAATCAATAAAACAAACCAATAACAATTAATATCTTACAAAATGAACGCAAAAAAAGATTGGATCGGAACATATTCAACTCCTAAGAAATTTCAAGAAGGTGGACCAATGGCTCCTCCTGCAGCTCCGGCTCCTGCTGGTCCTGAGGCTGGTGCAGCTCCAGAAGCTCCTGCAGCTGGTGGCGACATCGAAGCTATGATTACTGAGTATGCTCAGACACGTGACCCACAATTGGCAGTTGCTATATGTGATATGATCGTTGAGATGATGGCTCAGGGTCAGGGCGGCGGTGCTCCTGCTGAAGGTGGCGCTCCTCCGATGGCTAAGAAGGGTATGAAGATGAAGAAAGGTCCTGTATTTAAGGGCTCTTGCAAAACAAAGAAGTAATTCATTCGCTCTAATAGGGCGCAAATATTATAATTATGGCGCTATTATATAAGAATGCGAAGAAAGAAGTTGATAGGGAGTATGCCGAGCTTAAGGGTAGAGGATTTACTCCACAGTCAAATAAAGATGGTACCTACTCGTGGGTCGATGCTAAGGGTGGAAAGTATACAGGTGATTTAGATCCTACAGGCGGACGCGATGCAGAAGCTAGCTGGGCTCAGCAACACTTCAAGAGACAGGCTAGGCAGGATAAGATCATGTCTAGGAAAGTTAGTCAAGAGTTGACTGCTCCTGGAACTCCTGTTGCTACAGGTAACGATGGTAAGGTTAAGGGTGCAGACGAACCAAAAGATAATACAACAATTACTAGAGCTGAGCCTGTATCAAAAGCTGCGACATCACAAATTAAAACTCCTTTACCAGAATCTGCCGGGTACGAACGCACGTTTAGTGGTAGATTTCCTATCACAAAAATAGGAGATGGTTTAGTGAAAGGACCTACAATGCCTAAGCCTGTTGAAGAATCAAAAGGAAAGTTTGATGTGACTGAGTTTGCTCGTACTCCGTATGTAAGTGCAGCAGAACAGAATAGCACAGACCCATTTATATATGTAGATTTAGAAGAATACAAAGCTAAGAACCCTGGGTGGAAACAAACAATAGATTGGCTTGGTGGAGGTGTTGATAAATCTGAGATAAGAAACGAACGTGAAGGAAGAGCCACAAGTACAATATTTGGTGGGGAAATGCCGATGGGTAACGTGCCTAGAAAAAGAAATGTTGATGGACAGGAGCAGGTATTAATAAAAAATCCTAACTGGAAGCGACCAATAATAGGTGGTACTAATATACTTGGTAATAAAACATCGGTAGCAGAGAATGTTGCTGCTAATGTTTTAACTAATGCACAGGATATTATGGCTCCAGGAATGATAGTACAGAAAACAATGCCTGCGTTTTCTATTGCAGGTGCAGCATCTAGAATTGCATCAAAATCTGCTACTGGCGCTGCTAAATCTGCCGAATCTGCTAAAAAATGGTATAATCCTATAGCAAAGGCTACATCTAAGATACGTGCAAAAAGTGCCACTAAAGCTGGAGATCGCGCTGAAAAGCTTGGAGAGTGGGCAGCTAGAGAGGCTGAACTATTAACTCCTTCGACAGCAAAAGCAGCAACAGCAACTAAAGCTGGAGAGACTGTTATATCTAAGGCTAAAGAGTTAGGTCCACGTAAGGTTCCTACAGGTAAAGCTCCTAGCCCATCGACTGGTGTACCAAGACCGGCCGGTGCAGGAAAATCTGCTGCAGAACTTCCAGCAAGCAAACCATTACTTGCATTGGATGCTCACAAAGCTCCTATGATTGGTGATGGTGCGCAGAAAGCTAAAAACGTAATAGACAACTTACTAAA
>JFJP01022090.1_pt1 | contig 15220 bp, 8 predicted proteins | sample 431651 | NCBI WGS metagenome assembly JFJP01 (sample SAMN02602958, study PRJNA72255) | Microbial mat metagenome, whole genome shotgun sequencing project. | biome: fresh water; feature: sink hole; material: water; isolation source: purple microbial (photo- and chemosynthetic) mats found in...
TCTACGGATAATTCAGTAAAGCGGGTTTTAAACCCGCTCTGCTTTATTTATTTCAAAGTAAAGCGGGTTTTAAACCCGCTTTTGCTTTATTCATTTGATAAAATAACCCGATACCCGCCATTTCCCGTCTTTTTCCAACATGGGCGTGACGGTTTCGGTGGCAGTTTTTTTGTTCTCAAATTCGGTTTCATACTGAATCATCACATATTCGCCGTCCGGAACACCGGGTAAAGTTTTGCTGTATTCCCGGGATTTGACTGTTCTTTTAACTATTTTCCCCAGAGGCTTTCTGACGCTTGACAGCATCTGTTCCCACTGTACGGAACTGAGGGCGTTTCTGAAATATTCCGAAGCCTGTTTCCAGCTTTCGGCATAATTTCCCGCCTCAATAATGTCTAACCATGCTTTTGAAGCATTGATCGCTTCTGTTTCTTTTTTTTCGACTTCAGATGCCGGTGTTGCGCTGTCGGAAAAACAGAGCGCAAGGATAATAACAGAAAAAAAAATAAAAAACTTCCCTTTCATATATACCTCCTTATTCGTTAAAATTAAACAGTTTTTACACCGCTTATTTCCAATGCTTTTATACCGGAGTCAAAAATTTTATGAGCCATATATCAGAAGCATACAGATATGGCAACATTTTTTTGAGAATTGAGAATTGAGAATTGAGAATTGAAAATGGCATGTCCCTACAAAACCGGATCCCCCTTTTTCAATATATCTTCAAGTTCTCCGGCAGGCATGGGCCTGCCGAAATAATAACCCTGCATGGTCCGGCATCCCTGCATTTCCAGAAAGTCCCGCTGATCCTTATTTTCAACCCCCTCGGCAACGGTTTCGATGCTCAGGTTCCGAGCCATGGAAATAATGGTCTTGATGATTTCACGGTCATCCCGATTGTTGACAGAATCCGTCACAAATGAGCGGTCTATCTTCAATGTGTCAATGGGCAGACGCTTCATGTAACTCAGAGAAGAATAGCCGGTGCCGAAATCATCAATGGAAAAACGCACGCCTTTCAAACGCAGCAGATTCATTTTGGCAATCGCTTCTTCCGGATTTTCCATGATGCCGCTTTCTGTCACTTCCAATTTCAGACAGTGCGGGTTCATACCGGTTTCCCTAAGTATCTGCTCTATGGACCGAATCAGGTCTTTTTCTTTGAACTGGCGGGTTGACAGATTGACGGAAATATAGAGTTCCTTATATCCCATATCATGCCATTTTCGCCCCTGCTGACACGCGCTGCGGAGAACCCATTCGCCGATGGGTACGATAATGCCGGTCTCTTCAGCCAGATAGATAAATTTTTCAGGGTTCACCATGCCCATTTTCGGATGACGCCAGCGCAACAGGGCTTCCACCCCGGTGATGCGGCTCATGGCATCCACCAAAGGCTGATAGTACAAAATAAACTGATTCCGTTGCAGGGCATCCCTAAGACCGTTGCCCAATTTCATGCGCTCCATTGCCCTGATATTCATTTCTTCGGTGAAAAAACGGTAGCCTTCATCATCTTCTTTTGCCGCATACATTGCCATATCCGCATTCTTGACAAGCAGTTCCACTGTGCTGCCGTCCTGGGGGTAAATACTGATACCGATGGTCGCGCTCATATAAAGTTCATTTTCTTTAATGCGGCAGGGAGCTGCAATGCCTGTCTGTATTTTTGAGATGACTCCTGCTATATCCAATTCTTTGTAAATATCATTCAGAATAACCGTAAATTCGTCGCCGCCTAATCTGAAAACATAATCGCTTTTGCGAAGACATTTCCGAATGCGGCCCGCCACGACTTTCAGCAATTCATCTCCTGCATCATGTCCCAGCGTATCATTGACATATTTGAATCTGTCCAGATCAAGAAAAAGCAATGCCCATTTTTGATCTCCGGAGCGGTTCCGGGCATAATTCAGTTTTTCTTCCAATGTTTTGTAAAAAGATTTGCGGTTGGGCAGACCGGTCAGCACATCATGATAGGCAATAAATGTAAGTTCTTCTTCGGCTCTTTTCCTTTCCGAGATGTCCTGAAGTGTCAGGATGTTTCCGACATGATTGCCGCGGGTGTCATAAAAGAATGCCCCGCTGACGCTGACATCAACTTTATGTCCCTCTTTGCTCAGACGGTAAGTTTCTATGCCGGAAAAAGGTCTGCACCGGCTGATATGATTCAATATCATATCGGTTTCAGGCAGTTGTTCATTCGGGATAAAATCAATATATCTGCCCATGCTTTCTTCCGGGGTCCATCCGAAGACTCTTGTAAATGCCGGATTCAGAAAGACAATTTTTCCTTCAGTGTCATAAACTGCCACCGGGTCAGGCGCTGCCTCAAGGACAATCCGATGTTTTTCCTCGCTTTCCCGCAGGGCTTTTTCCGCGTGTCTGCGGGTTTCTATTTCATGTTTTAATTCATCATTTGCATCTATTAACTGCAATTCCAGACTGTCCTGATATTTTTTGAGCAGGTCTTCTGTTTCTCTCTCATCGCTGACTCTGCCGATATGCTCGGCAATAAGATTAATCAGACGGGTTTCCGGCTGTTCGGTTGCCGGCTCCGAGAAAAAAACTTCAACTTTTCCGATTTCTCTGCCATTGACAATAACAGACGCAGATTGTTTCAGAGGAAATTCGGAGAAATTTCGGCTTCTGTATTCTTTTTCTTTTAAAATGATGCGCGCAGATGCTTTTTTAGGATACGGGCACGCGCGGGGCATCAGCATGACGATTTTCTGAAGCGTATGCTCCAAAGAAACATATCTCCGCTCAAAAAGCCTTGAAACACTGTATAAACAGTTCAGTTCCCTGACGCGGTATCTGAGTCTTTCTATCTGTTTTTTCAGTGTGTTATTTGTATTTTTCTGTTCGTGAAGAAGTTGTTCCGATTCTTTGGGCATATATTCCGATTCTTTATTATACTGATCCGCTTTTGGTTTTTTTGCCGCAGACACACACAGACGCACACAGACAGATTTCCGAATACGGAATACGGCGTATATGCAAAAAATTTGCCGTGAAAAATCAGAATCGGATTACTATATGATGCTTTTATGTCCGTCTTATTGAACATTATCAGCAGTGCTTTGTCAACTTTGTTATCTCCGGATAGTAAACCGAATTTTCAATTCGGTTAAAGCGATTTGAAAAATCGCTCTGCTAAAATGACAGTAAACCGAATTTTCAATGAAAAATCGCTCTGCTAAAATGACAGTAAACCGAATTTTCAATTCGGTTAAAGCGATTTGAAAAATCGCTCTGCTAAAATGTTTCTTATTTTTGTTTCTTAACTTCATCAACAACACTCGGAAATTCTGCCATGAGACTTTCCATTTCTTCAATGTTGATGCTCCAGGCATTGTCATATAAACGCTGGCTGTAATCCGTCAGGAAAGGAATATGATATTTAACGGCGAAGTCCTTCAAACTTTCTGCAAAATCCGTAATATCGTTAATAAAAAAAACCTCCTGAATTTCCTTCCATCTGGGCATGAATTTTTTTTGCAGTATCTTGAGGATTTCAGGCAGATTTTTTTTCGTTTCTTCGGGCAGTTCTATTTTTTCAACGGCTTGCGCCGGGAGTATTTTTTTGACTTCAGAAGATAAAAATTTTTTAATTTCCGATAAGAGTTTTATTTTGCTTACAGGCTTCTGCAAATACCCGTCAAAAAGTTTTCTGATATCCGGCTCCTCTTTTTTCATGGCAGAAGCCGTAAGGGCGATAACCGGCACGCTGCCTGACAACTTGCTGTTTTTGATAATTTCTGTTACTTCATAGCCGTTTCTGCCCGGCATTTTCAGGTCCATCAGTATCAGGTCGGGTCTGATGTTTTCTTCTTCAAGCAAAGACAGCGAATGATCGCCGCTTTCGGCTTCAATTACGGAAAAAGCAGTATCTTTCAGATATTCTCTGATCAGCTCTCTGTTCGAGGCAGCATCGTCAACAATCATAATTGTCGCGGGTCTGAATTCGGTTTCAGTGTCATCCGGTTTTGAAGACGCCTTTACCGTGTCCGGCGCTCCGACGGTTACGACATCGGAAAGAACGATGCGGAAAATACTTCCTTTTCCTGCCTCGCTTTGAACCGATATGTAGCCGTTCATCATCTGAACCAGCTTTTGGGTGATGCTCAGTCCCAGGCCGGTGCCGGCGTATTCGCCGATTTTCTGTCCTTTCTGCTGCTGAAATCTTTCAAAAATGGCAATCTGCTGATCCTGGGGGATTCCGATGCCGGTGTCGGCGATTTCGATGATAAGGGTGAGGTGAGGGGTGAGGGGTGAGAGGTGAGAGGTGTTGCCCCCTGATCCCTGACCCCTGACCTCTGACCCCTCACCCCTGACCCTCATTTCCACATATCCCTGATGTGTGAATTTCACAGCATTGTCCGCCAGATTGATTAAAACCTGTCTGAACCGTATCCGGTCCAGGACAAGCCGGTCCGGCGTGTCTTCATGGATGATAATTTTAAAATCCAGTCCTTTTTTCCGGATTTTCCGAAAAAACATCACTTCAATTTCATTGAGCAGTTCTCTGATGCTTAAAGGTTCCGGCTGCAATTCCAATCTGCCCGCCTCTATTTTTGAAAGGTCGAGAATATCCTCCATCAGCGAGAGCAGGGCTTTTCCGCTGAGATAAATGTTTTCCAGAAAGGACTTCTGCCGAACATTCTGCGCCTCATTCATCAGTATTTCGCTGAAGCCCATAATCGCATTCAGCGGTGTTCGGATTTCATGGCTCATATTTGCCAGAAAGTCGCTTTTTGCTTCATTTGCCTCATTTGCGGCTTCTTTTGCTTTCACAATCTCCTGCTGTGCTTTTATTTTTTCGGCAACATCGTCATAAACCGAAACAATTTCTCCTGAAGGAAGTTTGTAAATACGGTTTTCCCGCCAGCCGATCCGCTGATTGTCGCTGTAAAATGTCGGCGGAAAAATTTCCGGCATACCGGTCCGCCATACCCGCTGAAATGCCTCAAGCAGTCCAAAAGCCCTGACACCCGGAAAGACTTCCGTCACGGGCTTTCCGATAATATCTTCCCGCTTTATTCCTTCTATTTTCTCGCCTGCGCTGTTGAATTCCCGGAACACAAAATTTTTTCCGTTGTTGACAGCCTCACAGACTGCGACCCCGCTGCTCATCGCCTCAAAAAGTTCTCTGTATCTTGTCTCACTCTGCCTGAGTGCGTCTGTGACCTGAATTTTTTCGGTCACATCGCTCCCGATACCGATCATGCCGGTCGGTTTTCTGTCTGTATCATATACAAGCCATGTTCTCACTTCCATTGTTCTTCGGTTTCCCTTTATCACCGAGTCGGATATTGTCCCCTGCCATTTTCCGTGTTTGAGCGTGTTTTGAAGCATTTTTTTTTTGCTGGAAGGGCTTTCTCCGAACACACATGCCTTTTTGCCGATGAGTTCATCCGGAGTTTTTCCCTTTATGCCGGCAGCCGCGCTGTTGATATAAGTGATTCGCCCTTCCATATCAACTGCCGCAATGCCGTCTTTTATCTGTTCCAGCAGCATTGTCTGAAATTGCAGTTGCCGGTTCTGTTCCAGTAAGTGCTTCTGCATATACCGCAGGTTTAAATGCGTTCTGACCCGGGCTGAAACTTCTTCTGCCTGAAAAGGTTTGACAATATAATCCGCACATCCGGCTTCAAAGGCTTTGATTTTATATGCGGTTTCATCCGGCGCGCTGATGAAAATCACAGGAATATCCCGCGTCTGTTCATCTGACTTCAGACGAGCGCAGACTTCATAACCGTCCATGCCCGGCGGCATCATGATGTCCAACAGAATAATATCCGGCTGTGATTTCTGAACGACTTTCAAAGCCAGTTCGCCGCTCGGTACCGGATAAACCTTGTAACCCTGATCTGTCAGGATTTTTCGCAGCACGTTAAGATTATTCGGATTGTCATCCGCAATCAGGATACTGCCCTGAAGTTTGTCTGTTTGAAACATGTTGCCTTCTTTTTTGTTATTAACTGCATGTTATTTTATTTTTACAGGCTCGGTTCAAATTGCCGGGTCTGATGATACCGAATACTTTTTTATACATTTCTATCAGAATTTATGATCTTTTAAAAGTATTTTCAGTAAAAAGATAAAATATTTCTTGACAATTTTGAGAAAGTCGGATTATTTTATCATAATAAATTTTATGGTTTATGTATTTAAAATCAGGTTTGTACCCGCAGACCTCACCCCCCGGCCCCCTCTCCGAAGGAGAGGGGGTGTGAGTCTCCCCTCCCCTTCGGGAGAGGGGCAGGGGGTGGGGTTTATCGGGGGTGGGGTTAAATGGGGAGGGCAGAGGGTGAGGTCATATCGCATGTTTATCACATTTGAAGGCATAGAAGGATCGGGAAAAACCACGCAGATAAGGCATCTGGCTGAATTTTTACGGGACCGGGGCTGTGACTGCGTTCTGACACGGGAACCGGGCGGCACGGAAATCGGAAAAAAAATCCGGGCAATTCTGCTTGATCCTGAAAACAAGGGCATGGATTCTCTGACAGAACTCCTGCTCTATACGGCAGATCGGATCCAGCATATAAAGTCTGTCATAAAACCCTGTCTGTCCCAAGGCAAAACAGTGCTGTGCGACCGTTATGCTGACGCCACGATTGCTTATCAGGGATTTGCACGGGGGCTTGATACGGAAGTGATCCGCCGCGTGCATGAACAGATTTTGGAGATTGTGAAACCCGATCTGACGATTCTGCTTGATCTTCCGCCTGAAATCGGGCTTTCCCGTGCATGGAAGCAAATCAGAAGCGGCGCACGAACCGGTCAGGAAAGCCGTTTTGAACAGGAACTGCTGGCATTTCATGAAAAAGTGAGGGGAGGGTATCTGGAGATTGCGCGTCGTGAACCGGAACGGTTCCGGGTGATTGACGCCTCTCAGAATGAGAACCGGGTCAGGGCGGAAATCATAAATACGGTGATAACAATAGTGTAATCTTTTATGAAATTGATTCAACGACATTGCGCTTTTCTGTTTACACAGAACGGATTCTTCTGTATTCTCACAGCATGAGTTTGATGCAGGCTTTGATTTTCTCCATCGGAAAAACAGGGATTGACAATGGAAGAAATTAAGCGTGCGGAAGGAGAGTGCAATGAAAATCAAAATGTTCACGGCAGTTTTATTTATCGTTCTCGCCGTTATTCCGGCTTTTTCTGCTGAAGCATACGATGCCGATTCAGCACTTGAAGAGGAACTGAAATGGATCCGGGCAGAGGCGGAAGCCACGCTGACTATTGCAACGAAAACCGAAATGACCGAGGAAACCGCGCCCTCGATTGTCTCCGTGATTACCGGCGAACAGATTCGGAACATGGGCGCGAGAACGATTGTTGACGTATTGAGAACTGTGCCGGGATTTGATCTGATCCATTATGCTGTTATGCCCACGCATAAAATATCTATACGCGGAATGAGTTCGACAAATGCCAATGAAAAAATCAGGATCATGCTGAACGGACACAGCTTGAAAGATTTCTATTGGGAAGTGTTCGGACCGCATCTTGACGCGCTGCCCCTTGCCAATATCAAAAAAATCGAAATCATCCGGGGACCCGGTTCCGCGCTCTACGGCACAGACGCGTTTCTGGGCGTGATCAATATCATTACGGAAAAAGGCGGAGACAATCCCTCGGAACTGTCTGCGGAAGCCGGAAACGATCATACCGTGAAAACTTACAGCAGTTTATCCTATAAAAAAGATGAGTTCAAAGCCTATCTTTACGCAGATCATTACAGCACAGACGGCTATGACGGAACGATTGAATCGGATTATGCCACACGGTATTTCGGACAGGATTACAGCGCCGCCCCCGGAAAGCTCAATAACAAAGACAGGCATCACGCAGTTCAGGCGGATATCCGTTACAAAAATTTTTATGTTTCCGGATTTTTCAGCAGGTCGGACACGGACTATCCTGCGGGGTTTTATTATTCGCTGACAGATGAAAATGATGTAAAAACATGGTACGGTTACGCTGAGACAGGTTATCGCGTGCCGATGGGCGACACGGGACATCTGGGAATAAGACTCTGGCATGACCGCGCCGACGTAAACACGACCATAGAACTTTTCTCGGAACAGACTGCACAGATGCCGGGCATGTATGAGGGATTTCCTGCGGATGAGGGGGTTTATGAGAAAGTCGAAAGCCGTCATGCGGTCAGCGGCTCGGAACTGACGGCTGACGCCAGCCTCTGTTCCGGCATACAGCTCACAGGCGGAATGTCCTACGAGTATATCAGGCATTATGACATCAGACGTTATGCGAATTATAACAGCTTGTTTCAATATCTTCCCGGGGGAATCACGGAGCTGGAAAATCCGATTAAAGAAAAAGACCGGGAAACTTTTGCCGGTTATGCCCAGGGCATTTTCGATCTGAAACAGCTTTTTTCTCTGAACAGAGGCACGGAAAATCTGTCGCTGACCCTGGGCGGGAGATATGACCGTTATGATGATATCGGGTCTTCAAGCAATCCCCGTCTGGGAATTGTCTATGCGCCGACAAAAAAACTCTGGTTCAAAGCCCTTTACGGAGAGGCATTCCGCGTTCCCGATTTTTCAGAAATATACCTTGAGGGAGAGGAACAGCAGCAGAAGCCTGCGCTGAAGCCGGAAAAAATTGCCACCGCAGAATGTCTGATCGGATACCGCTTCACTCCGAATATCAGCGCCAGCCTTACCGGTTTTCATGTCAGCGGCAGCGATCTGATCGCGTATCGCTCCGGGGTACTGGTAAATCTGGGCGAAATGCAGTCTCACGGTGCGGAAGCCGAATTGAAAGCATCTTTCGGCAAATATCGTTATGCTTATATGAATTTCACATGGCAGGATGTGAAAGACCGGACACATTCCGAAATCAGGGGAACAACTGAAAGGCAGGCGGATTTCAATCCCGGAGGGATTCCTGAATTTTACGGAAATGTCGGCATGAATTACGACTTTTTCAACGAGCATGTCATTGCCGGTCTTTCTGTAAATTATACGGGGGAAAGGGAGCGCAGCGGCAAGAAATCATGGAACGGCGAGAAATTGGTGTCCGAGGATCAGAGAGAGCCGGTAAAAGCACGGACGCTGTTCAACGCCTCGCTCACATTCAGGAATTTTTTCAAAGGTATGGAAATACAGATCAGCGGATTCAATCTGTTCAATACGGATCACAGAAGCCCATCTTCGCTCAGTATAGTAAATGACATGCCGGAAGCGGGCAGAACCTTCAGCGGCAGGATTTCCTATTCGTTTTAACCATGTTATGCACCCTGTCATTCAAAGTAGCAGGGTTGGCATTTCATGCCCACCCTATGTTTTATAAGGACGATATATTAAACCATGAGCTATTCTATTTTGGACGCCATCGGCAATACGCCGCTGATTGAAATAAAAAGACTGAATCCGAATCCGAAAGTGAAAATTCTGGCAAAATTGGAATATGTGAATCCGGGCGGATCCATAAAAGACAGAGCCGCGCTGTTTATGATTGAAGCCGGGGAACGCTCCGGAGAACTGACGCCGGATAAAACCGTGATTGAGGCAACCAGCGGAAATACCGGCATCGGGCTGGCGATGGTCTGCGCGGTGAAAGGCTACAAACTTCTGATTGCCATGTCCGAAGCCGCGAGTATTGAACGGCAGAAAATCATGAGAGCCAGAGGCGCGGACATCCTGCTCACGCCGGGGCATCTCGGCACTGACGGCGCAATCGAAGAAGTCTATAGGCTGGCGCGGGAATATCCCGACGCGTATTTTATGACAGACCAGTTCAACAATCCCGCCAACTGGCAGGCGCATTATCACACCACATCCAAAGAAATCTGGGAACAGACCGGCGGAAAAGTATCTGCTGTGGTTGTCACGATGGGAACGACCGGCACGGTCATGGGCATTTCAAGGCGAATGAAAGAATACAATCCTGAGATTAAAATCATCGGCGTGGAGCCTTATCTCGGACATAAAATTCAGGGGCTTAAAAACATGAAAGAATCCTATTGCCCTGAAATTTATGACAAAGACATCTTGGATGAAAAAGTCAATATTGAAGATGAAGAAGCCTTTGAAATGACACGGCGTTTAGCAAAAGACGAGGGGCTTTTTGTGGGAATGAGCAGCGGCGCAGCCCTTGCGGTTGCCCGAAAACAGGCGGAAAAAATGAGCGGCGGAATCGTGGTCGTGATTTTTCCCGACAGCGGGGAGCGCTATTTAAGCACACCGCTTTTTGCTGTGCCGGACAGCAATATCCACCTGAAATTATTTAATACTCTCAGCCGCAGCAAAGAAGTCTTTGAGCCGATGCACGCGGGAAAGGCGTCGGTGTATTCCTGCGGTCCCACAGCCCACGCACGCCTGCACCCGGGAGAATGCCGGCGATTTGTGTTTTCCGATCTCCTCTGCCGCTATTTGGAATATCGCGGATATGCGGTGACGCATATTATGAATATCACGGATTTGGACGACAAAACCATTTCCGGATCGGAAAAAGCCGGCATGGAACACGCCGAATTTACACAAAAATACATTGACGCTTTTCATAAAGACCTTAAAACACTGAAAATCAAGCCTGCTGCAAAATATCCGAGAGCCGGTGAGCATCTGGAAGATATGGTTTCTCTTGCGGAAAAACTGATGAAAAAAGGCTTTGCTTATGAGAAACTCCGCTCGCTTTATTTCAATATTTCCCGTTTTCACGACTACGGCAAATTTTCCGGCATTGATTTGGACAAAATCAGACTCGGCGCAACCGTGGATTTGGACGACTATGAAAAAGACAATCCCAGAGATTTCACGCTGTTCAAGCGGTCCCGGCTCTCGGAACTCAAGCGGGGGATTTACGTCAAAACCGAATGGGGAAATGTGCGCCCTTCGTGGCATATTCAGTGCGCGGCAATGTCCATGAAATATCTCGGCGAAAGCTTTGATATTCATACCAGTTCGCGGGAACTGATATTTCCGCACCATGAAAATGAAATCGCCATTGCAACCGCGCTGACCGGCAAACCCCTTGCCAAATATTGGATTCACTGCGACCGGGTGCTGTCGGACGGCAAAAAAGTCGAAAGAGACGGCATCAGCCTGAGTCTTGACGATCTGCTCAACATGGGCTGGTCCGGCAGGGAAATCCGTTATTGGCTGATTTCAAGCCATTACCGCAAGCCCCTGAATTTTTCCGCAGAACGGCTTGAAGTTGCCAGACGCTCGCTCAAACGCTTTGACACCTGCATTCACACCTTGCTGAATGTCAAATCCGGTTCTCCGTATCCTGAATCGGATCAACTGCTTTACGACATCAAACAGGGCTTTGTCAGCGCGATGGATGATGATCTGAATATTTCCGCAGCGCTGGCTTCGATATTCGGAAATATCAAGAAAATAAATATGCTGGCGCTGGAGCAGAAGATTGACCCCGCAGGCGCGGGCAAGATTGCAGACCTGTTCCGAAACATAGATTCGGTTCTGAATCTCTTTGATTTTGAAGATGAAATTTCCGATCCGGAGATTCAGCTTATGATAAACGAGCGGGAAAAAGCAAGGGCTGAAAAAAATTGGGTGCTTGCGGACAAGATACGGGAACAGTTAGCCGCCAAAGGATTCAGTGTAAGAGACGGGAAAGTTTCATGATTTCAGTCCTGCCTGCAAGACGAGGGAATTCTCCTGTAAAAAAGATCGGATTTCTGTTGACAGATACTTTCTTTTATATTATTGAAATGTTTAGTCTTTTATAATGAAACTGAAGCCTGAAAGAAGGGTTTGGAAATGAGCAACAGGTACGATTTGCTACAACAACTGACATCCAAAGAAGATTTTGACCGCTCCCGGCTGCTTAATGACTTTGCCTATGAATTAGGCTGGCATCCGAGTGACCGCTTGCAGACAGCCTATCTTGGAGAATTCACCACATCCCATCTGCTTGTAGAGCATGGAATGCAAAATACGGCTGTTATTTCATTCCTTCGTTATCCATATAGCTATCCGGCTTTAGAAAGAACGGAAAAAAATCAGCTTTTGTCTATTTCGTACAATAACTTGGTTGATTGGCATATTTATGTTGAATCTGACCACAGAACGATTGTTCACAACAGGGTTACGCCTATCAGAATCGTTGACAGACAAAGTATTTCACGCGAAAATTATGATCCCTTGTCCAGTGAAGCATTTGAACAAATTATTGGACGAAAACAGAATCCCAATTTGCCGGCATTAGATGATGCGCTCATTGATACAATATCGTACTGGAAACGGACCCTCTCTGCCGAGTTGGATTATGCTGTTCCCAACGAGGCATTGTCAGCCCTGTTTAATGCCGTCATATTTATCCGCGCCGTTGAAGATCATAAAGCACGACAGACAGGAATTGAAGAAACGCGGTTACCGGAGAATCTTGTCAGTATTTGGCGCAATTCAGGAATATCTGTATATGAAACCCTTGTATCTGTTCTTAAGAAACTGAGTAAGGGTAACATACCAAGTTTTTTTAATAATGCAAAGAGTCTGGAACTCTTTGATCGCTTGGACAAAGGCACAGTTTCTTCACTGTTTTCCAATTTTTACAGAAATAAATACGCACCATACGAATATGACTTTTCACTGATGTCCAAACATGCCCTCAGCAGAATCTATGAACGATATGTTTCCGTGCTGCGGCCCGAAGAATCTCCGCAACTGACATTTTTATTTTCACAGCGTCTGCCCATGGAAGAACAGTCAAAAGCTTATGGAGCTTACTATACACCTCAGTATATCGCAAGATTTTTTGCCCGATATTTGCGTGAGCAAATGCCTCCGCGCCAATTCAGGCAGTTAAAAATAGCTGACCCGGCTTGCGGCTCAGGCATGTTTCTTCGTACCATACTGGAGTTACAGTGTGATCCCATATCTCCGGAAGTAACAACATCTGTTATCAGGCAAGCATTTGAAAATACGCTCGGTGTTGATATTGATGAAAATGCTGTCCGTGCAACCCAGTTATCCCTTTCATTGCTTCATCTGGTCTTAACGAACGAACTGCCCGATCATCTGAATATCGTACAATCAGAAGCTATTGAATACATACAGCAACATCCGAAAAAATTGTATCAACAGTATGATGCTGTGATTGCCAATCCTCCGTTTGTATCCTGGGATAATCTTGCCGAACCAATGAGAAAAAAAATCGTTGAGTTTATGTCAGATATGGCCATGGGGAGAATTGATCTGAATCTGGCTTTCATAAAAATCGGTCTGGATATGTTAAAACCCGGGGGATACGGATGTTTCATTCTGCCGCACAACTTTTTATTGAAGCAAAGTTCGGAGGGAATCAGAAACCTGATAGCCGAATCGAGTTGGATCAGATGTCTGGCAGATTTGTCAGCAATTCCTGTGTTCGGAGATGTCGGATCCTATGTAGCGCTTATCATTTTCCAGAAGAGGCCTGAGTATGCGGACAAACTCCGTGCCCCGTCTGCTACGATTGTCAGATGCCAGGATTTTGTAGGAAGAGCATTACAGGAAACAGTCGAAGGCAAAACCGTCAGAAATGAACTTTACAGTATCTACACTGTAGATCAATCAGCTTTTCAGCAAAGTGAATGGCTGCTTGTTCCACCAGAAGAGGCGGCAGTGGAAGAAAAATTCTCCCGGTTTCCGAAGTTGCAGGAATTTCTCAGAATCCGGGAAGGAATGACATCAGGCGCAGATAAAATTTTCATTGTCGGATCTGACCAAGTTCCACCCGGAGAGGAAGCTGTTTTTGCGCCATTCCTGCCTGATCGGGAAATGACCGCATATAAGGTCCCCCTGAAAGCGCCCAAATATGTGTTTTATCCTTTCGTGAACGGACAAAAAATATCCGGTGAGCAATTACAGGCTGATTTCCCTAAAACATGGGCGTATCTTAACGCTCATTATGATAAACTATTCTCACGAAAGTCATTACAAAGTGAAAACAAAGAGTGGTGGGAACCGATCAGACCCCGTCCGCCGGAAAACATGATACGTCCTAAGCTCGTCAGCCCGCATCTCGTTATGATACCGAGATTTTCGTATGACGCGAAGGGAGAATATGCGATTTCACGCTCACCTCTGATGTATCCGGAGATGAAGGTTCGCGAAGAAAACGATGAAGATAAAGAGAATTATCTCGAAGGATTGGAACGCGATTTATTAAAATACTTTTTGGCAGTGCTGAATTCGAGTCCATGCCACTGGTATATTTCAAATCACTCCCATATATACAGAGAGAGATATGTAATGTTAGAACCACGCACTCTGAACCAGACACCGGTCCCCTCTCCGGAAGATGTGCCTCACAGGATAATGAACAGATTACTCTGCCTTGTTGATCTGAGATTGGAAACAGAGGGACTGGAAGCGCGGCAAATTGAGACTGAACTTGATGGAATCATTGCAAACCTGTATCAGCTTACAGATACAGAAAGAGTTGTAATAGGCATGGAGTAATGGCAAACATTGTAATTTCATCAGGAGATTTGTTCGGGCAGGGCAAAAGGATGCAAAAGATACTCACATTAATCTCTCCCCTTAAATCGGGACCTGCTTATGAAACTGTGCCAACAAACCAGCCGTTCAAAGGCTCGAAGGTAATAGGTTTTTTTGACGGAAGAAGCCGGCCCGGTCCGAATTACGTTGATTGGCGATTCAAAACCGCCAAAACAAGTATATTTGCCATGTATTATGAGCGTTGGGTTCCTGTTGATATTAATCGCTATGATACATACTATTTGGATCGGGCATACTTCCACATATACGAATTAGAAGATAACAGATATCCTGACGCTTTGAAAGAGTTTGTCTGTCTTCATTGCGATCCGAACGAATCCGATCAGGAATCTCATGCCGGCTATAAACGTGTGCCGCACATTCATATAAAAGCCGCAAAAGATCCGATACCTCATTCTCATCTGTCTCTTGGGATAGACTTCAGCAAACAGATATTGGAATCTGCTGACACATTATTTTCATCATTTCAATCTGCAATCACCTTAATTAATAATGAAATTCTTAGTAAAATACCGTAATATATTTTCTTTCCTTTTTTTAAAGGGAGAAAAGTCTTTTATCATAATTTGTGCTTATTCGTGGCAAAATTCGTGTCCATTCGTGGCAAAAAATTCACGGTAATATCAAAAAGGACAGAAAATGAAACCCATATATTTTCCATTCACCTATATTTCCGAACAGACAGCAGGCGCGCTGGC
>JFJP01005657.1_pt1 | contig 15219 bp, 14 predicted proteins | sample 431651 | NCBI WGS metagenome assembly JFJP01 (sample SAMN02602958, study PRJNA72255) | Microbial mat metagenome, whole genome shotgun sequencing project. | biome: fresh water; feature: sink hole; material: water; isolation source: purple microbial (photo- and chemosynthetic) mats found in...
AATAATGTACATAAACAATCTGCATTGTGTCGCCCTGCACTGGCATGCGATTCAGCGTACAAGCACATAGCGAGGCAGAAGCAAAACCCGCAGCGGGTGATGAACTACTCCCAAGACTGGCCCGCCGATATGCGGCTTGACACTTCACAAAGCCGGAGCAATAGCCAAGGGCGGTCAGCCGTTCAGTTTTTGATCAGCAAAACGCCAGCAGCGACACTGATCGCGGCAACCAGTCCCACTCTTAGGCGGCCTTCTTTGAACCACAGGCTGCCGATCAGGACAGCGAACACCACGGAGCTCTCGCGCAGCGCGGCGACTGCAGCGATCGGTGCTTTGGACATGGCCCACAGCACGATGGCGTACGCACCAATCGATGTGGCAGCGCCCAGAAACCCCATGATCCAGTGCTTCTCGAAATAGGTCAGTATCTCGCCAGGGTTGCGTCGCAGCTGAAAAGCGAGAATGAGCAAAGGGTCCAGCAAAACGAGCGTGAAGACATATCCCAAGGGGTTGTCGGACTGGCGCACACCCTGGCCGTCAACCAGGGTGTAGGCGGCAATCACAGCAGCGTTGAGCAACGCGGCCCGGCCCGACGGGTGCCGCAGCAAAAGAGCTGCGGGCTGGCCGCTGGCCAGGGCGATGGTCAGGACCCCAGCCAAAATGGCTGCCAACCCCAGCCAGGCCTGAAAGGGCATGGGCTCATGCAGCGCGAACACCGACACCAGGCACACCAGCAGTGGTGCCAGACCGCGCATGGCCACGTAACCCACGGCGAGTTGGCCACCGTCGTAGATGCGCATCAGCAGTGCGATGTACACCCAGTGCAACACGACAGAGATCGCGATATAGGGCACGCTGGCCAGGCTGGGCCAGCCGGTGAAAAACAGACCCACGGCGGCCAGCAAAGATGCACACAGGTGCATGAGGATGGTGTACTGGCGTTTGTCGGGTGCTCCCCGAATCATTGCGTTCCAGCTTGCGTGCATCAGCGCCGCCGCCAGCACGGCCAGCATGACGCCGTTGCTGATACCCGGCTCAGTCACCCGTGTGTTTGCGCAGGGCTTGGTTGATCAGCTCCAATGCCCACCACAGGTCGACTTCCTGAACGTTCAATGGCGGCGCCAGCACCAACACATTGCCCTGGCCAACCTTAAAGGACAGTCCGGCGCTCAGGCAGCGATACAGCACCGCTTCGGCCAAATCCGCGTCGTGCAGTTCAATGCCGATCAGCAGGCCTGCTCCCCGCACCTCCTTGACGCCCGGCAGTCCGGTGGCCATTGCGCGCAGGCGTTGCACCGCTGCATCGCCCAGGCGACGGCTGCGCTCCAGCAAACCTTCTTGTTCGATGACGTCCAGCACCGCCCATCCAGCTGCGCAGGCCAGCGGATTCTTTTCGTGTGTGTAGTGGCCCAGCGAGATGTGCTGACCCACGTTCAGGCCCTCACGCGCAATCAGCGCCGCCAGCGGTATGCTTCCCCCGCCCAGGCCTTTGCCGATCACGATCATGTCGGGCTCTATGCCGTAGCGCTCAATGGCGAACAGGTGTCCGGTGCGGCCCAGCGCGATGGGTATTTCGTCGAGGATCAGAAGCGCGCCGTGTCGGTCACAGATCTGGCGCAACCGTTGGTAGTAGTCCATCGGTGGGACCTGCACATCGGTGCAGCGCACTGTCTCGACGATCACCGCCGCAACGTCGCCCTCTTTGCGCAACACATAGTCGATGTAGTCCACGCAGCGCAGCGCACAGCTGCCATTGCAGCCGAACACGCACTGCCCAGGGTCACAGGGAGGGACATGTTCGCTGCCGGGCAGCAACGGGCCAATGCCCCGGCGGAACACCGCTTCACCACCGATGGAGATGGCGTCAAGCGAGGCACCATGAAACGCATCCCACATGGAGATGGTTTTGAAGCGGCCGGTGGCCACACGGGCCAGCTTCAGCGCCATGCCAATGGCCGCCGTGCCGCCGGGGGCGAACAGCAGGCGCGCGCCGGACATGGGAGCGGCCTGGCACAGGCGCCGGGCCAGGTCCACGGCGGGGCGGTTGGTGTAGCGGCGGGGTGAGAAAGGCAGCGTCTCCAGAGTCTCGCGCATCGCGGCCAGCACCGTGGGGTGGCCGTAGCCGACCTGGTGCAGGCTGTTGCCATGAAAGTCCAGAATGCGTCGCCCGGCGGTATCCAGCAGCCATGCGCCATGCGCACCCTCCAGCGCATTCAGGCAGGGCGTCGACATGGACTGGTGCAAAAACCAGCGAGCGTCCTCGTCGAGCAACTCGCGGGTGGCGGCGTCAAGATGCTGTGCCTGCCAGGCCGTACGTCGGTCGCCCAGGTTGACGTCCCCTTCGCTGCGGTCGATCTCAGGGCGCATCGTTCGCCCCCTGGATTTCACCATCGCGAAGCATGCGTGCCTTGCCCCCTTGCGCATGGTCAAACAGGGCCTGCGCCGCACCGGCTGCATCACGCTCGGCCAAGCGGTCCACGATGGCGCTGTGCTCTTCGGCAAAGCGCGGGATGGCCATCGGTGTCAACAGGTTGCGTCGCCGAAAAAGGGCCAGCAGCTTGCACAGCTTGCGGTATTGCTCGACCAGAACCTGGTTGCCGGTCATGGCCACGATGCAGTCATGAAAACTCAGGTTCAACTCATGGAAACGGTCCACCTCAACCGACTTGACTTCCCGCATCGCGTCGGTCATTTGACGCAGCGTATGGAGCTGCTCGGGGGTGAGGCGCAGCGCCAAAAGCCGTCCAGCGGTGGCGTCCAACCCGGCTCGAACATCGTACAGGTCGGCAGCTTCTGTCAGCGCGATCTTGCGCACATGGGCGCCGCGGTTTTTTTCCTGTCGGACGAGACCCGACTCTTCCAGCGTTCGCAGCGCTTCTCGCAGCGGGCCACGCGAGATGCCGAATCGCTGGGCCAGCGCCATTTCGTTGAGTTTGCTGCCGGGAACCAGCTCTCCACCCAGGATCATGTCTTCAATCGACTCGGCGACCAGGCGCGTGAGCGTGGTGCTTTGCAATTGCGCTAAGGCCTTTTCAGGGTGGGTGGAAAGGGGTTTGTTCACAAGGAATGTGCTCCGGTTGCCATGTCATTTTAGGGAGTTTTCAAGATTGTCGATTGTCAACAATCTGACACATGTTCTACATAAGCTTGCCAGTGTCGTGAGGGTTAAGGGCTCGTTGGGAGCAAGGCGCCACATGACACCCGATCGTCCAAAGTCTTTCCACGGAGCCTCCATGAAGCTGAAAACCCTGCTAAAAACCGCGCTGGTTGGCGCGATGGCCGCCTTGCTGGCCTTGCCTGCCATGGCCCAGAAAACCCGCTTGTCGGTCTACACCGCGCTGGAAAACGACCAACTCGGTCCTTACAAACAAGCCTTTGAAGCCGCCAACCCCGATGTGGAAATTGCTTGGGTTCGCGACTCAACCGGCATCATCACCGCCCGATTCCTGGCCGAGAAGGACAATCCGCGCGCCGATGTGATCTGGGGTCTGGGCGCTTCCAGCGTCGCGCTGTTCGACAGTATGGGTTTGTTGCATCCCTACAGCCCCAAGGGCGTGGACCAAATCAAACCCAACTTTCGCAGCGACAAGAACCCCACCACCTGGACGGGCCTGAACGCCTGGCTGGCTGTCATGTGCTTCAACACGGTCGAAGGTGGCAAGAAGAACATGCCCAAGCCCACCTCGTGGGCCGACCTGACCAACCCGGTCTACAAAGACGCCATCGTCATGCCGAACCCAGCCTCTTCGGGCACCGGCTATCAGGCGGTCTATGCCTGGCTGCAGATAATGGGCGAGCAGGCCGGCTGGGAGTTCATGGACAAGTTGCACAACAACGTGGCGGTGTACACCCACTCGGGTTCGGCGCCTTGCGTGCAGGCCGCCAAGGGTGAGCGCGTGGTGGGCATTGGCTCTGACATGCGTGGCGCGCGCGAGAAAACCGCCGGCGCACCCATCGACATCGTCTTGGCCAAGGAAGGCTCACCGTGGGACATGGAAGCCACCGCCATCGTCAAAGGCACCAAGAACCTGGCCGCCGCCCAAAAGCTGGCCGATTTTGCGGTGAGCAAGCCCGCCTATGAGATGTACGGCAAGTTCTACGCCATTGTGGGTTACCCCGGCATGAACCCCAGCCCGCCGAACTACCCATCGAGCGCCGAAAGTGCCATGGTGAAGATCGACCTGGGCAAGATGGGTGCGGAACGTGCGCGCATCCTGGCCGAGTGGACCAGGCGCTACGACGGCAAGTCGGCGCCGAGGTGAGCTTTGAGATCTGACCTCTTGAGCCTTAGGGCGCCAAAGGGGTCGCCATCGGGGGCGCAGAAGCGCGCCCCCTTTTTATCCAGGAATCATCCGTGATCGAATCCAGCACGCCGTACCTAGACATCCGGGGGGTGGGGAAGCGCTTTGGCTCCTTTTGGGCCCTGAAGGACGTTTCGCTGCGCATCGAAGCGGGCGAGTTCATCTGCTTTCTGGGGCCGTCCGGCTGCGGTAAAACCACCTTGTTGCGCATCATCGCCGGGTTGGAGCAACAAGACGGCGGGCAGATTCTGCAAAAGGGCAGCGACATCTCAGGTTTGCCGTCGTCTCAGCGGGACTTTGGCATCGTCTTCCAGTCCTATGCCTTGTTCCCCAATTTGTCGGTCAAGGACAACGTGGGCTATGGCCTGAAGGGCAAGGGATGGAGCCGCCAGGCTGCGGCAGACCGTGTGAAGGAACTGCTGAAATTGGTGGGCCTGCCCGACTCGGCCAGCCAGTACCCGGCGCAACTCTCCGGCGGCATGCAGCAGCGCGTGGCGCTGGCCCGGGCTCTGGCTACGTCACCTGGGTTGCTGCTGCTGGACGAACCGCTGAGTGCGCTTGACGCGCGGGTTCGGGCGCATTTGCGCAGCGAGTTGCGCCAGTTGCACCAGCGGCTGGGCGTGACGACCATCATGGTCACGCACGATCAGGAAGAAGCCCTGAGCCTGGCGGACCGCATCGTGGTGATGAACCAAGGCGTGATCGAGCAGGTGGGCTCGCCCCAGACGATTTACCAGAAACCCAGCAGCGCCTTCGTGGCGGATTTTGTGGGCAAGACCAACCCGTTGCGCGCCCGCCTTCTTGGCCCGGGGCGGGCCAGTTGGCAGGGCGTGGAGCTGGCCTGTGAGCACGCGTCCCAACTGCCCGCCGATACCGAGGTCACGCTCACCTTGCGCCCCGAGGAGATCGTGCTGCACGACGGCCACACACCCGAACCCGCCGTTCCAGGCAACCGGGTCGGGGCGATGGTGCAAGGCCTGGAATTTCTAGGACCGTTCTGTCGTGTCAGCCTCAGCTTGCCTGTCAATGGCCAGACCCTGATCGCCGACGTGCCCACCGCACAAGCGCTCCTGCTGGGTCTGAATGCAAAACGAAGCATCTGGATTGACCTGCCGCCACAGCACATCCGCGTGCACGGTACCCACGTCGGGGTCCATTGATGCTGAAGCGTTGGCAGCGGCTGGACCGCGACGACTGGTTGATGCGCCTGGGCGTGCTGCTGTTGGCGCTGTGGCTGGCAGTCACGCTCATGCTGCCGCTGGGGACTTTGCTGATCAAGAGCTTTCGCGACGCCGATGGCGCCTGGGCGGGGCTGGGCAACTACATCACCTATTTCGCCACGCCGTCGCTGACACAGTCCCTTTGGAACAGCCTCTGGACCTCCACGCTGATCACCGCGCTCGTGCTGCCACTGGCCTACGTTTACGCCTATGCGCTCACGCGCACTGCCATGCTAGGTAAGACCGTGTTCAAAGCACTCGCCTTGATCCCGATCCTTGCACCGTCGCTGTTGCCCGCGATTTCGTTGATCTACCTGTTCGGCAACCAGGGTCTGCTCAACAGCTGGATGTTCGGCGCCTCTATCTATGGCCCCATCGGTATCGTCATCTCGCAGGTGTTTTACTGCTTTCCCCATGCCTTGATGATCCTGGTGGTGGCGCTGTCCATGGCCGATGCGCGCCACTACGAGGCCGCCCGCGTGCTGGGCGCATCACCGCTGCGCACCTTCTGGACCGTGACTCTGCCGGGCAGCAAATACGGTCTGATCAGTGCCGGCTTTGTGGTGTTCACCTTGGCTATCACCGACTTCGGCATTGCCAAGGTGATCGGCGGGCGCTTCAACGTGCTGGCCACCGACATCTTCAAGCAGGTGATTGGCCAGCAAAATTTCGAGATGGGTGCCGTGGTGGGCTTTGTGCTTCTGCTACCTGCCGTGGTCGCTTTCGGAACCGATCGCTGGGTACAACGTCGCCAGGTGGCTTTGCTCACCGCTCGGGCGGTCCCTTTGGTACCGACGCGCAACGCATCGCGTGACTGGGGTCTGTGGCTGTTCTGCGCATTGGTGGCAGGTGCCATGCTGGTGATGCTGGGCATGGCGGTCTGGGCTTCGCTGGTGACTCGCTGGCCCTACAACCTGAACCTCACGCTGGCGAACTACCAGTTTTCTGACTTTGACAGCGAAGGCTGGAAGGCTTGGCGCAACTCGTTGAGCATGGCCGCTTGGACCGCCGTGCTCGGTACCGTCATCATCGTTACGGGCGCCTACCTGTTGGAGAAAACTCGCGGCTTTGCGCTGGTGCGTGGCGCCACACAGCTGATGGCCATGCTGTCGATGGCGGTGCCTGGGCTGGTTCTGGGCCTTTCCTACATCTTCTTCTTCAATGCTCCGGGACATCCGCTGGGCTTCATTTACGGCACCCTGGTAATTCTTGTGGTGAACTCCATTGCCCATTTCTACACCGTTGGCCACATCACCGCCACCACCGCGCTCAAGCAACTGGACTCAGAGTTCGAAGCCGTGTCGGCCTCGCTGAAGGTGTCGCTGGGGCGCATGTTTGCCCGCGTGACGGTGCCGGTGTGCATGCCTGCCGTGCTCGACATCAGCATCTATTTGTTCGTCAACGCCATGACCACGGTCTCTGCCGTGATCTTCCTCTACGGCTCCGAGACCAAGCTGGCGGCGGTCTCCATCATTCACATGGACGAAGCGGGCTTCACGGCCGCTGCCGCCGCGATGGCGGTGGTCATCGTGGCCACCTCGGCCAGCGTCAAACTGCTGCACAGCCTGTTGACGCGCCACCTCATGCGCACAACACAAGCCTGGCGCGCTCGCTGAACGAGCCCGCGCCCAGCCCATCCTGTCACCTGTTTTAGCTGCACCCGAATCACCATGCCCCTCATTGACCGCGATCCCCTTTTGTTGACACCCGGCCCGCTGACCACCAGCCTGCGCACCAAGCAGGCCATGCTGCACGACCACGGCTCCTGGGACCGGGCGTTCAACCGAGTCACCGCCGATGTCTGCCGCCAACTGTTGGACATCGTGCAGGGTGCCGATACCCATGTGTGTGTGCCTTTGCAAGGCAGCGGCAGCTTCGCTGTGGAGGCAGCATTGGGCACTCTGGTGCCGCGCTCTGGCAAGGTACTGGTGCCCAACCACGGCGCCTACTGCGCGCGCATCCTGCGCATGCTGGGCGTGCTGAATCGTGCGTCCGTCGAGTTGCCTTTTGCAGAAGACCAGCCCATGGACCCGGCCGCCATCGACGCTGCGCTGCGGGCAGACCCGTCCATCACCCATGTGGCGGTGGTGCACTGCGAAACCGGCACCGGCATCCTTAACCCGCTGGCCGACATTGCACAGGTGGTGGCCGCGCAGGGCCGTGCCCTCATCGTGGATGCGATGAGCTCCTTTGGCGCGCTGCCCATTGACGCGCGCAGCCTGCCGTTTGACGCGCTGATCGCCGCTTCGGGCAAGTGTCTGGAGGGGGTACCGGGCATGGGCTTTGTGATCGCGCGGCGCAGCGCGCTGCAAGCCAGCGCTGGCCAGTGCCACTCGCTCGCGCTGGACCTGCACGACCAATGGGTCTACCTGCAGAAGACGACCCAATGGCGTTTCACGCCACCCACCCATGTGGTGGTGGCGCTGGCCGAAGCCTTGCAGCAGTTTCAGGAAGAAGGCGGGCAGGCCGCGCGCGGGGCGCGTTATGCCGCCAACTGTCAGCGCCTGGTGCAGGGTATGGCGGGCTTGGGCCTGCAGCCCTTGCTCGACCCGGCGGTGCAAGCGCCGATCATCGTCACCTTCCACGCACCGCAGCACCCGGCCTGGAGCTTCCAGACGTTTTACGAGGGCGTGCGCGATCGCGGCTTCATCCTGTACCCCGGCAAGTTGACGCGGGTGGAGACCTTTCGCGTCGGCTGCATCGGCGCCATCACACCAAACGACATCGACCAGGTGGTTCACGCCGTCGGCGCCACCCTGCACCAGCGCGGCGTTTTGAGCGCCACCTGAACCTCACAACACGGAGCACCCATGAAACAGTCTCTGGAAGCCGTCATCTTCGACTGGGCCGGCACCATTGTCGACTTCGGTTCGTTCGCGCCCACACAGATATTTGTTGACGCCTTCCAGAGCGCTTATGGCTTTGAGCTCAGCCTGACCGAGGCGCGCGGCCCGATGGGGCTGGGCAAGTGGCAACACATCGAGGCGCTGGGCCAAGACCCGGTCGTCGGTGCCCGCTGGCTGACCCGTTTCGGGCGGCCCATGGCCCAGGCCGATGTGCGCCACATCTATGAGACTTTCATTCCGCTGCAGGTGGAGCGTGTGGGTTTGCACAGCGCGCTGATTCCGGGCGCACTGCAAGTGGTGCAGGGCCTTCGCCAGCAGGGCCTGAAAATCGGTTCCACCACCGGCTACCCCCGCCAGGTGATGGAGCGGTTGATGGTGCTGGCGTCCGAACAGGGCTACACCCCCGACTGCACGGTCTGCGCCGACGACCTGCCTGCCGGAGCGCGCCCCGGCCCCTGGATGGCGCTGGAATGTGTGCAGCAGCTGCGCATCGGCGCTGTCTCGCACTGCGTAAAAGTGGATGACACCGTGCCCGGTATCCACGAGGGCTTGAACGCCGGCATGTGGACGGTGGGCTTGTCGCTCTCGGGCAGTCCGGCTGGCTGGACATTGGATCAATTCCTCTTGGCCGATGAAGTGGCACGGGTCGGCGTTCGTGAGCGGGTGGGCGCAGAATTCCGCGACCAGGGAGCTCACTATGTGATCGACACCGTGGGCGACCTGCCACCCGTGCTCAAAGACATCGAGCAGCGCCTGGCTCGAGGTCAACGTCCCTGACTTTCACAAACGAGGCGCAGCGATCGTGACGACGGACAAGTCATACGACCTGGTGGTGGTCGGGGCCGGCATCATTGGCCTGGCCACTGCCTGGACCGCCCGACAACGCGGCCTGAGCGTGGCACTGGTTGAACGAAACGCGAAGTGCATTGGTGCCTCAGTACGCAATTTCGGTTTCGTCTCTGTCACCGGGCAGCGCGCTGGCGAACACTGGCGCCGAGCCCGTCGCACCCGAGACCTGTGGCAACGCATCGCTCCTCTGGCGGGGATCAAGGTCATTCACCAGGGCTTGAACGTACTCGCACAGCGCCCTGAAGCGGTGGATGTTCTGGAGGCTTTTCTAAAGACGGAAATGGGTGAGGGCTGTCGTTTGCTCAGTGCGGAAGAAGCAGCACGCGAGCGGCCCGAACTGCAGACCGGTCGGGCTGTGCTGTACAGCCCGCACGAGCTTCGGGTGGAGTCGCGGGACGCTATTCCACGGTTGACCAAATGGCTGGAACATGAGCAAGGCGTGGACTTTTTCTGGAACACACCGGTGCTGGGCGTGGACCTTCCAAAAGTACACACCAGCCAGGGACCGCTGCGTAGCAGCCTCTGCGTTATCTGCCCTGGGCATGATCTGCGGACCCTCTATCCCGACGAGATGGCGCAGGCCGCAATCCAGCTTTGTACCTTGCAGATGATGCGCGTGAGGCCAGGGCAACCTGTGAGGCTCTCCAGTGCGGTCATGTCCGACCTGAGTCTGGTGCGCAACGATGGATTTGCTGACCTGCCCGAAGCATCTGCGCTCAACACCCTACTGCAGGCGCAACAGCCCGAGCACCTTCAGCAAGGGGTACATCTGATCGCGGTGCAGTCGGCCGACGGTTCTCTGGTTTTGGGTGATAGCCATTTTTATGGCGATGCTGAATTCCCCTTTGGCCGAAGCGAGGTGGATGAACTCATCCTGGACGAAATGCACCGCGTGCTGCGTTTTCCCGGTGCGCAGGTCACAGAGCGTTGGACCGGAACCTATGCGTCAGCCAAGGAGCCGGTTTACAAAAAATTGCTCGCTCCTGGTGTGGTTCTCGGACTCGTCACTGGTGGAACTGGGGCATCAACGTCGTTTGCACTGGCCGAGGAATTGCTGGACCTCGCGCAGAACCGTTGAGGCACTATTCGCCGATGAAGATGCTGCCTTTCGGGCTCGACAGCCCATGGCGATCATGGTTTGCAACGGCGCGTCAATCAGGTGCCCGACCAGGCCCGTCTGACCTTGTTCATGGGGTCGGCAGAGATTGGGGCGGTGGCGCCCATACTCATGGAACGGCTGGTTACTCAGGGCTTGGCGATGAACGCTCTGAATCTGGTTTTCAAGGATGACCCGCTCGACGCGCGTTGGTGTCTGGACGGAGCGCCCACCCTCGCGCCGGAGCGTCTCGCTTTGGCCTGGAAAACCGCCATGTGATTCGAACCAAGGTGCCAGTGAAAACCAAGGCGAAGCTACAGGCTGCTGCCGTTGAGCACATGACCGCCCTGGCCGGCAAGCCCGAGCAGGTCAGAACATTCTTTCAAGATCCGTTCGTCAAATGCGCCGCTTAAGACTGTTTGCAGGCCGGATCAATAAAGGGCTAGACCCAATACTGTTCAGATAGAGGAAACGCCTCGATAATTCACGTCCATTGAGACTTCGATGGGTGTGGACGATGGCGAGAAACCGCAAGGCGCTGCTGGCGAGAGTTGACGTTGCGCATCTGATCAGCGCTGGCGTTCTAGCCAGCGTGTGTCCACGAGCGTTGATCGAGGAAGTTCTGGCCGACACCGGCAAGGCCAGTCAGCGCGAACGCTTGCTGCCCGCACCTGCGGTTGTGTACTACGTGATGGCGCTGGCGCTGTGGCGCGAGGCGCCGCTGGAGGAGGTGCTGCGGGTGGTGTGCGAGGGCTTGCAGTGGCTGGGTGACGGCGAGGCCGGCGCTGTGCAGGCGAGCAAATCGGCGATCTCCCAGGCGCGTACCCGACTCGGTTCGCAAGTGATGCGCCAACTGGCCGAGCGCGTGCTGCGACCCCTGGCGGCGCCGGGTGCACCGGGCGCTTGGTATCGGGGGCTTCGCGTCATGGCGCTGGACGGCAGTTGCATGGACGTGGCCGATGAGGCGGCCAATGCCAAGTACTTCGGCTACCCGGGCGCATCGCGCGGCCAGAGCGCCTTCCCGCAGGCGCGCTTGCTGGGCCTGGTGGAGTGCGGCACGCATGTGGTGACGGCCGCGGAGGTGGCACCCTACGGTCACAGCGAGCAAGCCATGGCGGCGAAGATGTTGCCGGTCAAGCTCAAGCCCGACATGTTGGTGCTGGCCGACCGCAACTTTTACGGCTTCAAGCTCTGGCAGCTTGCCTGCGCCAGCGGCGCCCAGCTGGCCTGGCGAGTCAAGTCCAACCTGAGGCTGCCAGTGGAGAAGATGCTCAGCGATGGTTCGTACCTCAGCACCGTGTTCGACAGCGCGGACAGGCATCGAAGCGCAGGGCAAATAGTGCGTGTGATCGACTACACGCTGCACGATTCGGCCACGCCGCCACAGGACAGCTACCGGCTGGTGACCAACATCCTGGACCCCGCTGAGGCGCCGGCGCTGGAGCTGGCCGCGCTGTACCACGAGCGCTGGGAGATCGAGGGCGTCTTCGACGAGTTCAAGACACACTTGCGCGCCAACAGCACAGTGCTGCGCAGCAAGACGCCCGAGTTGGTCCAGCAAGAGCTGTGGGGCTTGCTGCTGGCGCACTTCGCCATCCGACAGTTGATGGCACAAGCGGCGTGGCCACGCGGGCTCGATCCCGATCGCTTGAGCTTCACGCACGCAGTGCGCGTGATCAAGCGCAAGATGCCGCAAGCTGCGGCTGTTCCCCCCTGAGCGATTGCCTGCTTGGCGCGACGCACTGCTCGAACAGATCGCGCGCGGCCGTTGCGTCAGCAGTCGCGGCCGAGTCAACCCACGCGGAGTCAAGCGCAAGATGAGCAGCTTCAACGTCCGCCATCGAGGCGAACTGCTGCGTCAACGGCATCAGCCGACGCCGGCCTTGCGTATCTGAACAGTATTGGGGCTAGACCTGAGTCCTCATGGTGAGCTTGTTGAAACACGAGGGTGGTCTAGCCAGGCCGGTGCCATGACCTCGGCCTTCGGCAGGCTCGGAATGAGGTCGACTCGGGAACTGGACTTCCAGCCGCTAAACCTTCCGCGATACCACCCCGTCCGGCGTCAGTTCGGTCAGTGCCAGTGTCTGATCGAGGTGTTCTGCGCGCCAGCTCAGCAGGCGCTCGGCCATGGCGATGCGCACTGAGGCACAGGCGGGATCGGTGGCAAGGTTGCGCAGGCAGTGCGGATCGGTGGCAAGGTCAAACAGCAGCGGCGGCAGGGCGGCGAAGTGCACATATTTCCACTTCGCCGTGCGGATCACCGCGAGGTTCAGCTGCGTCGATCTGAGCCCTAGCGCCTGCTCGATGCTCTGGCCGGCGACGTCGCGGAAGTCGAACTCCCAGTGGACCTCGGTGTCGCCCTCGCGATGGGTCAGCGAGCGGCCGTCGGGCTGGTGCGTCGGGGTCACCCCCATCGCCTCGAGCACGGTCGGGAACACGTCCACTGCTTCGGTGAAACCAGTCACACGGCGCCCGCCCGGCTGGCGCGGATCGCGGATCAGCAGCGGGATATGCTGGCTCTCATCGAAATAGCCGCCCTTGCCGAGGGCAAAGTGGTCGCCCATCATCTCGGCATGGTCAGAAGTAAAGACGATCAGCGTGTCGTCCCATTCGCCGCGTGCCCGGATGGCGTCGACGACGCGGCCGATCTGGGCGTCGACCTCGCTGATCATGCCGTAATAGGTTGCCTTGATCTGCCGGTAGTCGGCATCGCTCAAGTCCTTGAGCAGCGCGGTGGCGCCTGGGACGAAGTGACTGGTGTCGCCGTTGTGCAGCATCAGCTCGAGCAGTGGGTGCTGCGCGGCCTCGGTGGCAAAGCTCTCGGCGCGGCGGAAGGCCGGCATGACTGCAGGGTCGTACATGGTGTTGTAGGGCACTGGCACGACGAAAGGCGGGTGTGGGCGTATTAGTGAGAGGTGCGCGAACCACGGGCGGTGCTGCTCGCCCAGCCAGCGGGTGAACTCGCCCACGAGGAAGGCCGTCTGCGTCTGTCCGGCGGTATATGCCGGCGGCGCGTTGCCGATGCTGCCGGGAGCAAGCCCGACCTGCAGGTGCGCTGCATCCTTGTCGGCAAACTCCAGTCCCTGCACCTTCAGCCAGCTGAGCCAGGGCCGCTCATGCTCCGGCAGTTTCAGCCGCGTGGTGAAGCCGGGCAGCACGCCCTCATAGGTGGTGTTGTCCGGGTCGCCCGGGGCCTTGCCGGTGGGGTCGAGCGAGATGTCGGTATAGCCGAAGAGCGTCGGATCGTAGCCGGCGCGTCGCGCGGCCAAGGCGATGTTGTCGAAGCGGGTCGCCAGCGGGGTGCCGTTGCGGCAGACCCGGTTGTTCATCTGGTAGAGCCCGGTGTATAGGCAGGCCCGTGCCGGCGAGCAGGGGGCGGCCTGCGCATAGTGATTGAGGTAGGCGGTGCTCTCGTTGGCCAGGGCGTCGAGCACCGGCGTGCGGATCAGATCATTGTCGGCATAGCCGACGCAATCGCCGCGCCACTGATCGGCGGTGATCAGAAGGATGTTCATTCCTGGCCCTGCGTTTCCCAATAGACGTTATGGGTGTCCTCTCCCTAGTATTGTCGGCATCACCTTCTGCACGAGGGGAGGGGTGAAGGGGCACCTAGTTACCCAGTATCAGCACATCGTTCGAATTGATTCCAATCCGCACCGGCGCACCGTATCGCGCCTTGATGCGGATCACCAAGCAAAGAAAGTTTACTTCGGCCGTAGTGTCCGCGAGCGTGATTGAAGCCACCTCGAATTCCTCAGCTTCTTACGAGCCGAAGTTGCCAGATGTGCAAAACTTGCCTGAAGACCCGATCAAGGGCGTGGAGCGGGCAAGGGACGAGCGGTTGCGAGAGCAGTCCACTACGGGCGACAAGCAGGATTTACCCAACTCTACAGCGCCAGCTTCGGCACCGGCATCAAAGGCGCCAAGCATGAGCGCCTGAGTCAAGCGAGTGACCCGCGCATCAAGAAGCGGGCCTACTTTTTATCTGTCGGTGGCGGGCGGCATCGCGTAGCCTGAGATTGGCGGGCGCACAACGTCTACACCGCCGACCTGAGCGGGCTGTACGACTTCAACAATAGCGCCACCGGCAATGGCTGCACCTTCGATCCCGAGAGCACCGCAAGGTAAAGGCCATGTTCGAGAAGGATCGCAGCCACCTCAAAACTTTCTCTTCAAGTCAAAATCCGGCTAAACTGACCTCATGTAGTCACAAGGAGCGTAGCCATGGAAACCATCCAAATTCGTGAAGCCAAAGCCAGCTTTTCTGCGCTGGTAGCCGCTGCAGAGAAAGGCCGTCCTACCCTGGTTAGCCCCATGGCCAGCCCTGCGCCATGATCGTGCCGGTGGCTGATGGCGCACGCCTCTACCCGCTGGAAATGCCCAACCTGGCCAGCTACCTGCTGTCCTTGCCCGAGCCTTTTGAGACCGAGCGCGACACCACACCGCTGCGGGGTGTTGATTTTGACTAACGTTGTGATTCAGGGCTACCTGCTGGACACCAGTGTGGTGTCTGCATTGGCCCCCGGGCGCGAAGCCTTTGTGCCCAACCCTTTGAGCCAGTGGCTGCACGCACATCACAAAGAACTTTTTCTGCCTTCCATTGCCATTGCAGAAATGGCGCAGGGCATTGGCAAACTGCGCCGCGCTGGTGGCGCAGAGCGGGCTGACCGCCTGGACCTCTGGCTAGACGGCTTGCTGGCCGCCTACGCAGACAGGATCTTGCCGCTGGACGCGCAAGCTGCACGGCTGGCGGGGCAAATTTCGGATGCAGCCATAGCGCAGGGCCGCCACCCCGGTTTTGCCGACGTAGCCATTGCGGCGCTGGCTCAGCACGCGGGCCTGCTGCTGCTCACCCGCAACCTCAAGCACTTCCAGCCGCTGGGCGTGGCCTGCGCTGATCCGCTGGT
>JFJP01021700.1_pt1 | contig 15219 bp, 13 predicted proteins | sample 431651 | NCBI WGS metagenome assembly JFJP01 (sample SAMN02602958, study PRJNA72255) | Microbial mat metagenome, whole genome shotgun sequencing project. | biome: fresh water; feature: sink hole; material: water; isolation source: purple microbial (photo- and chemosynthetic) mats found in...
CGCAGGTACATTATTTCAAGAGGAGAAAAGGGAATGGAGAAACAAGGGGAAATGGGGGTCGGCAGTGGGAAAGGTCGAACTCTGCCGAAAAAAGGCCGAACCGATTACACGAAGAGACCGAGCGAAAAGGCATTGAAATATGCAGCACGAAGACTCGAACACCCCGAAGAGGCGAAGGTTGATTCATTACAGGCCGCAGGATACAGCCGGAACACTGACGCGGTAGAAGTAGAACGAGCGCCAACATATAAGCGAGCAGTGCGGACGCTGGAACAACAGAGAGAGCAAGCCGCCGATGAACTAGGATTAACATTGAAAGATCAGTTGAAGTTTTTCAAGGGCGTTCGAGATATGGGGAAGCACAGCGACCAGGCGAGTATGGTAAACGTAGCAGTAACAAGTGCGAAGGCTATAAATGAGATGCTAGGATTCAACGCACCTAAACAAGTTGAAGTGAAGGCGGCCGGAGTATTGATAGAGCTGTCAGAATTGACAACCGCTCAGATCGAAGCATTGATACAGGCGGGACACGAAAAGTAGGATAAAGTAGGAACAACAGAGAAGAGAGAGAGTAAATAGTTTATTGATAGATAGTTGCAGAGATCGATCAGAGGATTCTATATCCGCTGTGTATTATTTTCGATAGTCGGCAGTCATTTTTTTTGGGGGGGAGGGGGGTGGAGCTTCTTTTTCTCGCCCCCACCCCCCGTATACTATGGGTCTCCCTCGTGCCCCGGAATCCCGAAAACAAAAATTTTTTATCTTTTGTTGTGAAAAAGGTGCGACAACTTTTTTTGTGGTTTGGTTACAGTCGCGAAATAGAGTTGTTAGATTGTTAATAAGCGGGGTTCCTGGACTCTGTGGTTCGGTAAAAGTGCGGCAGGAGTGGTTACCAGCCGAAGGGGGAGAAAGCCCCCCACACTTTACTACTCTTTGAAATTAGTAGGCCTAAATAGCTCAACGGTAGAGTGTCTGTTTTGTAATCAGTTGGTTGGGAGTTCGAATCTCTCTTTGGGCTTTTTCTGTTCGAGATTTCGTGAGGATGGTTCGATTCCATTCCATGGCAATTATAAAATCAATAAAGGACGACGTTTGAGTAATGGCGATTTAGGGAAGAGACTTGGTAAGCTTGTAGATAAGGGTATAATCCCTGACTATGCAGCACAAGTGATTCTTGAGAATCCCGAATTACTTGAAGCGGAGTTGAAGAATAGGCAGAAGCTTTTCCCTTCGATTGGATTTGTGCCTAACATTGCTCCTTTCGTAACGATTATGACTGGTGGTAACGGTGTAGGAAAGACTTGTGACATTGCGGCGATACTTCTTCCAGGGTTGTGTCTTGGTCAGAACTTCGTGAATAAGGATCACTGCGATTACGAGTATTTCCGTGAGATCGAAAAGCTTCGTAAGGGACGTGCGGCACTTGGGCAGGATGAACTTCATGTTCGAATAGTTTGTGCATCAGAAGATATGAGTGAAAGCGGATCGTTGTACAAAGAGATCAAGCTTTGGAATCCTCAAGCGGTTTTCTCTCAAAAGGGGAATAAGTGCTACGGGCAGGTTCGGATCGGGAATGTTTGCATTGATGTGAAGACTTTCGATCAAGACGTGGTGACTCACGCGGGGCCTACGTTGGATGTTGTGATATTCAACGAGCCGCCTCCGCAGGAAATTTGGGCTGAGAATATCGGTCGTTGCCGAAAGAACGGGCGAGTGTTTGCGTTCTTGACTCCGGTTGGTGGAGCGGCTTTTCTCTTTGACATTATCGATGGTGATTTCCCCGATGGGGAGATTTTTCATACGGAAGCTTCGATCTACGATAACTGTATCGACATTCCCGGCACGAGAGGACACCTTTCACGGCGGGACATTGAGCGGTTGATTCGACAGTGGGAAGCGAATAATCCTGAAGAGGTAGTAGCTCGCCGAGACGGTAAGTTTATGAACCTTTCGGGATCGATCTTTAAAAATTACAATGAGAAAGTTCACTGCATCAAGGCGCGTGACGTTCTTGACAACTGGATCATAATGCAGACGGTAGACCCGCATAGAGCAAAACCTCCCTTTGGGATTTGGACAGCTCAGACTCCGAGTGATGATATTTTCGTGATTGCGGAATATCCTTCAAACCGGTGGGATCAGATTACAACTTGTGGCTTGACGATTCAGCAGATATGCAGCGAGTGGGACTTGATTGAACAGGGGCGTTATCCGGGGCTTAGTTATTTGGGGAATCTCACAATGACGGCACGGCATGGCGACCCGCTTATGTTTAATGACGTTCAGCCTCATTCACGGGAAACACTTCAGCAGATTTACTCGAAGTACGGGTATAGTTTTTCGCTGGAAGTAGACAACGGGATTGACGCTGGACACAATAAGATTCGGGAATTTCTTCGTTATGACCCGGAACGAGTTGTGGATGGAACGAATCGACCGAGATTATACGTCTTTGACAACTGTAAAAATACGAAGCTCGCTTTTCAGCGATACGGGTATAAAAAGAAGCCGGGTGGGTTGACACTCTCAGAGAACGTCGATCCAACGTGGAAATGTATCATGGACGTTGTTCGGTATCGGTTAATGAAATTCACCCCATACAGCGTGCTGAGAGAGCGGTTGATTTTGAAACGAGAAGCGGCGGCGATCTCTGCGAGAGGTTCGGAAGGCGGGAGTCGGAGAAATCCGGCAACTCTGGGAATGGGAAAGAGGAGACGGTGAGCAAAACAATGACGCTTGGATTTGTTGAAGAGCTTGTTAGAAAAGCGAACGCCGATTTGACTGAGCGTAAAGGCTTCTCAAATGTGAATCTTCTTGACCCAATTAAGGCAGAACCTCTGCCAAAGTGTCAATTGCCTTTGGATTGGTTGCCACGGGATATCGTTTACAGAGCGACCGAATCAATGGCAAGACCGATGCTGGGCGTGTATACGATTGTTTATCCTGCATAAAAGAGTTTTAAACCAATAAGACGGACACGGACGGCGTGGACGGGAAGGACTAAAAGTCATGAGAAAGTTTATCAGCAAGCAGATTATGGTTTTGGCGATGATTATTGCGACGGTTACGAAAACGGATGAAGACAGTAGTGTTTTCGGGTTTGCACCGGAAGACAACGAGAAGCTGAAAGAGCTTTACCCTGAAGGTTTTGAAGTTCACTTTGGCGGTCACGAACCGGCAGTGGGTGACGCGATTATCTTCGGGAAAAGGGCGGACGGCTCGGATGATGTGTATCTATGCCCGAAAGATGTTTTCGAGGCGAAGTATGAAGACGCGGCTATTAAAGCCCCTACAGAAAATAGTTCGAACTACGCTCCTCATCAGCAGAGAGTCGTTAACGAAAAGGACGAACTGGACTCAAATATAAATTCTCTCGAAAGTTTCTTTGAGAAAGATTTGTTTACCGGCCTCGATGAACAGGAACAGGCAAGAATGTTCAGCCAACATTCAGCCATGAAACAGTACAGCGATATTCTCGGCGAACGAATCGCACATTTTTGAATTGGGCGTAGCCGTGGAAGTGGTCGTTTTGTAGCACTTTCGACGGGCGGAAGCGGCGAGCCAACAATCAAGGCGTAGAACATTCCCCCGCGTTCAAACATAAATCGCGGGGATTGAACAGGGGGATTTTCCCCCTGTTCCTAAAATGACAAGGGAAGAAAATGCTGAAGATACAAGAACTTGACCCTACCAAAAAAGAGTATGCACTTGAATCGCTGAACGATCATCAGAGCCGTGAGTATATGGCCCTGCTTGCATCGGTGATTAGTGTTAAGCGTGAACGTGGCAGATTTTGGCGCGAACGCCTCGAAACAGGGAAGCGGTGTCAAGAGTATTTAGAAGGCAGAATCTTTACTGACGCTCAGTACGATCAGTATCTTGGCGCGGGGAAGGTTCCAGTAGAGCCTCGCGAAATGAAGCCGGTGGTTAATTCTCTTTGGGAACTTATTAAAGGGCGTAAACGTCCTGGGCAAGTTGCCATTGAGGATTCTACCCCGCCGGAAGGTGTTGCACCTGCTGAAGTTATGGACGTTGTTCTCATGTCTTTCAAGAACCGTCTTGGGGTTAATCGCCTTGCGGATCAAGCATTGAAAGAGGGACTTACTGTTCCATTCCCTGTTTGGATTTGGTTCGATCACTGTGATTCTGAAAATGGGGCGCGTGGTGAGTTGAAAGCTACTCGCTATCCGTGGGACGCAGTTCTTCCCGAGCCTTTTATGGCTCCCGACGGCTCTGATATTCAAGATGTTGTGCTGATTGGGATGGAGACTGAAGCTGGTTTGGTGATGAATTTTCCTGATCGTGAAGACTTAATCAAAAAGATCGTAATGCAAGGCACAGCATACTCTTCGGATCAGTTCGATGATGCGCAATTGCCTTTCGATGCTTCGGTGTGGTACGACCTTTTATTTGAATCTTGCAATGGTAACGATCACCAGTATTCCGGGTATCATACGATTGTAAAATGGGTTCGAAAAGTTCGTCATAAGATCGAAAAGTGGGTTGATTTCACCGTTGGTGAAGTGGTAAAAATGTCCGAAACGTGGAGTGACGAAGATAAAACTGCATGGCAGGAAGCTCACCCGACCTTTGAAAAACGTGAAGAGTGGGGCTGGATTCGTTGGGAAACTACAGCAACTACTTCGGGGATCATTCTTGATAACCGTCCGTGTTGGTACCAGGGGGATGAAATGCCCGGCGTTTGTTACCTTGCGGACATGGTGAATAAGAAGCCTACTTCGCCGGTGGATGATCTTTTGGGGTATATGTTCAGCCTTGCGGTAAGTGAAACTGAAGGATTGGCTCAAGTTCAGAGTGGAAATGGGCAAGTTACCTACGTTAAAGAAGGAGCGGTTCTTAGCGTTGATACTCTTCGTGAAGAGTTGAGTGCTGAAAAAGGCGTTGTTTCTCTTTCGGAAGGTCACGATAAAAATTCAATTCATACTGAAACTCGGAAAGCGAATACAGTTTTCCTTGAGTATTCGGATCGCACACGGAATCAGTTACAGCAGGTTCACCATATCAATGAAGCAATGCGTGGAGCTGGTTCTGCGAGCCAAAGTGGTGTTGCTCAACAGAGTATGATCTCTCAAGGTATGACGGTTCAATCACCTTATGTAGACAATTTTACGAATATGGACTTGGCTCTTAACCGGTTCCTTTTGAAAGCAATTCCGATGATCTACACGGCGGAGGAAGTTGTACGGATTGACGACGATTTCGGCGGTCAAAAAGAAGCCGTGATGAATGAATCAGAAATGGAACTTCAGCAGGATCAAGAGACCGGTGAAATGATCTTTGTCGCTAAAGTTGTGGCGAATGACATTACTTCGGCAAACTATCGCTATGAGATTATCCCTGGTGACAACTCCCCTCTTGGTCGTGAACGTGAAATGACGAAGTTTATCGATACGATTTCGGCTATTGGTAATACTCTGTTTAACATTGATCCAGGTTTGGCAGCGAATATCCTTCTTGTGTTCCCTAACAGGTACGCAAAAGAAGCAGGGAAATTGCTCAAACAGAAAATGGATGAACAGTCTCAAAGTGCAGCACAAATGGCTCAGATGGAAGCACAGGCTGAATCCGAAAAAATGGCGATGAAGTATCAGAACGATATTCGCCGGTCAACGGTTCCTCAGATTATTGCGAGTTTGACGGCAAAAGATGTTGAAGAAAATCCTAATGGTGCAGGATTCTTAGCGGAAATGTTAGCTCAACAACAGGCTATGGCTCGCGAAAATTGGAATGAGAAACCACAACAGCCGACCGGAGAAGCTGATCCAATGGCGATGATGGGCAGTCAAGCGTGAAAAAGAAAGAGGTTTTCTATTGGGAACACACTTTCGATGAAGCCTCTACGAGTTCAGCGGACGATATTTCAGTTGTTGTTTCACCGTTTATAAAAGGCAATAAACCGTCTTGCGATGGGATCGAGTTTGATTCGAATGAAGAGGTCGAGTTTTACCAGTGGTGCAAAGAAGCGAAAGAGATCGGTGTGATCTTGGATTTCTTTTATCACCCCGAGCCGTTTGTTCTTTGCGAAAGCCGAAAGTATCTGCCAACTCCGGCGGGATTTAAGGCGAAAGAGAAACATCTTTTCAGAGAGCACATTTATACACCGGATTTTGTTTTGTTTACCACGAATACTCTTACGTTGAAACCGGCGTATCAAGATTTTGGGAAGGTGTTTATTGACATCAAAGGGGGATTCTCAAAGTTCGGGGGTGGTCGAGAGTTCTCGATCAATCAGAAGTGGGTGCATGAACAGTTCGGTGTGTATGTGCATAAGGTTGTTCCAGAGAAGTTCTTTGCAGACAACGGCGTACCGGAAGCGGTTCGAATGACACCGAAGACGGGTAAGATTCGGGAAAAGTATAAGGCTATGAAACGATTAACTGAAATAACCACAGGAGAAAACAATGCCGGTTGAAATTGAAGAAGTGATCGATACGGGTTCCGAAGAGGTTCTTGAAACAGGTGGATCCGAACCGGAAGTAACATCATCGTATGTTCCCGAAGGAGTGAGTATTCCCGAAGGAATGGAATTGGCGATTGACATTCCAGCAGGGATGCACCCCGACGCGATTGCGACAATGCTCGCAGATATGGGCGAAGAGGCTTTCAAGGCGAAAGTTCAAGAAGAAAAAACCGAAGCACCAGCGGTAGAAGCAACAACTGAGGATGTTGTACCGGAATCGGCGGAAGAAATTGCAGCATTCCTTGAAGCGGTTGGAATGGATCAAACTGAGTATTTGGCTCTTCCCGAGAAGGTTCAAGAAAAGCTCGAATCTTTCTATTCTAATAATTCAGAGAAAGCCGACAATGGTTCTCAAGCAGTAGAACTTGAGCAGGTTCGCGGTAATCTTGAAACTCTTCTCAAAGACCCGGTAATTGCTTCACGCTTGGAATTGCTCAAGAGTGGAATCGTACCTACTATCGATGTGCCAATTGCGGATGCGAAAGCTCTTGCACAAGCTATTGATAGTGCTGAGACCATTGAAGCTGAAGAGGCTATCTTACGGAAGGCTCTTGCAGATGCGATGCGTAAGGGTGGCGAATTGGCGTTCACTGAAGCTGGAAGCAAGATCATTGAACGTCAGAAGCAGGAAGAGACAATTAAGCGGGGACAAGAAACAGTTCTTTCTCTTGGTTCGATTGATCCTCGCTTAAAAACGGATTATACTATCGAGCAGATACAGGCAATGAAACAAGGGCCGGATTTGACTGCGTTTCTTGCTTCACCGGCGGGGAAAGTTGTTCAGTTCTTGCATGAGCGCGGTCTGAATTGGGCACAGGTTGAAAAGCTTGGTTCAAAAGCAGTCTACGCAATGTATTCGTCTGAAAATGGATGGGACAAGGAAGCTCTGAAAGCGACAATTGCCAAAGGAAATCGTTCTTTTGCGGATCGCATGAAAAATCCAACTACGGCCCGTCCGGTAAATCCATCGGCGACCGGCGGTGTTTCGGGTGGTAATCTTTGGAACGGTATCGATGTTGATCGTATGGGAGACCATGAATATATCGGCACTCTTGCCGAGAAGTTCGAAGGTGATCCAAAAGGTTTATCATTGATTCGCCAGGCTGAACAGAAGTATTGGGATAAGAATCGGCGGAAGTAACCGCATTTCTATATAACCGAATTGGCATGACCAGCCTACCACATTTCTAGGAACCCATTTATGTAAACGCCCAGTAGGGCAAACAGAATGGGGATTGCGATGCCAGTAGGAAAAACTACGCACAGCAGCACAGACTTCAATGTCAGATTTGGCATTGATTCGACGTTGTACTATGAGACCCGAGCCGAGACCCTTTTGGGTAAGCTCTCTCGCCCTTCGACTCGTCCCGAGCTTGAAGGTCAAAATCATGGAACCGGAAAAAATGTTGCGGCAACGGACATTATCAGCCGGAAAAAAATCACTACTGGTGACGAAGTTCGGTTCACTCTTCGTGAAGCGGCAACCGGCCTTCCTGCGTATGGCGACCTTTCGCCAAACAAGGGCGGTTATGGGGCGTATCGCCATCAGAACGTGGTAATCAACAAAATAAAAACTGCGGCGTTCCCGATCAGTGGCGAAATGGATCGTCAGATGGTTCGTGAATCCGTGGCGAATCTCCCACAGGAAGTTCGCGACGATGCAAAAGAGTGGATGGCGGATGAAATCGACCACGAGTTTATTCGTTCGTTGATCTTTGGTGCGTCGAAATCTCTTCTCGCTCCTGCAATTGCCGGTGGTAAGGAAATCGTTCTCGGTGGTGGTACTGCCGGTGTTGCTCAGATGTGCCGCAATTTCTACACAAACGATTCGGGCTTGGTAACATTCTCGGATGTACAGGCGACCTACAATACTGCGGTGAACGTGGCAGTACAGGGCATTGACGCGGCTACCGACGATCAGATCAACCTTACCAATCAGCGTTATTTCCGCCGTCTTCTTGATAAGATGCTGTTCGCAGCTCCTCAGTGGAATGGCGTGAAATCGAAGAACAAAATCCGTGCAGTTCACCTTTGCGATCCGGCTATTGTTGAGCGTATGGCGATTGAGCTTGAACTGATCCAGCGTGATGTTCTTCCTCGTTCGGAAGATTCAGCGGTTCTCGATTCTTACAATCCTATTCTGTACAAGAATATGTTGTACGTTCCGGTTCCACAGCTTGAAGCGTATCGTCCTGCTTATGATGCCGGTCTTGGTCGTCCTCGATTTGGCGCAGATTTGGATAAAGACCCTCGTACCTTTACGACTTCTTCGAAGATGTGTCTTATGATTACTCTCGGTGGTCGTGCGGTTCTTGAAGCGTTCAATGCTGATCTGAAGCTCACAATGGACGAAGACGGACACCAAACTTATATGGACGTGGTTGCTCATATCCATAATGGGTTTGTTCGTGCTGAGTGGTGGAAAAAGGACGGTACAACCGGTGCGGCGGCGTGTAAGAACTACTCGTCTATCGTATCTGTGTTCTACGATCCCGATGCGTGATAATTGATTGAGGGCGAACACAAGGTTCGCCCCTACAATCGAGAATGATTGGGCAAACACAAGGTTTGCCACTACGGTTAGAAAAACGATATGAAATTGGAGAAAACAAATGGCAGCACCAGACGACAAAGCTATTGGCGAAAGCACCATTATCAGCCGTGCATCAGGGGCGATTCAGGCGGCAGTAAAAAAACTCGGATACACGAATGTCCGATCTATTGAAACATTCCCGTATAACGACGCAGTAGGTGGAGGCACTTCCGGTGGCCCTCACTTTATCCTTCACCTTCACGGGCGACAGGCACCGGGATCAGATTACCCTTCAGCTCCGATTGGTTCGACTTTCCTCGAACTGACTGCTTCGGGCGGTGGTGCTGTGACGGAATCGGTATTGTGGCTTAAAAAGGCGGCCGGCTGGAAAGCTTCAACGACCGGTGTTGCTTCAACGTAATGAGCGTTTGACGTGGGCGGACTATGTGTTCGCCCCTACGTTCTTGCTATTGATAACGAATTGATGACTTGAATTTGGAGAATAAAATGGCTGACAAAAAAACAATGAGCGCAGAAGAACTTGAATCCGAACTGATAAAGCGTGAAACCGAATTAGCAAAGCGTGAAGCTGACCTTGTAGCTAAAGAAGCGGAACTCAAAGCGGTTGCTGAAGAGCTTGAAGCGAAAAGCGACGATCTTGAATCCCGTGAAGAGAATTTTGCTAAAAATGTAACCGTTTCAAAATCACAAGGGTACGACCATCTCGGCGAAACTCCGGTAAAAGTGATTCGAATTGACGGATTGATCCCTCGCGTTTTAACAAAAAAAGGGAAAGAGTATATCCCCGCACGCTTGAAACAGGGTGAAACTCCTTGTTACACGGTACCTACTGAGTACGCTCAAGAACTTCTTTTGAACTTCCCGGACAAGTACGGTCTCTTTGAGCCCGATGTGCTTCTGTGTCGTGGGTTTACTTCGGGCGGTGGTCGTGAAGAAAAGGCTATCGAAGCGAAACAGTGGGCCGAAGAATCTCAAACTTGGAACTAAAGTGTTTCACCTAGCACGTTTCGAATGGAACGTGCATTGTGAAGCGTTTTGAAACTAGACAAAATGGAGTACACATGAAACTGCGGGATTTGGTGGCGGGAGTACCAGTTCATCTTACTGATAGATACGAAACTTCGATGTGGGCCGGCTGGTTCAATGATACGGTGAAAATTTTGGAACGCGAAGGAGTTTCCCCTTTGATACGTCGATCCGGTGTCACTGTTCCGCGCAAGAATGGGTGTTTCCTCCCCCTTGATATGAGTCGCCTTGAAAGCGTTTCAATCGACGGGATCGAGCAAGATTATGAAATCATGGATAAACGGTTATACCTATCACCTTCGCCGGTAGAAGCAACCGAAAGTTATACCTTTGTTGTACCGTGGACTGTAGCTCCGCCGGTGGGATTCGACACTGCAATTAAGATTATTGATAGTGAATCAGAGAGTGGTACATACGAAGGATGGATTGCAGTTCACCCCGAATGGGATCGGTGCTGGTCGATTGATCGAACATCTCAGAATGGAACATTCCTTGAGCTTGATCTTGTGGGATCAGCAGACGCTTCGTGCTTGGTTGCCGATGGCGTTGAGGTAATCAACAAACGGGTTGATCTTGTGTACATGGGGAAAGGTACTCGCCTTGATATTGTTGCCCCTATTGTAAAAGGCGTTATGACGGACGAAGAGTATTGGGATGCTTGCGATGAATGGATCGTAGATCAAAACATTTCCGTCAACGATGATTTATCCCTGGTCCTGAAGCGTGGCTTGTGGATGTTTGCCGAAGAAGAGCTTGGCGATACTGGTAATAGTCTTTCGATTCGGCAGCAGATTTTTTGGAAAGACGTTCGCGATTTAAAACGGAATGTTTGTACGCCAACTCCAACTCAAGGTCGATCTGAATTTCGTCCTTTGGTGACAGGAATGGCCAATTCTATGCGAGCAGGGAGATAAAAATGAGAGTAAGCGCAGAAGGAATAGCCGCGATCATTGCTTTTGAAGGATTACGTCTTCAGCCGTACAATGACGTAGCAGGTTACGCGACAATAGGTGTAGGACATCTCATTGCAAAACGAAGAGTTACCGAAGCTGATATAAAGAATTACGCGAAGTTTAAGCGTGAGGATGCTGTGAATCTTTTTCGTGATGATCTTTTGTCTTTTGAAAAAGGTGTATCTAAAATCATCGGGGCTGTTTCTCAGAATCAATTTGACGCAATGGTGAGCCTTGCCTACAATATTGGGCTGGGGAATTTCGGAAAGAGTTCTGTCGTTAAAAGATTAAAGCGTGGTGACGTGGCTGGTGCTGGGAATGCTTTCTTATTGTGGAATCGTGCAGGTGGTAAGGTCATAGCTGGATTGACGAAGCGCAGAGAAAGTGAACGAACAATGTTTTTACGGGGCGATGCATAATGCGGAATATATCGGAAAAAGGTGTTGTATTTCGTCTGAATGATAAGGATGATCCGAAAAAACTATTGCCGGGTGAATGCACGATGTTGTGGGGTGTAATGCCTAGTACGAATCCTACACCGTATCGTGGGACAGCCAATGTTTGCGAATGGAGCGACAGCAAAAGCGCACAATGGGTTTTTTGGGGTACTCCCGAAGTGCTTAATTTCGGAACGCAATCAATGGTCTACTTTCAGTTGCGCAGTTTGGTGGGAAGTCGCAACAACAAAAAAATCCACTATATCGATTTGGATTCGGGGGACAAAAGAGACCTGTTTGATTATGTGGCGTTGACCTCAGGAAAATTTTCTTTTGTTCCAATAAATGATGCGATGTACTTAATCCCTTACAAGCTAGGGTCTTGCGCTAGTAATGCAGGGACAGTAGCACAGTTTGTTGATGGTGGTGGCGATCTTAGTAAAGCCTTGCCTATGGTTTTTGACCCGGTAGCTGTCGCTCCGGCGTGTAGTGCTGTCGATAGTGTCACTGAGATTTTGCATAAAAGTAAATGGGTGACGTATGCTTTTACATGGGTACGCCTTTTCGACGAAAAGATTTTTGCTGGTTTTCACATTGACCAAGATACATTCTCTGTACCAAGAATAATCGGCCTTCCCGATGCGTCAAAATGCACAACGGTTCAAATGAATAGCTCTACCAATTTCGGGAAATTTACCGTTACGATCCCGAACAAAGAGACGTGTACAGCTATGATAGAGAAAGGGGCGACACACCTTCGCGTATGGCGTACCGATGAATCTGATACACAAGTAATCGCAGAAGGGTTGTCACTTCGTTTCTTGAAAGATTTAGCATTGGTGAATCTCACCGGAACGGGTTCAAATAGTTTTAGCGACGTAACAACTCAAGCTACTCTTTTGGGAGAGTTGAGTGCGCTTTCTTTTGCCTATTCGACTGTTCCTGAAGGTGCTTGTGCGAAATTTATCAACGGGAGATTGTGGATTGGTTGTGGGTTAATCCGCGGTCGATGGTACTATTCTGAGGTTGCCGGTGGTGATGGTGTTCAATTTGGGGCGCAATACCCCGAAGCATACAGTTCTCTTTTCAATCCTCAGACGATGTTCGTTGATTTTAAGGCTGGCGATAATCAAGAAGATGCGGGAATAGCTGTTTTTGGGCGGGACTTACTGTTCTTCAAGCAACGGTCGATTGGCGCATTGTTGAGCAGCGATCCGACTCGTTCACCGGTAGAAATTTCAGCGACTTTGGGTGCCGTTGATATGGATAGCATTGTATCGGCTGATATTCCGGGGGTTGGGCAATGTGTTCTTTTCCTCAGCCAAGAAGGGCCGGCAATTGTTTTGCCCGGTATGCAGGTTCGGTTGTTTGAAGAGTTCAAGGCTAAAGCGTTATACCCTATCAATGGTTTCCCTGTTACCGGTGGTTATCGATCAGTTTTTTTTGAGCAGTGCTGGATGATTCATGGATTTGGGTATCGTTTTGGCTTGTCTGAAGATGTTCAAGGGACATTCGGCGCACAAGAAGGAAACTTATTCCCTTCAAAGGATCGTGTCTATTCGTTATCAAGTAGAAATACACAAACACAGTCACTATTTACTCTCACGCGAAATTACGCCGATGGGACATTGACTCCCGATGTTTCAATCAAAACTCGACCAATTCCACTGAATCCCGTGGTTTCAGAGATTGGTGAGTGCGTGAGTGTGCGCGTTGGCGTGGATATGAAGAGTGTCGATGGTGTGGATATTTCATTACTTGTTGAGAACGGATTCCCGCTTGGAACGGGAGCGGTAGACGAAGTTTTGCTGAACCGAAAGATTGTCGGGAAAGGCGAAGTAACAGTGGTAATCCCTCCTGGTAAAATTGGCAGTTCGTTTGGGGTTAGTGTGAGAGCAGTGAATCTAACGGCTGATAGTGAGTTCTCTTTCCGTGGTGCTTCGCTAGAGGTAATCAAGCGATTCGACAGGGGGACAGTTCGCGGGAGATACAGAACGCGACAGTGACCGAAAAATGACGGCGTAGGTTACAACCGAAGCGCGTATGGATTAAATTGTCTATACGCGCTTTTATTTAAAGGAGATATAGTGATTGATCCCGAGAAACTACTCATAATTTTGATATCAGCCATTGTAGGCGTGGCTATTAAAACTCTTACAGATAAGGCTATATTTGATAAGTTAATGGCGAAAATGGATTTGATTGTTGCCGCTATTACAGGGCTTGATAAAAGTATGGCTCTTCGTGAAAATGAGATCGAGCATCTTACTGAAGAGTTGAAACGGAATGAGCGTGAACATGATGACTTGTTCAAACGTCTGAATAGGCTGGAGCAGAAATGAATTCGGAAATGGTTTACTGCGACTACTCTCTGAATTTACCGTTGACGACAACTGTTCTGTTTCTGAACTGAAACGGGCAATTGCGGATATGAATCGATCTGTTTCTGTGCATAACCACAATACAATCTACTACACAAAAGATCAACTCGACAAGATCGTTGGTGATCTTGGCGTTGAGATTGATACTATCGATTTCCCACAATATGCGTCTCAAGGTGTTGCGTATCGAGTTAATGTGTCGAACGGTGCGAAGGGGTGGATTGCAACAAATTTACTTTTACAGTCATACGACAACCTCACTCTTTTTGACGAGAGAAGCAAGGCACTTGCATTACGGACTTTTTTAGGTTTATCGATTGAGATAAATAGCCAAAACATTGATCGTCCGGGAAGTTTCTCTGTCACAAGTTTTGGCGTTGAAAAGTTCACGGTCAATAGAGACGGCGTTGTAACTCATTCCGATGCTGTTGATCCCGGTGATTCCGCAACTCTTCGACAAGTAATGGGTGCAATCGTTCAGACTATTACTAACGGCGATACAACTCATTCTCCTTCGGGAGATGCGGTTTTTGATGCACTTGCATTAAAGTCTCCAACAAGCCATGTCCACGCTTTAGGCAATGGTACGACAAGTGGTTTCTCAGTCAACGATTATACTTCGGTTGAGAAGACGAAGTTGGCGGGATTGTCGAACTATGTTCATCCAACTACGGCGGGAAATAAACATATCCCCACAGGGGGAGCCGCGGGACAGATTTTGCGATATTCGGCGTCGGGGACTGCCGTTTGGGGCGTGGTGGCATGGAGTGAGTTAAGCGGAGTTCCGTCGACTTTTACTCCGGCGACTCACACACACGATGATCGTTACTATACCGAAACCGAAATGAACGCTTCGCTTGCTCTCAAAGAGGACAAATCTGAAAAGGGCGCAGCTAATGGGTACGCAGAACTTGTTGGCGGGTTCATCCCTGTTTCACGAATCCCTGCCAGCCTTTTGGGTGGAGTTCGGTATCAAGGTGTGTGGAACGCGGCTACAAATAGCCCGACACTTCCCACTTCGACCAATTCGACGACAAAGGGGTACTACTACAAGGTCAGTGTCGCAGGAACATGGAATAGCGTTGATTACCAGATCGGTGATTGGGTAATATCGAACGGTGCCACATGGGATAAGGTTGATAATACTGATTCAGTCAGTTCGGTGGCGGGTCGTACTGGTGCTATTACGCTGACCAAGGCGGATGTTGGTCTTGCGAATGTGGATAATACCTCGGACTTGAATAAGCCTATTTCGACGGCGACTCAGACGGCGTTGAACGGGAAGGCGAACAGTGTTCATACTCATGCTATTGCAGATGTTACTAATCTTACAACTACTCTTGCTGGTAAATCAGATACAACCCACTTACATGATGATCGCTATTAT
>JFJP01039082.1_pt1 | contig 15218 bp, 8 predicted proteins | sample 431651 | NCBI WGS metagenome assembly JFJP01 (sample SAMN02602958, study PRJNA72255) | Microbial mat metagenome, whole genome shotgun sequencing project. | biome: fresh water; feature: sink hole; material: water; isolation source: purple microbial (photo- and chemosynthetic) mats found in...
ATTTAGGAACCAGCGGTTTTGGTGCTATTATGGTTGAATTTGAAAAGAAAAAGCCTAATATACCCATAAGTTGCGAGCAATTGATACTCGACAAGCGAATATCTCCGCAAGTGAGGCAAAAGCAGATAATTTATTCGATGGCTGAGGAAAAACCGGGTATAATTTGGATTGGAACCCGCGGTTTGGGGGCTTATCGATACAATACGATTACTAAACGTGTAATTGCACAGTATTCGACCGCCACACATCCTACATTTATTAAAAACGACGATATTTTGTCGATGTTTACCGACACACACGGCTATATTTGGGTTGGAAGCTCCAATGGCATTTTCAGCATGTTGCCTATTTCAGCCGATTCGGTTAAAATAGGCAATTTGAATGTTCAAAACGACCTTACCAATTTGGGCATTAACGGAATTCAACTTGATAAATTTGGCAATTTGTGGGCTACTACCAACAAAGGATTGTCTATTATTGACTTAAATCGCACTAAGGTTAGAAGTTACACCGTAAACGATGGCTTAATAAATTTTGAATACAGCGACGGTGCTTCGTTTTTCGATTTAAAAACAAACAAGCTATACGTTGGCGGCACCATGGGAGTAGATATTATTCAAACCGACGAAATAAAATTTTCGTCCTACTTTCCACCGCTTGCCATAAATCAGTTGTTCATTCGAAATGCACCGGTAGAAATTGGCGCTGAAAGTGAACTTACTTCGAGAATAAATCACCAAAAAAAATTGCGTCTGGCATACAATCGAAATTCCCTGTCGTTTCAGGTTTCGTCGTTGGCATATTGGGGACACGAGCGGCACAAAATTTCGTACCGCCTAATTAATTTCGAAAATGATTGGATTATAAATCCTCAAAATCAACCCATTAACTTCTCAAATTTATCGCCGGGTACCTACTTTTTGCAACTACGTGCCGGCGACGAAAATGGAAATTGGTCGGAAGAAATTAGGGAAATTGAAATAGTTATCAATTCGCCATTCTGGGCTACTTCGTGGGCAATAGTAAGCTATATATTCCTTTTTATAGGCATTCAATTTTTTATATTTGCAACCTATCGTAGGCGTGTTGCACGCAAAAAAAGAGCAGCAATTGCCGATTTTCAGAAAAAAAAGGAACTTGAATTGCAAAGTTATAAATTTGAATTTTTTACTAACGTAGCCCATGAATTTCGCACTCCGCTTACGCTAATAACCTCGCACATACATGCGCTGCTTGACGATACACAAAACGGACCCGAAAACCCCAGGTTGCTCAAAATATTTAACAACAGCGTAAAACTTCAGAAAATGGTATTGGAAATTATGCAATTTCGTAAGTTGGAAAAAGGCAAAGAACCATTGAATATTCAGCTTACAAAGCCTATTGCATTGGTACTCGAAGTTATTTCCGATTTAGAATTAATTGCAAATAAGAGTAATATTGTTTGTGAAGTAGTTGCTGCCCAAACCGATATTGTTTTTAAAACCGATGCCGATAAGTTTCAGCGTATTGCGACTAATTTAATTTCAAATGCTATAAAATACAATAGAACAAACGGTTTGGTTAACGTGGGTATTCGGCTCGAAAACTCGGTGCTTACCCTCGAAATTGAAGATAATGGAACCGGCATAAAACAGGAATACTTTGATAAAGTTTTTGAACCTTTTGGTATTTCATCTGCCAAAAAGAAAGGTACATTTCCCGGATACCGCTCTACCGGATTAGGACTTGCAGTTACCAAGGGTTTAGTGGAATTGTTGAAAGGAACTATCGGTTTTGAAAGCGCAATTGATAAAGGTACCAAATTTATTTGCACTTTTCCGGATGTGCACCAAATTAGCTCGGTGGAATTGCTCATTGAGCCCGACAACGATTTCAACGAAATAAATTTTATTGATGAAACGGGCTTTGAAAATACGCCTGAAAATTCGGGCAATGTAGTTGCCAAACCAATTATTTTGTTGGTTGACGACGAACCCGAAATGCTAAAATTACTTAGCGACTTTTTAAAAGCAGATTATTCAATCATTGTTGCCGAAAATGGACTTGATGCATACCAAATAATACGATCCGAAAAACCCGATTTAATAGTTTCGGATGTAATGATGCCCGAATTGGACGGTATTGAGTTATGTTTTAAACTGCGCGAAAATTTTGACACCAGCCATTTGCCTATTATACTTTTAACTGCAAAGGCCGAAATAGAAGACCGAATTATGGGCTTGAAATCGGGCGCCGACTCATACATTCCCAAACCTTTTCATCCGGAACATTTAAAAGTACGTATTGAGAAATTATTGCATTTTAGGGCAGGCATAAAAAGCAGGTTTGCTCAAATGGCAGATAATACGGCAATTGTAAAAGAAATAACAGATCCTTTTTTTCAGAAATTAATACGATATATCGACGAAAATATCGACGACCAAACACTTTCGTCCGAAAAACTGTGCGATAAATTGGCTATCAGCAAATCATCATTGTACAATAAAACAAAAACGATACTCGGTACAACACCACATAGTTTAATTTACCAGCGTCGCATTGCCAAAGCTGCAGCTCTGCTCAAATCGACACAAATGACGGTAAGCGAAATTATTGACCAAACAGGGTTTAACGGCAGAGCACATTTTTACGATTTATTTAATAAATCGTATAATTGTTCGCCATCGGATTTCAGAAAAAAAACGGATGTAAATTGATTCTTTTTCGACAAAACTATTTTTCCGAAAACGATTGTAATTGAACAAGAAAAATTTTCGGAAGAAAGGCTTTTTTTATTGGAAAGGCACTTTTTTGCTAAAAATACTAAATTTATGTAACCTGCCGGACATAATCAGGAATTAGGCGGACAGCGTTTTTGCTAATCATTCGTAATTTTACCATAACAAAAAAAGCGATTATGGATATTGCAAAACGATTGACTCAAAACCCACTGCTTCGACCTTCCGATATAAAACCGGGTATTAGCGGCATGGAAATAGTATGCCTGCTGAACCCCGGAGTTTTTAAATTCGAAGGTAAAATTTGGCTGCTTTTGCGGGTAGCCGAAAGACCAAAACAAATAGCGAATAAAATAAGTTTTCCGGTATATAATACTAAGGGCGAAATCGAGATTCTGAGTTTCGATAAAAGCGACCCGGATTTGGATGCTTCCGACCCGCGGGTTATCAATTACAAAAAGAAGGATTATTTAACTACGCTTTCATACCTTCGATTGGTTTGTTCCGACGACGGAATTACATTTTATGAACCGATCGGTTACCCACCAATTTTTGGCAAAGGCGTACTGGAAACTTTTGGTATTGAAGATTGCCGAGTTGCCACCATGGAAAACGAATTTTGCCTGTCGTTTACCGAAGTTTCGCAATTTGGTGTTGGTGTAGGGCTTATACGAACCACCGACTGGAAAAACTTTAGTCGCGAAGGAATGATTATACCGCCTCATAATAAAGATTGTGCCATTTTCGACGAAAAAATAAACGGTAAATATTATGCTTTGCATCGCCCAAGCAGTCCCGAATTGGGTGGCAATTACATTTGGTTAGCCGAATCGCCCGATTTATTGCATTGGGGAAACCATAAATGCATTGCCACCTCGCGCCCCGACATGTGGGACTCTGCCCGTGTTGGTGCCGGTGCTGCTCCTATAAGAACCGATAAAGGATGGCTCGAAATTTATCACGGTGCAAACAAAGACCACCGCTATTGCTTAGGCGCTTTGTTATTAGACCTCAACGACCCATCGGTTGTTTTGGCTCGTAGCACGGAACCTATTATGGAACCGACGCAAGTTTACGAGCAAACCGGTTTTTTTGGCAATGTGGTTTTTACCAATGGGCATTATGTTGAAGGAGATACGATACATATGTACTATGGAGCCAGCGATGAAGTTATTTGTGGCGCCACCTTATCTATTTCGCAAATTCTTTCAACCTTAATTTAATAATACAACAGGAATGTATAGGTTTCAACATAAAACCAAATTGGTAGTTTTTTTCGTTGTGCTGCTAACGTTAGCAAGCTTTTCAACCACTATTGGTCAAAAGTTATCGCTTAAAGTTGCCGGCAACGAAAAAGATGGCTTTCGTGTTGATATATACAACAACAATAACTTGGTGGTTACCAATACCGAGGAATTCGTGCTGCAACTATACAACGGCGATCTGAGTGCAGTTTCTGCCATGCCGCATTGGACAGGCGCAACATGGAGCGGCGATGCTACCAGAATTAGCTTACAAAGAAATGCTTACAATTACGATTTTGATGCCAATTTATCGGCAAAAGTTACGTACGAAGTGGTTAATGCGAATGTGGTAAAAAAGACGGTTGAATTAGTTCAACCGTCGATGCCAAGCATGTATTATATTTTGAAAGAAATTGCCAAACCTGCCGAAAAACCTAAGCAATATGTAAGTTTTGAATACGAAAACTTTCCGGGTGGCTTGGTGCACGAAATGTTTCCGGCTGCGGGTTTTATTACCAAGGATAATACGGTGGTAGGTTTTTTGACCGATGCCGGGTATATGAATCAGTTCACCCGAAATACACGCCGCAGGTTTAGCGGACGCGGTGGCGGCTTTGTAGGCATGCGACGTTTGCCCGATGTGAATTTATTTTCGGTTGCAAATTTAGCCGAAAGAGCCCAAAATAATAATTATGTCGAAATAAGGTTTGGCGAACTGCTAAACCTCGATGCCGGAAATACAAGCATTCTTGAAACAGATGCTAGCTTTATTAAAGAAGGAAATGCCGAAATTTCATCAGAAAACGGAATTATTACCCTTACCGGACATGCAGGCGGAAGAGTAGGAGTTAACCTGATTACGCCATTTAAAGACCAAAAAATATACACTATTTCGTTTCTGTGTAAAGGAAACACGCCGGTAGCATTAAAATTATTCAGAATAAAAAACGGACAACGAACCATTGAATTGGAAAATGGCGTAAAGTATATAGATAATTTTCCGGCGGTTGAAAACGAATGGACACTTTTTAAAGGCAGTATTCTGGTGCCTTACATCGAAAACGACAGTGTTTCGATGTTTTTAGGCACCCAATCGGGCAAAGAATGCAAATTACAAATAAAAGATTTGCAATTTACCGAACACCAAGCACAGCAAGAACCTTATAACCTGCTTCCGCTGGGTGAAAAGGTACAAAAAGTAACGTACATTTTTGTTGAACCTTGGAAATCGCACCAACAATTCATGATTTCGGCTCAAACTCGCTTGGCCGAAGGTAAGGGTTTTGAAGGTTCGCAAATTGAAAAAATGCTGTACGCAAATTTCAATATGCTTACTTGGATTACCGATGTTGATAATTTTGCGCCGTTTAACGTGCCCAATATGAACTACGCCCCCGATATGTATAACCGCGATTCGTTTTTTGCTACCGTAGCTTCATACAATAAAAAATTAAACCTTGCTATTTGGGAACAATGGGGAAATACCCAAACCAAACAAGGCGGTATTGGTACTATTATTACTCCACTAATGGGTTCTGTAGAAGCAAAAGACAACGAAGCCACCATTACTTGGCTTATTTGGGCCATGATGAATCGCCGACGCTTTGAGGTTGAACTTCCGAAGGAAAAAATTAAAAAAGCGGTTGATTATGTGTTGAGCGAATTTGATGCCGACCGCGATGGAATTTGTAAATCGCATTTTTCGTTAAGCCAGGTGGATATTGTCGATTTTAATCCTAAAACCGATCGTTTAGCGGTAAACCAAGGCATGTTTGCTATTGCGCTGCGAACCATAAAAGAATTGGGTTTCGATATTTCGGATGCCTATATTGAAAAAGCCGACCAAGAATATCGTAATTTTTACGATGTTGAAAGGAAGCATTTGCTCTTCGACCGTAATTTTCCGGATATTATTTCACTTACAGACCTGGAACCTGAATTTTTTTCGTTGTGGTTGTTCAACAAACCAATATTAACGGACGAAATGGTTAAAAACCATTTAGATCAAATGCCTATTTTGAATAAAGTTCCTAATTCGCCACATCCGGAATACGGAACTACCGCACCGATTTGTGTAAGGTTAACAAATAATAATCAGGGTTTTACTTACCTAACCGGCGATTACCAGCCTTTCGAAAAGTTTGGCGAAGAAAATTACAGTAACGGCAAAAGCGACGGATATTATTACAATGGCGGCAGTTGGTTCAGACCGGAATATTGTGCCTATGCAGTTGGGCAGAAACACGGCTGGAAAAAAGCAAAAATACTGATGGAAAACAGAATTTGGGCAGAAATTTACCTGAATCCGAAATGGCCTTTCAGCAAAGAATTTACCCCTACAAAATGGACTACAACCGACAGTTGGTGGCCATCGACAAGAGGTTTGTGCTGGAACGTTTTTATACTTATGGCCAATGAAGTTGCCGGTTTGCGCACGCCTCAAATGGATCCGGATTACAATAAAAATTAAAGGTTATTATATGAAAATTTTACACATTAAGAAAAACAATACTTGCAAAAATAGCGACATTTTCGGATATTTTAATTTCGAAATAAGCATAACTTAATACATTAAACCAAAATGATTGAAAAATTGACTTCCGAATTTCGCTTTTTTCTATCGATGCCCCACAACATGCGGGTGTTGCTTATAACAAACATGCTGTACGCATTGGTTTTACCGGTGGTAGAAATTTTTATGGCTGCATACATTATGCGTTATTTTGCCGATACCAGCTTTGTAGCCATTTTTCAGGTGGCCATGTATACCGGTATTATCATTACTTCGCTTACAAATGGTATGTTACTTAAAATTTTTAAAGTGGCTCATCTTTACAGTTTAGGTATTTTGCTTAGCGGTTTATCTATGGTGGCAATGATGTTTGTAAAAGACATTACCTTGTTCGGTCTTATAGTTTCGGGTACCTTAATTGGTGCAGCTTCGGGTTTTTTCTGGACAAACCGCTACCTAATGGCACTAAATACTACGCAAGACGAAAACCGAAATTACTTTTTTGGCTTGGAATCGTTCTTTTTTACCATTGCAAATATTACAATTCCTTTGGCTATTGGTGCTTTGTTGGCATCCATTGACGGAATGGAGATTTTTGGAATGGTTTTCAACATAATTAAAGGCTACCAAATAGTTACCATTATTGTTTTTGCCGTTACCATTTTGGCTTGTTTTTCGCTGGCGCAGGGCAAATTTGAAAATCCGGTGCAAAAAGATTTTCTATATTTTAAATTCGATAAACTTTGGAATAAACAAATTCTGCTTGCCGCATTAAAAGGTTTGGTTCAGGGGTTTTTGGTTACCGCCCCGGCAATGCTTATTATGAAATATGTGGGCAAAGAAGGTTCTTTAGGACTTATTCAGAGCATTAGTGGAGGTTTAACTGCAATACTCATTTATTTATTAGGTCGTTTTGCCAAACCTAAACACCGCATTCTTATTTTCGGAATGGGCATTACCCTTTTCTTGGTTGGTACTTTTGTTAATGGTTTCGAACTGTCGATGTTCGGAGTAATGGTTTTTGTTTTATGTAAAGTGTTTTTTCAACCACTGCACGATTTAGCTTATTACCCTATTATGATGAAAGTTATTGATGTGGTTTCGAAACGCGAAAACAGAAACCAATATGCATACATTTTAAACCATGAATTTGGATTATACGCCGGTAGAGTTGCCGGACTGGGACTATTTATTCTCTTGGCATTTTATGTTTCGGAAACTTTTGCGCTGCGCTACTCGCTTATTATTGTAGCATTGTTGCAAATGATTTCTATTCCGTTGGCAAAAAATATAATGAAAGAATCTTATGCTGAAAACAATGAAAAATAACATTTCGACCATAAAAATAATTGCCGCATTTGCGCTTATATTCGGCTTATTCTCGTGCAACCAATCAACAGGTGAACCGGTGGTTCAAACAGCGTTGCCTCGGGTAGACCAAATGCCTGAAATTCCTCAGCCATTGAATATTATCGACTGGAAGAAAAAAGCATTTCAATTTGATAGTTTGGCTTTCGATTTCCAAAACAAGGCAACCTATGGCTCGCTAATTTGGCTCGACAGTTCGAAGCGAAACATAAACCAAGTAACTTTTGGACTTTATACTGTTATTGGCGATGTAAGACAAGGTACAGCAAAGAACAACGGCGAATTTCATGAAGCGCTTACTTCGCTTAACTCGCTGCTTAGCGCCGGATTAATGGGAATAGACAAAACAAATCAGAACGGATTCAATTTTGTGAAAATGGTGCAAAACTATTTTAATACCGACACAAAATGGAATATTGTAATGAATAACACCAACCCTGCCGTAGCTGCGGCGGGTGGCGGTTACGGACGCGATTGGTGGTACGATGTTTATCCGAATGTTTTATATTACGGAGTTGCAGCTTTGTTTCCGAAGGTTGAAAATACCGAATATATTCAGCGTACTGTTGCCGACCAATTCTACAAAGCCGATTCGGTATTAAATGGAAATTACAATTACTCGTATTTCGATTATGCCCAAATGAAAGGCATGGTTAATAATGTACCTTTACAACAAGACGCTGCCGGCGGACATGCTTGGATTTTACTTTCGGCATACCATAAATTTGGCGACCAACGATACCTCAACGGAGCCAAAAGTGCAACGGAAGCTTTGCTGAATCAGAAAGAAAGTCGCTTTTATGAAGTTTTTATGCCTTTTGGCGCATACACCGCTGCCCGATTAAATGCCGAAACAGGAACCGATTATGACGTTACTAAACTGCTTAATTGGACCTTCGACGGATGCCAAGCTAAAGATGGCCGATACGGCTGGGGAGTTATTGCCGAACGTTGGGGCGATTACGATGTGTATGGGCTGCAAGGCAGTATTACGGATGGCGGCGGTTATGCTTTTTTAATGAATTCGGTAGTAATGGCTTGGCCACTTGTACCTATGGTTAAATACGAGCCGCAATATGCCAAAACTATCGGTAAATATATGCTTAATGCGGTAAATGCATCGCGCTTATTTTATCCCGACCAAGTTGATTCAGTACACCAATGGCTTCCGGATTTGAAAGACCTGACCCATGGAATTATCGGTTACGAAGGCGTTCGTAAATTTGACGATTACAATAACACTGTATTAAAAGGTATAACACCCGTTTCCATTGGCGACGGCCCCAAATGGGCTCCGGGCCAACCGCGCGAATCGATGTTCAGCCTTTACAGTACTTCAATTGTAGGTGTTTTTGGTGCCATAGTAAGTAAAACCGAAGTTGACGGTATTTTGGCTCTCGATTGCAATATTACCGATTTTTATGCCGAAAACAAGTATCCGGTCTTTCTGTATTATAATCCATATGCCGAAAATAAAGTGGTAACTGTTTATTCAGCTACAAAAGTTGATTTGTTTGATATTATTTCGAAAAAATATTTGGTTAAAGCAGGGGTTGGAACTATTCCCATAACGTTGCCGGCAGGGGAGGCTGTAGTAATTACGGTACTTCCGGCCGGAACAAAACTTACTTCCAAAGGTGCTAAAGTTATGGCCGACAAGGTGGTAATTTCTTATAAATAAACTATAAGGTCAAAAATTTATTAAATTTTTCAATATAGCATGAAATGAAAAAACTAAGCATACTAATTTTGATTTTATCATCGGCGGTTTCGCTGTTTGCACAAAGTGCCGTTGAAGGAACCGTAACCGATACCAAAACAGGGCAGGTTTTAATTGGCGCAACAATTCAAGTAAAAGGAACTGTCATTGGCACCATAACCGACTTGAATGGTAGATATAGCATAGCGTATCAATTTACGTCTACCACTGCATTAATCGTTTCTTTTATAGGTTATGAAAAAAAGGAAGTTATTCCGGGCGGTCAAAAAGTGTTGGATATTCAACTGAGTGCCGACCAAATAATGCTCGACGAAATGGTGGTAGTAGGTTACGGTTCGGCTAAGAAGCGCGATATTTTAGGCGCCGTTACCAGTGTGAAAAATGAAGATATTAATAAATTGCCGCTGGCAAGTGTTGCTCAGGCCTTGCAAGGTAGGGCTGCCGGCGTGTTGGTAACACAAAACACCGGTGCGCCCGGCGAAGGGGTTTCAATACGTATTCGGGGTATTGGTTCCATTAACTCGGGCAACGAACCGTTATATATTGTAGACGGTATTCCTACCGTAGATGCGCTTAAAATACTTTCGCCCGGCGATATTGAAAAAATTACCGTACTTAAAGATGCCTCTTCGGCAGCCATTTATGGCTCCCGAGCAAACAATGGAGTAGTGCTTATTACTACTAAAAAAGGTAAGAGCGGCAAAACAAAAGTTACTTATAAGGGGCAAACCGGTTTTCAGAAAGCGGTTAGACTTACCAAAATGGTAAATACCACCGATTACATTACTATTTATAATGAAGCAGCAACCAACGACAATGCTTTTTTGCCTGCCGGTTTGCAACGCGCTTTAATTCTGCCGGAAGATACAAAAGAGTTTGCCAATGTAAATTATGTAAAAGAATTACTGCAAACTGCACCAATCAATTCGCACGAAATTTCTATTTCGGGCGGTAACGATGCTACCAATTATATGATTTCAACTTCACTTTTCGACCAAAAAGGTATTATTAAGGGTTCCGGTTACACACGTGGTACCGCCAAACTCGATGTAAATACTAAAGTTAATCAATGGCTGTCAGCCGGTATTGGTATGTTGGCAGGCTTTTCGAGCAACGATATTATCGGCAGTTCCGGCGACGGCGCCGGAGGCAATGGCGGTAGTGTAATCCGATATGCATTCTTTCGTAATCCGGCCATTCCTATTCGTTTCAACGATGGAAGATTTGTTGACAGACCGGCTGAGTTTTTTGGAAACCAAAAATTCGACTCTTTTCTGGGCGATGGTTACAATCCGATTGGCATGAGTGAATACAACGATAACAATAAGAAAGACAACAGCTTTTTGGGCAAAGCCTATGTGGTTGCCGATATTACCAAAAACCTAAAATTCACTACCAATATAGGTATCGATTATCGCAATTCGTTCAACCGACGTTTCAACCGCACTTGGGGCATGCTAAACCGCATAAATGCCGTAAACGGGTTAGATATTGGTACTGAAAACGCCGTAAATTGGTCAATGAATAATTTGCTTAACCATGAAATTAAAATTGGCACATCGCATACATTAGCTACCATGTTGGGCTTTGAGGTAATAAAAAACATGGGTAGCGCTTTATATGCTTCCGACATGAATTTTCCGGTAGAGCAGGAAGAGCTTATTTATATAGGCAACGGAATGGGAAACAAAATTAGCAGCCAAAGTGCTTGGGTATCTTCGTTGGCATCATTTTTTGGCAGATTAAATTACGATTATAAAGGTAAATATTACTTTTCAGGAACTATACGTCGCGATGGTTCGTCGAGATTTATAAATGATAACAAATGGGGCACTTTCTATTCACTTTCCGGAGGTTGGATTTTGAAACAAGAAAGCTTTCTTAGCAATGTTTCGTGGCTCGAAAATCTTAAACTTCGTGCCGGCTATGGTGCAGTAGGTAATCAAGATATTAGTCTTTACGCTAATAACGACCGAATATCGCCTTATTACAACTATATTTTTGGTGGAGTTTCCAATAGCGGATATGCACAAAGTTCGTTGGGTAACGATAACTTGAAATGGGAAACAAGTTACCAATACAATGGCGGTTTGGATGCAGAATTTTTGAAAGGCGCTTTTTCATTTTCAATTGATTATTATTACAAAGTTACCGAAGGAATGCTTATGAAAGCAACCAATCCGCCTTCGGTTGGGTACGCAAGTTCACCATGGATAAATAACGGCTCGGTAAAGAATACCGGTGTCGAATTTGAAACCGTGTACCGTAAAAACGGCACCGATTGGGCATATGCAATAGGCGGAAATATTGGTTTTTTGGTAAATGCCATTGCCAGTTTGGATGCTGCACCGCAAAATGGAGTGATTGAAACGGGTCAGTTTGCTACCCTTGGCGAAATTGGCCAACCTATCGGTTCTTTTTATTTGCTCGAAATGGCAGGTATATTTCAGAACGCTACCGAAATATTGCTTTCAGCCAAACAAGATGGCGACATTAAACCCGGCGATGTAAAATACAAAGACCGGAACGGAGACGGGTATATAGACAATAAAGATATGGTACATTTGGGAAGTGCAATACCTAAAATTACTACCGGTATAAACTTTAATGCCAATTTTAAAAACTTCGATGTAAGCATGTTTTTGCAAGGCGCATACGGCAACAAAATTTACATGCAAATAAACCAAGATATTGAAGGTTTTTACCGAGGTTTTACGGTTACGCAACGTTATTTCGACGAGCGATGGACAGGTGCAGGTTCTACCGGAACACAACCGCGCCCATCGTGGACTTCCAAATCGAACAATGCCAGGCCTTCGAGCCGATTTCTCGAAGACGGTTCGTACTTGAGGTTGAAAAATGTTCAGCTTGGTTATACCATGCCGGAAAACAGCCTCAAAACAATTGGTATGTCGAATGTGAGATTCTATGTTTCGGGGTCAAACTTATACACCTTAACCAAATTTCCGGGTCTTGACCCCGAAATGACGGTAAGCGACAATGCTAAAGGCGAAGGCGACAATGCTGCCGGTATCGACTGGGGAACCTATCCTTCGGCAATGACTGTTATGTTTGGAATCGACATCACCTTTTAATTTTATTGAGTTATGAAAAAACTATTTACAGGTATAAAATATACTTTCAACAAAAGTAAAAACTATTTTAACGTGCTGTTGTTAATGTTTTTGGCTACTTCGGTTTTTTATTCTTGTACCGATTTTCTGACGGAAAACCTTAAAGGCGAATTTTCGTCGGGCACGTTCTACAAAAACGACAAACAGGCACTTCAGGCGTTAAATGGTGTATATAATGCAATCGCTTTCGGCAATTCGAACAATGTAATTTGGGTTTTTGGCGATGTAGCGTCTGATGACGCTGTAAAAGGCGGCAACCCCGGCGACCAGTCGGAAATAACCTATATAGATGAGTTTACCACCAATGCCACCAACGGCATAATTATAAATTATTGGACTTTTGCTTACGAAGCCATCAACCGTGCCAACAATGTAATTGCAAACGTACCTGCAGTTGCTATGGACGAGGCGCTTAAAAGCCGCATTTTGGGCGAAGCCAAATTTATTAGAGCATACAGTTATTTCAACCTGGTAAATATTTTTGGACGAGTTCCACTTAAATTATTTCCACAAACCAACCAACCGACAATACACGTACCGCTTAGCGAAGTTGCGGTGGTTTATGCCCAAATAGAAAAAGATTTGATGGAGGCTGCTGCTGTTTTGCCGGTATCGTACGGCAATGCCGATTTAGGGCGTGCAACCCGCGGTGCTGCTTTGGCTTTGCTTGGTAAGGCTAATTTATATCAGGAAAAGTGGGCGGCTGCAATTGCCAACTTTCACCTATTGGAAGGACTTAGCTTGTACAAACTTTTGCCTAAATATGCCGATAATTTTAAACTGATAAATGAAAACAGTAAAGAATCGATTTTCGAAATTCAACATTCCACCGGCAATAATCCATTTACCGGCAGTGGTTTAAATCAATGGTTTGCGCCCTCGACGGAAGGTGGTTATTATTTTAATGCACCAACGCAAAGTTTGGCTGATGCATTTGAGAAAAGCTCCGGCGGCGAAGTAGATCCTCGCTTGGATGCTTCCTTGGGACGCAACGGAATGCCTTGGCTAAATGGCGAAATATTCAGCGATACATGGTCGCCCACCGGTTTTCTTACAAAAAAACACCAACAACCTATAACCGAAGTTTCGTCGTCGCTTAAAGGCGATGGCGGTTTAAATTACATTTACTTGCGCTATGCCGATGTGTTGCTGATGAAAGCCGAAGCATTTAATGCTTTAAACAATGCCGATTCGGCAAAAACAAACCTGAACAGGGTTAGGCAACGTGCACTGGAAAGTTATAGCGGAACTGCACCCGCCGATTTGTTGAATGATGTAACAAGTACCGATAAAAACCTACTAAAAACAGCAATTCAACATGAAAGAAGGGTTGAACTGGCTCAAGAGTTTCACCGCTTTTTTGACTTGATGCGTTGGGGAAAAACAGTTGCAGAAACTGCACTTGGCGAAGATTTCAATTACGAAACAAAGCGATATTTTCCTATTCCGCAAGCCGAAATAGATGCTAATAATGCTATAAAATAATTAATACATATTTTTTACTAATTTAAATTTTGACAACATGAAAATGACAAATTTGACAAAACTGCACACCCTATTGTTTGTGCTGGTTTTTGGTTCTGCAATGATTTTTAACGCTTGCAGCGAAGAAGAAGTAGCTATTATTGAAGGCGACAAAACATCGCTCAATACATTAATAGCAACAGCCGATGTGCTTTCAGGCACTGCTGTTCCGGCAAATTACCCGCAAGCTGACATTGATGCTTATAAAGCTACTTTGGCAACCGTAAAAACTGCCGCTGCTACTAAACTTACCCAAGCTGAAATTGACAATTTGGTTATTCAGTTAAACGCTGCCATAGCCACCTTTAAAACCAAAGCTTATGGTTTCATTAACGAAACCACGTAGCTACTTTTGAAGTAGGTCATCCAACAGTTTTTGGTGCAAATGCTTTATCGCCAACTTGGGTTGCCGGCGTTAAAGGCGGAAAAGCTATTTTTGTTGATAAGGGTGCTCACCTAACTGTTCCTTATACAACTGCTTTTTTGCCGGCGAACTTAACCATTTCGGTTTGGGTTAAACCTACTGAACTTTATGTTAACAATTATATTGTTTCGCAAAATTACTGGGAGGGTTATAAGCTTCAAACTCAAGACGGAGGAAAACCATTCTTTACTTATGCAAAAGTAGGTGGAGGTGCTGTTGATGCCGATAATGAAACCGATAATTCTATTAAAGTGAACGTATGGAATCATATTGTAATTTCCCTTAATGCTACAACAAAAGAATTGAAAATGTATGTTAACGGCACACTTACCAAAACTTGGAATGAAGCTAATAAAGGAATTGCTCCGCTAGTTCAAACATTAGGTACACCGCAACCGTTTATTATTGGTTGTATTGCTAACAATGCTTTGGTTAGTACTTATACTTGGACAGAAACTCCTACTTCGCTTGGTTACTTTAAAGGTGCAATTGACGAATTGAAAATTTACAACATTGCATTGGCCGACGGTCAAGTATCGAAACTTTACAATGACGAAAAACCATAGTGTTTT
>JFJP01011417.1_pt1 | contig 15215 bp, 15 predicted proteins | sample 431651 | NCBI WGS metagenome assembly JFJP01 (sample SAMN02602958, study PRJNA72255) | Microbial mat metagenome, whole genome shotgun sequencing project. | biome: fresh water; feature: sink hole; material: water; isolation source: purple microbial (photo- and chemosynthetic) mats found in...
TTGCAGGTGAAGTCACGTTACACCGACCTGCAAGGTCTTCAAGACCTTGTAGGTCTAAACTACGCACTTATTTAAGCCAAACGGTACTAGCCTTAATCAACATTAGGCTTAATTTTGCCACTGATTAAATCGGCTTGAATATCCTGCATAATCTTTTGGATAGATGGCGTAATCAATTCCACCATTTCGGGGCGAATGGGGGCCATGATTAAGCCACCATTGGAAAAGCCGTAGCTCTGAACAACCCCGCCCTGAAAACGCCCTTGCACCACCGACTCAACCACATCATACACCGCTTTGCCCACATCCTTAATCCGACTGGTGATAACGGAGTTAGGGGCTAAATGGCTATGGTCAGCCCCCGTGCTAATGATGAGCTTGCCAAATTCTTTGGCGGCTTCAATCGCCCCTAAACCACACCGCCCCGCCACTTGATAAATGACATCGGCGCCGAGGGTATATTGCGTTTCCGCTAAAATACGGCCCGTGGTAGGGTCATCAAACTCACCCACATAATCGGAGATGAAGCCAATGGATGAATCAACACTTTTAACCCCTTGAGCAAAGCCATTTTCAATCCGCTTAACAATCGGGGTCACGCCACCGCCAATAAAGCCGACAATTTGTGACTGAGTGACTAAACCCGCCAAAACACCCACCACATAATCGCCTTCATATTCGCGATAAGTCGCTGACCAAACATTATGACCCTCAGCCGCATAATCGACAATAGCAAACCGACTTTTAGGGTAACGCGCCGCCACATCACTCAAAGGCGTGGCATTGCCATAACCAATTGTTATAATTAAATCATACCCTGATTTAGCCCAATTTTCCATCGTCATGGCGTTATGGAGGGGGTTCTGCCAAGAAACCGTTTCAAATTGTACGCCATACTTACGTTGAGCTTCTTTAAGGCCCGCATAGGCCGAGTCATTAAAAGATAAGTCACCGAGGCGACCGACACTAAGTTGAAGTCCTACTTTGACTTTATTGGACATGATAATATTTCCACTATATAAACGAGGTTATTTTAAGGTGAGATTAATTATAACACCGCTTTTGCTTATTGACAATAGAGTTGAGTCAACGAAGTGGTTTTAGGCAAAAGAAAAAAAACCCTTGCCGATATTGCAAGGGTTAAATTCCAATGAGTGCTTAACCGAATTTAGGCCTGGTGATGATGTGACCGCGAATCATTATAGGTCAACGACTCACGCACCATCAAATTGGTTTGACGAATTTTGAAGGATAAATCAGCCGCCAAATTTCGCATGACAATGAAGCCCATCTCATAATCGTTATATAACAATCGGACAAAATCTTCACGGTCAATGACTAATAATTTAGCGGTTTCTGAACCACAGCGCGCCGTAGCAGAACGTAATCCCTGGTCAACCAGAGCCACTTCGCCAAAACATTGTCCCCGCCGTAGGGTGGCAATGGTGCTAGGTTGATGTTCATCGGTACCACCACTAATCGCGTCAGGGTCAACTTGAATGTCCACCTCACCGTCCATAATGACATAAAATTCTTTGCTCGGTGAGTTTTCTTTGAAAATAATTTCACCTGCATTATACGTTTTCAACGTACACGTGTCATGAATGAATTGTAAGTGGTTGGGTTTCAAATCCTCAAAAATATCCACTTGTCTTAAAACATACAAGTTAGTCACTTGATAATCCTCCACTACAGAGTCCGAAATAGACATAGCAAAACGCTCCTTTATTTTAATAAAGTCAATCTTAACATGGGAGCATTATAAGGTCAATGGGACTTTTGGTTAAATCCTTAGTACCATTATAACTGCTTTATAAAAGATTCGCTAACCAGTATAATCAAAGCGGAAAGTTATGCAAAATAGTCAGCCATCACTTTTCATGATATAGTTACCCCTGTTGTATGCAAATGAGGCAGCTTACAAAAAAGGCGTTAATTAGACGGATTGACTTTTTATAGTTCCCACCACCGAGTCCATCGGTGAAGTTCTCGTCTAAAGGTTACACTACGGGCAACCAGGTCAAGTTTACGCACCACTTGACCTGTGAAAAGGTTGGATTGACCTGCGTCAAAGCTTTTACCTCAAGCACGACTTACTTGAGAACCACTTAGCTTTGTTAAAGAGCGAGCAGAAACGTTCTGCTAAATGGGATTGTAAGCCAAATGGCATGATTTGGCAAATGGACGGCAATTCTCATTTACATACATAACAAGTTAATTGCTACCAAATTCTATTTACCTTTACAATACTCAATATATCAAGATTTGGCTGCAATGTGACCAAACCACCCTCACCCCAGCCCTCTCCCAAAGGGCGAGGGAGCAAAACTTCCCTCCCTTTGGGGGGATTGAGGGGGGGATTTTGTCTTAAGTTAATGGCTGTGGGTTTCTAAAACCTTGTAGGTCTAGGCCAAATTTGCTAGAGTCATCGTTATCTGGTAAATTCTCATTGCTAAAAGTTTAATCGTAAGAAAGTAGTGTCACCTTGACCAAAACATACATTTCGCTTGATATAGAGACAACGGGTTTAGACCCCGCCAATGAAGCCATTCTTGAATTTGCCGCGGTGCGTTTTAGTGGCTCACAAATTTTGGATACTTACAGTACCCTGGTTGACCCTGGGCGGGCTATTCCCTATAACATTCAACAACTAACGGGCATTACGCCGCGTGACATTATGGGCGCGCCCACCATGCAGGCCATTTTGCCTGATTTACGCCGCTTTGTGGGAGATACCCCCATCATTGGGCATAATATCCAATTTGATTTGGGTTTTTTGCGCGCCCATGGCTTATTTAGCCAAAACGCGGCCATTGATACCTTTGAACTTGCCACCATTCTATTACCCCAAGCCAAACGGTATAGTTTAACCGCCTTAATTAAGTTTTTGCACATTAAGCTACCTGATGACGGGCAAGCCCACCGTGCCTTATATGATGCCACCGTCGCCCAAGCTCTCTTCTCACGGCTATTAGATGAAGCGCGCCAGTTAGATGACGCTATATTACATGAGTTTGTCCTCCTCGCGGAACAAGGGAAAGAAAATTGGCCGTTAAGCATGGTTTTCCGCCAGTTGAAAAATGAACGCTCGGCCCGCCGCCAGCCTGCGCCGCTAGAATTAACCCCCAAAGAAGCCCCGCTCAACTATAAACCACTCAAACCTGTTAATCAACCGCAAGATATTGATACGTTAGCCATGTGCCGCATGTTAGAGCAAGGGGGCTTATTTGACCAAACTTTTAGCGGCTTTGAACATCGCTCGCAACAAGTGGATATGCTCAGTCATGTCGCCGAGGCATTTAATACGGCGCACCATGCCATGATTGAAGCGGGGACGGGAACGGGCAAATCCATTGCTTATTTATTGCCCGCCATTCATTGGGCGATACAAAATGGGCAGCGGGTGGTCGTTTCGACCAATACGATTAACTTACAAGACCAGTTATTGGGCAAAGACATTCCCTCATTACAAAAAATTCTGCCTTTTGATTTTAAGGCGGTGGTCTTAAAAGGACGTAATAATTATGTTTGCCCCAAACGAGTCCTCATGTTTATGACCAAAGGGCAACATTCCGTCACAGAACTGCGGCTGCTTTGTAAGTTATTGGTGTGGTTGCCGCAAACCAACACGGGTGACCGTGAAGAATTATTTCTGCGTGATAAAGCCGAGGAAGCGTTATGGTGGCAAGTCGCTTCGGATGGCCTGATTTGTACGGCACGCACATGTACGGCGGAAACTTGTTTTTATGCCCGCGCCCGCCGCGCTGCCGAAGCTGCCCATGTTATTATTGTCAATCATGCCCTGTTATTGGCGGATGTGGCGGTAGATGGGCATATTATCCCTGATTACAAACACCTCATCATTGATGAAGCGCACCATGTTGAGGATAATATCACCAGCCAACTCAGTTTTTTCGCTGACCAACGGGGCCTGGAACAATTATTACGAGATTTAAGCCAAACAGGACGCGGCACCACCGCGCCGCAAGGTTACTTACAAACCGTAGCAAATCGCTGTATGAAGGTGGGTTCATTTAAAGCCAAACAATTGCTCATTCATTTAACCGAACAAGGGCATGAGGTGGTTACAAAGGCGCAAAAATCCACCCAACAACTCTTTCGGGCCGTAACCACCTTTGCGGCTGATTTTTCTAAACATAGTCGTTATGACCAAAAAATTCGGCTGACGGAGCAAAGTCGCAAACAGCCCACCTGGTCAAGTGTGACCATGACCTGGGCTAAAGTTTCGGTCTATTTAGCTGAGTTGTCTAAACTTTTAAGCAAATTTAATAGTTTGCTAACGGAATTGGAAGATGAGGACATTGAGGGGTGGGAAGATTTACTCAGCCAACTGGGTCTCTATCGCAGCGAGTTGGATAACTACCGCAAAAATCTCCAACTCATTATCAGCGAACCGACGGCTGACCGTATCTGTTGGGTCGAAACAGATGTTAAGAATAATCAGGCTTCGTTGCATCATGCCCCGTTGCATGTTGGCACTCTGTTTGAAGAATATCTGCTTAAAACCAAAGATACCGTTATATTAACCTCTGCCACCATCCGCACCAATGGCTCTTTTGCCTATTTCAAAGAACGATTACACCTCAAAGGGGCAGAAGAGGCTGCCGTTGGCTCGCCCTTTGATTACGTCCGTAATACACTACTATATTTGCCAACGGACATGCCGATGCCCGAAACCCCGCAATATCCACAGGCCATGGCACAGGCGTTAATTGAGTTGGCGAAACAAATCAAGGGGCGTATGTTGGTCTTATTTACCTCATACCTTCAACTCAAACAAACAGCAGAGGCTATCACTGGCCCATTGGCGGAAGCTCATATTAAAGTATATGAACAAGGTGTCGGCGGGAGTCGGGTGCAATTATTAGATAATTTCAAATCGGCTGACCAGGGGATTTTACTCGGTACGCGTTCATTTTGGGAAGGGGTGGACATTCCTGGTGCGGCCTTAAGCTGTGTGGTGATCACCAAAATTCCCTTTGCCGTACCGAGTGACCCGATTATCGCGGCCCGTTCAGAAACATTCAATAACGCCTTCAACGAGTATTCCATGCCGTTAGCCATTTTAACCTTTCGGCAAGGCTTTGGGCGGCTCATCCGCACAAAGACCGACCGTGGGGTGGTGGTGGTTTTAGACCGCCGTATGACTTCTAAAAGTTACGGCCAAGTATTCATTGATTCTCTACCCAAAGTCACTAAGCATTACGGATTACTGAGCAATCTGCCCGAAGTAGCTGAACGATGGATAGAGCCATTGACTGACTAGGAGTCCGCGAAGCACGCGAAGAAAAGCTAAGTTTTTGTTTTTTCTTCCGATTTATTAGCGTCTCTTCGCGGATTCCTCAACCTTGTGATTAACAGGATTTTAACCTGCTAAATATTATTAATTTTTGGAGAATGAACGATTATGATTGAAGCAAATGCACTACGTAAAGGGACAACCTTTACCGAAGAGAATGACCTTTTTAAAGTCCTAGATTATAGCCATAATAAAACGGCGCGAGGTGGAGCAACCATTAAGGTTAAGGTAAGAAATCTACGCACCGGCTCTATTTATGAAAAGAGTTACAGTGGTGGGGGACGAGTTCAGGACATCGCCCTAGAACATCGGGCGGCAGAATATCTTTATCAAGAAAATGACCTTTACTATTTCATGGACACCGAAACCTACGAACAACCTGCAATTAGTAAGGATATGTTAGGCGAGATTATACCTTATCTTGTACCGAACATGAAGGTAAAAATTTCGAGTTATGACAATGAGCCGCTTGATATTGAAATCCCCATTACGGTTGATTTAAAGGTGACTTACGCCGAGCCTGGTTTTGCGGGTGATACTGCGACAGGCGCGAATAAGCAGGTGACATTAGCGACGGGTTTAACCGCCAATGTTCCGTTATTTATCAATGAAGGCGATACCATTCGCATTGATACCCGCACGGGCGAGTATATTACACGGGTGTAATATTAAAATTGGTTAAACTCAGAAGATTTTAGATTATAATAAACCTCACAGGTCTTTGAGACCTGTGAGGTTTATAGCATTGTCCAATCCATGATAAAATACGCGGCATTTTTACGAGGCATTAATGTGGGTGGTCATCGCATCATCAAGATGGATAAGTTGCGAGAAATGTTCAGCACGTTAGGTTTTAGTCAGGTGAAAAGCTACATTCAAAGTGGCAATATCATTTTTGAAACGGCGGAAAGTGACGGTCATGCTTTGGAGCGACGCATTGAGGCGTATCTCCAGGCAACATTGGGTTATGAAGTAGCGACGGTTATCAGAACAGTGGCGGAAATGGCTGATATTGTAAGATATGACCCGTTCCAAGCGGAGAGGTCGGCTGAGGGCGTGAAGATGTATGTCTCTTTTTTAGCGGATGAGCCAAACCATGAGCGCAAAAACGCATTAATGTCATTAAGTAACGATATTGAACTTTTTCAGATTAAACATCGAGAATTATTCTATTTATGTCGCCCAACGACTAAAAAGGTGCTTTTTTCTAATAATTTTATTGAAAAAGAACTCTGCCTGGTTGCCACCACGCGTAATTGGGCCACGGTAAATAAAATTGTAAGTTATTAAAATAACCTCTATGCAATTTGAGTATGATCCTAACAAAAGTATTAGTAATAAAACAAAACATGGCATTGATTTTGAAGAAGCCCAAATGCTTTGGGATGATGTTGATTTATTAGAAATCCCAATTCTAACGACTGATGAGCCACGATTTATTGTGATTGGCACGCTTAAAGGAAAAACATGGTCTGCCATCATTACGTATCGTACTGATAAAATTCGTATCATTTCTGTTCGTAGGTCTAGGGATAATGAGGTTAAACTTTATGAAGGCGAATGAATTTGATGATTTATTTGATGAAGCTGAGGCTGATATTCTGCCCTATCTTGATTTAGCCAAGGCTAAACGGTCTGGGCAAGAGCAAAAAAGAATCGAAATTAAATTTCCTATTTGGATGATTAAATCATTAGACCGTGAGGCCAAAAAATTGGGGGTTTCCAGGCAAGCTCTCATTAAAGTTTGGATAGCTAACCAACTTCAAATGGCTCATCATTGATTTTTCACTTGCTAAGGATTAAGCGTCATAACGAAAAAGCCTCCCCCGAATCGGGAGAGGCTAGAAAGAGTTTGGCGTTAGTTCTACTTTAATGACTACTGGCCGTAGATAATTGCGGCCATTTTAACTTAAAGACCCCGTTCACAATCATCACCCCTAGCAAGATAAACCCGCAACCTAAATAGGTATTCCACGTCAGTTCCTCACCCAAAACCACCACCCCTAAAATAACCGAAATAATAGGAATGATATATGTTACCGTAGAGAGACTACTCGCGCTAATGGTTTCCACGCCACGATAATAGACCACAAAGGCAATCGCCGTACCAAAAATGGCTAAGGCTAATAATGAGCCTGTGGCTTGCCATGAGGGAACAGCCAGCAGATACGGTTGCTCTAATCCTAAAGATAAGGGCAATAAAAACAGTCCCGCCATGCCCAGTTGGGCGGTGGGGGCGACGAGTGGGGCGATACCGCGCATGTACATGCGAGAATAAATGATGGCAACGGCGTAACAAATCGCCGCAAAAGCGATGGCTAATAAGCCTAATGAATTGGCATGGAAACCATTCTCAATGAACGTGGGCATGACTAAAGCGACCAAACCACTAAAACCAATCAGCGTGCCAATGGCTTTAATGGGCGTAATACGGTCATCTTCAAAAATGAAATGTGCCAAAATAATCGTGAACAGGGGCGTAGTGCCATTCAAAATCCCCGCCAAAGCACTGTCCACATGTTGTTCACCCCAACTAAACATGACAAATGGAATGGCATTATGCACTAAACCCATAAAAGCAAAATGTCGCCACATCGGGCCAAATTTCGGCAAGTTACGCCCTTGCAACCGTAAGACAATATACAGCAATAGTGAGGCAATCATCACCCGCCCTGTCACTAAAGTAATGGGCGGAATTTCCGCCACCGCAACTTTTATAAAGAGAAATGATGGCCCCCATAATACGGCTAGCAACAACAATAATAATACATTCGCTAAATTCATAGCATGTCTCCTTAGTTTTTGCCAGACCTACAAGGTAGGACTTACGCAAAACCGTTCATTTTGAGGAGTGACACACGCCCTCGTGTGTCACTGTTAGCACGAGGGCGTGCTAACTCCGCGATTTTCGTGTGTCACTGTTAGCACGAGGGCGTGCTAACTCCGCGATTTTTGCGTAAGTCCTAGAAAGTTTTTGAAACCTTGTAGGTCTAAATAAATCAATTTAGTTTAATCTTAGCGCGTGGTTGATAATCTGCCCCAGCCAAAAGGTATATAATCGGCTGATTCACTCGTGGTCAATACTTCTAGCATTAATGTTTCTGTCCCTAACGCTGAAATTAAGGCCATGTCTGCGCTGTTGAGTAATACGCGGTCGCCCGCTTTGACAATAATATCTTTGCCGCCAATAGTTAGCCAGGCTTTACCTGAAATTACTTTAATGCCTTGACTAGCGGCAGGAAGATGATAAACTTCATGACAATAAATAACAACTCGTAACATTACTTGGGTTAATTCAGCCACATGGCTGGTAAGTTTGATAATTTTGTGGAACATAGTTCCTCCTTAAGCTTCTTCAGCCGTATATTGCGGCTTGATATATAAACTTTCTTTGAAAGTCGATAACACAATGCTAGTAATAGAGCGAGATATTTGGGCTTGAGAGCGAATCCGTTCAATCAATTTTTCCAACTCTTTCGGGTTGGCGACGCGCACTTTAAGGATATAACAATCTTCGCCCGCCACGCCATGACACTCCAAAACATCTGGCTCATTTTGGCAAACGGCAATAACGCTTTCTTTAGAGGCGATATAACCTTGGCTCGTCATGCCCACCGTCAGCCGAATGAATGCCGTTATGGGTTTACCAATCTTCTCCGCATCCACCACCGCCACATATTTTTTGATGACCTTTTTACGTTCTAACTTCTTAATACGGTCATGGACGGTTGAACTCGGTATGCCGATTTGTTCAGCGATAGCCCCGTTAGATAAGCGAGCATCTTCTTGTAATAATAAAATGATCTGGCTATCAATTTCGTCAATCATTCAATAAAACCTCTCAAATCACGTAAATTATCCGAGTAACCTGTATTTATATCGGCTATTTTACAACAAAACCCTTTTTTTGTCAATACCCAATTTTTAGTCATCAGATGACTGCTAGTCATCAGATGACTCCCGAAGGAGTCCACTTTCATGTCTAACCCAAAACTTACGCTTTTCCCTATTAGCACCACCATTAACATGAAGGGGCAACTTTGTGTCCAAAAGTTGCCCCTCACCGATTTAGCGGCTCAATTTGGCACACCCTTGTATGTGTATGATATAGCAACATTACACCACCAAATCGCCGCTTACCGAGATGGCCTTGCCAGCTATCCCGCCGCCAGCCAACTCACGTATGCCAGCAAAGCCTTTCTTAATACGGCTTTAGCTTCCCTGCTAGACCAGGCGGGTTTGGGGCTAGATGTGGCCTCTCTCGGTGAAATCTTCATTGGCAAGGAAGGAGATACGGCTGCCAAAATGCACTGGCATGGCAATAACAAGAGTCGGGCTGATTTAGACCTAGCTTTAATATTTGAGGTGGGCTGCATTGTGATTGATAACCTGACCGAAGCGGCCATGTTGCGCCAATTTGCCCAAGAGAAGGGCAAAAAGATAAAGGTTTGGTTACGGATTAACCCCGATGTGGCGATTACGACCCATCATCAATATACCGTAACGGGAACGGCGGAGAGTAAATTTGGCCTGACGTTAGATGAAGCCCATGACCTAGCCTTACAATTGATTGCGCCTGAGAGTCCATTGGATTTGGCGGGGCTGCATGTTCATATTGGGTCACATTTCATGGAGGCTGAACCTGTGGCACAGGCCATGGCGCGGCTGTTTGAGTTGGCGGCGCAATTGCAGCAAAGTCATGGCTGGGTGATGCGTGAATTTTGTCCTGGCGGTGGCTGGGGCGTGCCATATCACCCCGACGATGCGCCCATGCCCATCACGCCCTTTGTGCAAAGTTTGGTGCAAGCGGTGATGCAGCAGTGCGCGCACCACCAATTAACGTTACCAACCTTAATTTTAGAGCCAGGGCGGTCACTTATTGCCCCCGCAGGTATTGCCCTTTATACGGTGGGCGGACGCAAAACGGCGGGTAAAAGCCGCCCACAAATTAGCATTGATGGCGGCTTGGCAGATAATCCGCGCCCCGCGTTATATCAGGCGAAATATACAGCAATGTTGGCAAATCGCGCCCATGATGCGGAAAGCGAAACGGTGCGCGTGGTTGGCCCCTATTGCGAGTCGGGCGATATTTTAATTCAGGAAGTGCCATTGCCTTTGGCGGAGCCAGGCGATATTTTAGCCGTCCCCGTCTCGGGGGCCTATCACTTGTCCATGTCGAGCAATTATAACGGCTCATTACGCCCTGCCGTCATTTTTATTAAGGATGGCGAGGCAAAACGGGTGCAATATCGGCAACGGCTTGAGGATTTACTTGAGGGGCAAGTCAATCCATACCGTTAACCGTGAACGCGAAAGGTACGAAAAAAGAACGCGAAAACACGAAAAAAGGCGCGACGGGCGCGAAAAAATTTTGGCGTGTTTTCATCTCTTTTTCGTACCTTTCGCGTTCCTTTTTCGCACCCTTCCCATGAATTGTTGAGTGGCCTAATTTATGCTATCATAGCCAAATAGTTTAGGCATTTTGTCCTATTAGTTTAACTCAACCTAAGACAAATTGCTTATCAAAATGGGAGCAAAATGAACAAACGTGAACGGGTTTATGCGGCTTTAGAAGGCTTACCAGTAGACCGAGTTCCTTTCAGTTTATGGCGGCATTTTTATAAACAAGAACAAACTGCAACGGGTTTAGCCTCAGCCACCTTAGCATTCTATAAACGGTATAATCTTGATTTAATTAAATTGACCCCTAGCACTTTTTATGCCATTGAGGATTGGGGCGCGCAAATCAATTTTTCCCGAAATGATGAACAACCCTCAACTCTGAAAAGGTCGGTTATCACTAAAGCAACTGAGTGGCGGACTTTAACAACATTAAAAACAAATGAAGGCACATGGGGAGAAATGCTGGAAGCCATTAAATTGGTTAAAAATCAGTTATCGGAAAACGATGCGCCAATGCTCATGACTATTTTTACCCCATTAACTATTGCTTATCATCTGGCAGGTGCAGCCCTGTTTGATCATCTGCAAAATGCGCCAACCGATGTTCATATTGGGTTAGCGACCATTGCCGAAACGATTTCGCGCTTTGCGAATGAGGTTTTAGAGGCGGGGGCCGATGGCATTTTCTTTGCAACCCAAGTGGCGCAAACTCATTTACTTTCGCCCGAACAATATGAAGATTTTGGAGTCTGTTACAGCCAAATTGCCCTGGAACGGGTTAAAATGCACCCTGCGCCATTGGTTCTACACATGGAAGGCAATGATGTTCATTTTCAAAGTGTCAATCAATTCCCCGTTCATGCCATCAGTTGGCAACATGGAGGCAAAAACGCCTCCATTAGTGAGGCGTTAACATTAACAAATAAAACGTTGATGACGGGCTTAACTCAACCCTTGTTGGAACGAGGAACACCCATAGAAATTGTGCGTGCGGCGCAAGAGGTCATTCAACAAGCCAATGGACAACGACTGATTCTAGCCCCCTCAAATGTCGTTACGCCCCAAACCCCAGATGAAAATTTGCAAGCCCTGAGTCAATTTATTACTATGGATTAAAAATATTTATGGACAGGAGTGTCAAAATAAAATTTTGACCCGCGAAAATAAAATTTTCGCACTCCTTGAGAAAAATTCCATTTATTTAGCCATATCGTAATAATTCGCAATAGTCCCCTCAAACACTTCCGTCAGTTCATCGGCCACATTCGCCCAACTAAAACGCTTCACCCATGATTTGGCTTGTTCGCTCAATTGTTCCCGTAACAAAGGGTACTTAATCAGCAAAATAATCTTCTTGGCCAGGGCCTCAGGATTACGCCCTGGCACTAAATAGCCATTAAAACCATCCTCAATGCTAAATGACAAACCGCCTACGTCAGAGGCAATGACAGGCGTGCCACAGGCCATGGCCTCAATCGCCACCATGCCAAATGATTCGTAATGCGATGGCATAATCACCATCGCCGCCGCCGAGTAATAATACGGCAAACTATCTTGGTCTTTCGCCCCCAAAAAAGTCACCAACTCCTCAAGCCCTAACTCACTCCGTAAGCTATTTAAACGCGCCAACTCATTCTGCTCAATTTTTGAGCTGGAGTCGTTATCCCCGCCAATAATCGCCACACAAATATCTTTTTCTAATTGTGGTTCGCGAGCCTTCACAATGGCAAGGGCGCGCAATAAAGTATCAATCCCCTTAAGTGGCTGAATCCGCCCCACAAATAACAGCATGTTATGCTCTGGTGGCACGCCCAAATGTTGACGCGCCTCCGCTTTGGGCATGGGCTTGAAACGGGCTAAATCTACGCCTGGCGGTACAATCGCAATGCGTTGTGCTGGGGCGTTATAAAGCTGAATAAATTGGTCACGCTCAATGGGCGTAGCGGCAATCAAACGGTCAGCCTGATGCATAATCGCCCCTTCACAATTGACCCGTTGCACTGAGGCGCGCTCCAATTCATTTTGCGCCACCCGATTTTTCATCTCAGCCAAAGTATGAAACATTTGCACAAAGGGAATCCGCCAACGAGGGCGCAATTGCATGGCAACCAACCCTGATAACCAATAATGACTAAACATAATGTCATATTGACGCGGGGCGGTAGCAACTAACGTATTTAAGGCAAATTCATCTAAATGACGATAAATTTGGTCTGTGCCGATGGAACTTTCTGGCCCGGCGATAATTTGGGCAACCTGACTACGAGGCGCGAGTTCTTGAAAACGAGGCGTGTCGGGGCGGGAGGAACGGGTGAAGACATCCACCTCCACCCCGCGCCGACTAAATTCGCGGCTCAATTCCCGAATGTAAACATTCATGCCGCCCGCTTCTTTGCCCCCTAGCGTGGCTAAGGGTGAGGTATGCACACTCAACATGGCAATTCGTTGTAACATGATGAATTAGGAATTAGGAATTAGGAATTAGGAATTAAGAACCAGGTCATGCTAAGGAATCAGGATTAAATAACTTGCTCATTTCAATCTACCCGAACAGACAAGAATGTCTGTTCTACCATTGGGTAGGTCAGACATTCTCAGACAAGAATGTCTGTTCTACCATTGGGTAGGTCAGACATTCTTGTCTGACCCTAAAGTTGTGAGATAGTTAATTAATTCTCATTCCTAAATTTTCAATTTATAATTCCTAATTCCTAATTCGCAGTGCGCTCTATTTTCAAATCATACACTGGTTCAGAAACTGCCCCAAAGCGAAATTTATAAATCTCATCGCCCCGTAAGAAATCGTAGCGGGTACGCCCTAAACAAATGGCCTCTTGAATGGTATAAGCGGTCAACACATTGCCCACACTGAGGGCGGACAAAGCGGGATTGTAGCCTGAATTGTAAAGCAAAAATTCATTATTATAATCAAAACAGAGCATGGCCCCCGCCGCTTGCCCCTCCACCTCAATGAAATAGAGCTTAAGCCAACCGCCGCGCGCCGCGTCATGAGCCAACGCGTTGAAAAACTTAATCAATTGCTCGCTCCAAAAATGCTCTTTATCAGGGGCAGATTTTTGGTGGAGGTCAATAAAGGTGGTCATGGCCTCGTCAAGTCCATCTAACGAGTCTATCACATAATAACGAGATTGCACCTCACGCTCAACTTTACGAATTTTGCGGCGAATTTCATGCCGTTGCTTTTTATCCAAACTCTCCAAATACGCTTCCCAATCGTTAGGCAGCGTTATCACGGGACAAACTTCTTGCTGAGTGATTGCCGTTTGCCAGCCTTGCGCTTGGGCTAAGGTTACGAATTTAGTTAAGGTGGGCGATTGGTGCGGCAAGCTACATAACGAAAGCTGACTCCATTGCATGGCCGCTAACGCCTCAATAAGCGCAGACCAAACCGCCTCATAGTGAGTGGAATCAATCAATATATCTAAATAATCCGACACATCAACACAACCCACAAAGGACAATTCATGCTGCCCGTCGGCGTTGGTTTGAATGGCAAGGGGCATGAGGCCAACGAGTTGACCGTCATCAGTTCTTACGGTTAATAACTGTAAATCGCCCTGACCCAAATGTTGCCACCAGGTGCGTTGATAGGCATAATGCATGAAAAAAGGGGCGTGATGAGCGCGCCCTAACAAATCATCCCAGTCATTTTTGAGGGACTCGAAATCAGTAATAATTGAAGTTTGCATGGTTATTATTTCGAGCCTTTATAACGTTTGAAACGTTATAAAGGTTTCTTTTAAAATTTAAGGTTTCTCCTGCCAATCAATTTGATAAACTTGCTGCCCACTGTGGCAATCGGCGTGTAACTCGACGGGAACGGCCTCCGAAATGGGGCGGTCTGCCGCATAAAGTTGCAGCCATAAATTGGCCGTCATAGGTTGTAATTTAATTTGATACACCCCGCCCACATCACTGGTCGCCAGGGTAATAACCTGCGTTTTATCCGCCCAAACCACCGCCTGTACGCCCTCCACGCCGCGCCCGTCCGCCAATGAAACAATGCCCCTAAAGCCAAACATGTCGCAATGGGAGAAACCACGCGGTGGGGCTTTGGGGGCAAAAGTGCTATTTTGAGTTATCATGGGTTTATTGGGCGAGGTGGTTGGGGGCAAACTGACCAATAAATAGAGCAATAATGACATTATGCCACACATGGCTAAAGCAAGCAGCATGAGGAGGGTGAGCCAACAACTATATTTCGGCTTGGGTCGGGTCACAGTGGCTTACACCATTAAAAAAATGAGGGCAAGCGTTAGCTCTTGCCCTACTGAGGAACGAACTTGAAGAACTATTATATGCTTTTAATTTAAGAAAATCAAATTTTAAAGTTAAGGGCATGGCACACTCACACCCGAATGACCACAATGGTTAAATCATCGTGAGGTTCAGCCTGACCGACAAAGGTTAGCACCGCTTGCTTAATTTCTTGTAGCATAGCATCCGCATTGATAGCTTGGCTGGCGCGCAC
>JFJP01002074.1_pt1 | contig 15212 bp, 11 predicted proteins | sample 431651 | NCBI WGS metagenome assembly JFJP01 (sample SAMN02602958, study PRJNA72255) | Microbial mat metagenome, whole genome shotgun sequencing project. | biome: fresh water; feature: sink hole; material: water; isolation source: purple microbial (photo- and chemosynthetic) mats found in...
TCCCCCAAGCAATGTAGGTTTTTAAACCCCTCATAATTTGAAAGAGTTTTTATGGCGAATCAAATTAACGAACATGCTGCATACCTAGACCCGATTCTTATTCGGCGTCAGCATAATCCCAACGACCTGTTGCAAATTTTGCGTGAAGCCCAAGAGCACTTTGGCTACATCCATGCAGATGCGATTGATTACTTATGTTTGAAATTAAATTTGCCACGATCGGAAATCGAAGGTGTGGCAAGTTTTTATTCCTTCATCTACCTACGACCGCAAGGCGAATACCGCGTGTTGTTTTCAGACAACATCACTGACCGTATGTTGGGTAACCTCGACTTGATGCAAAGCATGTGTAGCCAACTGTGGGTGGAGCAGGGCAAAGTGTCTGAAGATGGTTTGCTGAGTATCAACACTACTTCGTGTACCGGCATGTGCGATCAAGGTCCTGCGATGTTGATCAACAATATCGCGATCAATCATCTATCGCAGCAACGTATCAATACGATCGCTGGGTTGATCCGAGAGCGAGTGCCGCTCTCGTCATGGCCGGCTGAATTTTTTGTGATTGATGACAACATTAAGCGTAAAGATATTTTGTTGGGCAGTAATTTCCAGGCTGGATCTGCGTTGCAGGCCGCCTTTAAGCGTGGAGAGGAAGCGACCCAACTGGCTAGCAAAAATTCGATGGCTCACATGGTTGATCCCGCAGCGTTAGATCGTCGGGCGGATGCCACACTGCAAGAAATTAAACTTTCAAAATTGCGTGGTCGTGGGGGGGCTGGGTTCTCTACTGGCATGAAGTGGGAGTTTTGCCGTAATGCAACTGGTGACGCTCACTATGTAGTGTGCAATGCGGACGAAGGTGAACCGGGTACTTTTAAAGATCGTGTGTTACTCAATAGCTATGCTGACATGGTGTTTGAAGGCATGACGCTATGTGCATATGTGGTTGGTGCGAAAAAAGGTTTTCTCTATCTGCGCGGCGAATATCGTTACATGCTAGATCAGTTACAAGACGTGTTGAAACGCCGGCATGAGAATAAATTATTAGGCAAAGGTATTCTGGGTCATGCTGATTTTGAATTTGATATTGAAATTCATCTTGGCGCAGGCGCTTACATTTGCGGTGAAGAATCCGCACTTATCGAATCCTTGGAAGGTAAGCGCGGCACGCCACGTAATCGTCCTCCATTCCCTGTAACTTGCGGTTACCTCAATCAACCTACCGTGGTTAGTAACGTTGAAACTTTTGCCTCGGCTTCGTTGGTTTCACTACACGGTGGAGCTTGGTACGCTAGCATTGGTACAGAGAACTCTAGTGGTAGCAAAATATTTTCAGTATCTGGCGACTGTGAGCATCCTGGCATTTATGAATATCCATTTGGCGTGACGGTGGCGCAGGTGCTGGCTGATTGTGGAGCTAAAAACACCCAAGCAGTGCAAATTAGCGGGCCTTCTGGCACTTGCATCGCAGCCAATGAGTTTAATCGCCGCGTTGATTTTGATGACATCCCAACTGCGGGAGCGTTCATGGTGTTTGATCAAAGCCGAGATATGTTTGAAGTGGCGCGCAATTTTGTACATTTCTTTGCGCACGAGAGCTGTGGTTTCTGTACGCCTTGCCGCGTCGGCACTTCGTTGCTTTCAAACATGATGGATAAGCTCGCGCACGGTCAGGGATCACCCTATGATTTCGTTGAAATCGAGAAGCTGGACTCATTGCTTCAATCGATGAGCCATTGTGGCTTGGGACGAACCGCTTGCAACCCGGTTTTGCATACGATTGCTAAATTCCGCCCAGATTATGACAAGCGATTGACGCACAAAGAATTCGCTCCCGCTTTCGATCTTGATCGGGCACTCTCGCAAGCGCGGCAGATGACAGGGCGTGATGATGCAGGCGCACATTTGGAGGCTAGTGATGAGTCAAAGTAAAAGTTTCACCTTAGATGGCAAAACAATTGCCTATACCGAGGGGCAAACAATCATGCAGGCGGCGATGGCTGCGGGTGAGTACATTCCGCATTTGTGCTTTAACCCAGAGTTTAAGCCGCACGGATCTTGCAAGCTGTGTACGGTGAAGATAAAGGGGCGACAAGTAGCTTCGTGCACCGAGAAGCCACAGGCCGATATGGTGGTCGAGAGCGATACCAAAGAATTGAATGATGAACGGCGCGCTCTATTACAAATGCTTTTTGTTGAGGGAAATCACTTTTGTCCTTCATGCGAAAAGAGTGGTGATTGCCAGCTTCAAGCAACTGCGTACGAGCTCGATATGATGTCGCCACATTTTGATCATTTCTATCCAGATCGCCCTCTGGATGCATCGCATCCTGAGTATTTGCTGGATTTTAATCGCTGCATTTTGTGCTCGATTTGTGTGAGTGCTAGCCGCGATATTGATGGAAAAAATGTCTTTTCGTTAGCGGGGCGCGGAATCAAGAGTCACCTTATTGTTAATTCAAAGTCTGGTGAATTGGTTGATACTAATTTCTCGGCTGAAGATAAGGCCGCGCATGTTTGTCCGGTCGGCGTCATCATCAAAAAACGCGTTGGTTTTGCTGTGCCAATTGGTCAGCGTAGTTTCGATGAAAAGCCTATTAGCGCAACCCCCCACCCAATAACGAAAGGAGCTTGAGATGAATGCTCCGGTAAAACCTAAACTAAAAGTTGCAACAACTTCTCTTGCGGGTTGTTTTGGTTGCCATATGTCGTTTCTCGATATTGATGAGCGGATTTTGGAGCTGATTAAGTTGGTGGAGTTTGATCGCTCACCCATCACCGACATTAAGCATTGCGGCCCATGCGACATCGGTATTATTGAAGGGGGTCTGTGTAATGCAGAGAACGTGCATGTATTGCGCGAGTTCCGCGCCAATTGCAAAGTTTTGATTGCCTTGGGTGCGTGTGCGGTTAACGGAGGTTTGCCAGCACAGCGCAATCATTTACCGTTATCAACTATCTTAGAAGAGGTCTATCACGCTCAACATGGTCTAAAGGGTGGCTTTATTCCTAATGACCCTGAGTTGCCTTTGCCACTGAATCAAGTGCATCCGATTCATGAGGTGGTGAAGATTGATTACTTCATTCCTGGTTGCCCGCCTTCAGGTGATGCGATCTGGAAAGTGCTTACGGACTTGCTAGCAGGTAAAGAGCCTGAGCTTGGTCATGGTCTGATTCATTACGATTAAGGGTTTTGTTATGTCCACATTAGAAACAGCAGCTCACCCAGAAAATTTACGCCGCGTGGCGATTGATCCGGTATCAAGGGTTGAAGGTCATGGCAAGGTAACCATTCTGCTCGATGATCAAAACAAAGTGCATCAAGTACGTTTGCACATTGTCGAATTTCGCGGATTCGAAAAATTTATTCAGGGTCGTCCTTATTGGGAAGTGCCAGTGATGGTGCAACGACTCTGCGGCATTTGCCCAGTCAGTCATCATCTTGCGGCAAGCAAAGCACTCGATGCCATCGTTGGTGCGAAACAGCTAACACCGACAGCAGAAAAGATGCGTCGCCTTATGCACTACGGCCAGATGTTGCAATCTCACGCCTTGCATTTCTTCCATCTTTGTTCTCCAGACCTATTGTTTGGTTTTGATAGTGATGTCGCCAAACGCAACATTATTGGTGTAGCAGAAAAATACCCTGAGACAGCAACGCGTGGAGTATTGCTCAGAAAATTCGGGCAAGAGGTGATTCGACATACTGCCGGCAAGCGGGTGCATGGTACGAGTTCAGTACCCGGTGGAGTTAACAAGTCACTGAATATTGCAGAACGAGATGCTTTGCTGAAAGACGCCTACCAAATGGTGTCTTGGAGCCGTGATGCGGTAAAGATGGCCAAAGAACTTCATCATCAGAACCCTGAGCTTTACAACAGCTTCGGTGCGTTCCGTGCCAATTTTATGTCAATGGTAGGCTTCGATGGCGGTATGGATTTGTACAACGGTCCTCTGCGTGGCCGTGATGAAAATGGAAAGATTATTTTTGATAATGTTGATTATCATGACTACAGTGATTTGATTTCAGAGGAAGTCAAAAATTGGAGCTACATGAAGTTTCCATACCTCAATTCGCTCGGGCCAGAAAAAGGTTGGTATCGCGTAGGCCCAATGTCACGTGTACAGAATTGCGATTTTATTTCCACACCGCTTGCTGAAATCGAGCGTCGTGAATTTGTCGCTTACAGTGGCGTAATGCCGATGCATGCGCCGTTGGGGTACCACTGGGCGCGCATGATTGAGATGCTACATTCTGCTGAGATGATTAAAGACTTGCTGCACGATGACGACATTATGGGCAGTGAGTTAATGGTGACGGGTGAGAGAGGGCATGAAGGCGTGGGTGTAATTGAGGCGCCACGCGGAACGCTTATTCATCACTACCGCGTAGATGAAAACGATCTGGTGACTATGTGTAATCTGATTGTGTCCACTACACACAATAACCAAGCGATGAACGAGGCCGTGCGCCGAGTGGCACAGCAATATTTGCACGGGCACGAAATCACCGAAGGCTTGCTCAATCATATTGAAGTGGCGATTCGTGCATTTGATCCTTGTCTGTCTTGTGCAACTCACGCATTAGGCAAAATGCCGCTGGAAGTGGAAATATTGGACGCGGCAGGCGAGCAGTTGGCAAGCACCCTGCGTGCTGGTGATGGGAGCATTTGTTTGACGTGTTAATTCCACCCGTTTTAATTTTCGCAATCGGCAATGAGTCGCGCGGAGACGACGCGCTCGGGCCGATTTTGTTGCGAAAACTGGATGCATGGTTGCAGTCTGAAAATCGCGCTGATCAATTTGAATTGCTCGAAGAGTTTCAGCTTCAAGTTGAGCATGCGATGGACATGAAAGACCGTGGTTTGGTTTTGTTCATTGATGCAGGAATTGAAACAGAGGCGCCGTTTTCTTTTTATCGAGCGCAAACCAAAGATGAAGCTGTTTTGTATAGCCATGAGCTAGAACCTGAATCTTTGCTTAAAGTTTATGAGCAGTTTTATAAAGAAGCACCGCCAGCAGTGTTTATCTTGTGTATTCGTGGTGAGGCGTTTGAGTTAGGTGAGGCGCTCTCTCCAGAAGCGGTAGAACGCTTGGAGCAAGCATTTGAATTTAGCAAAAAATGTTTGCTTCACGCAGAAGTTAAATCGTGGGAGCAGCTATGCCCACAAAAAACGGTGGAAGATTCCATGCACAGCGAGGATAATCCGACCGTTCAAGCCTAATTGCTCATGCAAACCGACCAAACTTTCAAGATGATTTAGATTTTCACCTCCCGAAATATTCTTTATATCTCAATTAATCAAGTAATTACATAAATCATGTCTAAACATTATCTCACCCCGTTGTTCGCCCCTAAATCTGTGGCTGTATTTGGTGCGAGTGATCGCGTTGACGCAGTTGGCCAGATCGTTTTTCAAAATATGCTGGATAGCGGCTTTCAGGGCTCGCTTTATCCGATCAATTCAAAAAATGCGGAAGTGCAGGGGCGCAAAGCTTATGCCTCAATTTCTGATATCGACGAAAAAATCGAGTTAGTGGTGATTGCAACGCCACCGCAAACCGTTCCGGGGATTATTGAGGAGTGCGGCAAGCGTGGCGTAAAGGCCGCTGTAATTATTACTGCAGGTTTTGGAGAGATTGGCCCTGAGGGTAAAGAGCTGGAGCGACAGGTACTGGAAAACGCCAAGCGCTACAACATTCGTTTAATTGGCCCCAATTGTTTAGGTGTCATGCGTCCTAGCATTGGCTTGAATGCGACCTTTAATAAGGGCGGCGCTAATACGGGTAATTTGGCACTTATTTCGCAATCGGGCGCGCTATGCACCTCCATTTTGGATTGGGCGCAGATGAACGACGTGGGCTTTTCTAGCGTGGTGTCGATGGGCTCGTCTGCCGATGTGGATTTTGGCGAGATTTTGGATTTCTTGGTGTCCGATCCACAGACGCATAACATTTTGATGTACATCGAAGGTATTCGAGAGTCACGTCGTTTTATGAGTTCGCTACGTGCAGCCGCACGCGTCAAGCCTGTGATTTTAGTGAAGGTAGGACGTCACGAGGCAGGCTCCAAAGCTGCGATGTCACATACAGCTTCCTTAGTGGGTTCGGATGACGCGTTTGATGCGGCGGTGCGTCGTGCGGGTGTGGTGCGCGTGAAAACGGTCACCGAATTATTCTCTGCTGCCAAGGCAATGTCTTGCGGCTTCCACCCTTCCGGCAATCGGTTGGCAATTGTGACCAACGGTGGTGGCCCGGGCGTGATGGCGACTGACCGTGCTTCTGACTTAGGTTTGGTGATGGCTACTTTGACAGAAGAAACAATGGAGAAGCTGAATAAGGTTTTGCCGCCAAATTGGTCGCATGGTAATCCAGTGGACGTCATTGGCGATGCGCAGGTGGATCGTTATCAATGTGCGGTAGCAGCGTGTTTAGAAGATCCGAATGTAGATGGTGTGTTGACTATTTTGACGCCACAAGCAATGACGAAGCCGCTAGAAGCAGCCCAAGCGGTGATTGAGATTTCAAATAAATATAAAAAACCGCTGCTGACTTGTTGGATGGGTGAGGCACAAGTGGCCGATTCGCGTAAAGCGTTTGCCAAGGCGAGAACGCCAAATTTCCGCACCCCAGAGCCTGCAGTGGAGGTGTTCTCTTACCTGTCTGAGTATTACGCTAACCAGAAATTGTTGATGCAGATGCCAGGCCCGTTGTCTGAGCATGTAGCACCAGATGTAGAAGGTGCGCGTATGGTGATCGAAGGTGCGTTGTTGGATAAACGCAAAGTATTGAGCGAGATGGAGTCGAAAGCACTGTTGTCGGCCTTCCATATTCCGGTCGCTCAAACAATGATTGCGCATTCGCCGAATGAAGCCTTGCTGATTGCACAGCAACTCGGTTTTCCCGTAGCGATGAAAGTGAATTCACGCGATATCACGCACAAGAGTGATGCAGGTGGTGTGATGTTGAATTTGGGCAATGCTCAAGCGGTACGTGCCGCATATCACGACATTACCGAAAACATCAAACGTAATCGTCCAAATGCGCACATGGAAGGTATTTCCATTCAACCTATGATCGTCAAGCCGAATGGCCGCGAGTTGATGCTAGGCGTGATTAACGATCCAGTATTTGGCCCAGTCATTACCTTTGGTGCAGGCGGTACGATGGTGGAGGTAATGGGTGACCGTTCGGTAACCTTGCCACCGTTGAATACTTTCCTGGTGAAAGACTTGATCAAAGGCACGCGTATCTCGAGATTGCTTGGTGCGTTCCGCCATATGCCGCCGGCGAATATGGAGGCTTTGGAAAACGTACTGCTGCGTGTTTCTGAGATGGTGTGTGAGCTGCCAATGCTGATGGAGATGGATATTAATCCATTGATCGTGGATGAACATGGCGCGCTTGCCGCTGATGCGCGCGTGGTGGTTGAGTTTAGACAGCCAAGTGCAGATCGTTACGCACATATGGCGATATATCCTTACCCAACACACCTTGTTAATCGTTGGCAGTTGGCGGATGGTACGGACATCACGATTCGCCCAATTCGTCCAGAAGATGCTGAGCTGGTGCAATCATTCGTGCGCAATCTTTCTCCAGAGTCGCGTTATTTCCGCTTTATGAATAGTGTGCAGGAGCTAAGTCAGTCGATGTTGGTTCGCTTTACTCAGATTGACTATAGCCGTGAGATGGCACTGATTGCGGTGACTGAAGAGGGGGGCAAAGAAGTGGAGCAGGGTGTGGCGCGCTTCACTACCAATCCTGACGGCGAAAGCTGTGAATTCGCTTTAGTGATTGCAGATCACATGCATGGCAAGGGTTTAGCGCAAAAACTAATGACAGCCTTGATGGATGCGGCACGCTCTAAGGGCCTTAAAGTAATCGAAGGTGAAGTGCTCAGAAATAATGCTGACATGCTGCATTTAATGGATCGACTTGGTTTTAAAGTTGAAACTAGCCCTGAAGATGACAGTATTAAGTCTGTGCGCAAGGTACTTTAAGTATTCAACATGCTGACCGCGTATTTGACTCATTCCTCCAGTCTTAAGCATGACATGGGTGCAGATCATCCAGAATGTCCTGCGCGCATTCATGCGATAGAAGATCAGTTGATATCATCTGGGTTGCTACATTTTTTAGCTCACTATGACGCGCCACAGGTCACCCGCGAACAGTTGTTGCGAGTGCATACGAGTGATTATGTTGATCATGTTTATGCGACTGCGCCGCAAAGTGGCACGGTTCAATTGGACGGCGATACCGCCATGAATCCGTTTAGCTTAGATGCGGCTTTGCATGCGGCTGGTGCCGTGGTGAAGGCGGTAGATGTGGTGGTTGAGGGTAGGGCTGAAAACGCGTTTTGCAATATTCGCCCACCGGGTCATCATGCTGGACGAGGAACCGCAGCAGGATTTTGTATATTTAATAATGTGGCGGTTGGTGCAGCACATGCAATAGAAAAGCATGGTCTAGAGCGCGTGGCGATTGTAGATTTTGATGTGCATCATGGTGACGGCACAGAAAATATTTTCCATGATGATCCACGGGTGATGTTGTGCTCAACCTTTCGCCACCCTTACTATCCATATTGTGGCGCGGATAGTGGCAACGACCACATTATTAATGTGCCGTTGAAAGCGGGCGCATCAGGTGCCGATTTTCAGGCTGCGGTGACGCAGCATTGGTTGCCTGCGTTAGAACAATTTAAACCTCAGATGGTGTTCGTTTCTGCCGGTTTTGATGCGCATCGCGAAGATGACATGGGTGGGCTTGCACTGCGTGAGGCGGATTATGTTTGGGTAACTGAACAGTTAAAAAATCTGGCTGCCACATATGCAGAGAAAAAAATTGTTTCAGTATTAGAAGGCGGTTACGCCTTAAACGCATTGGGACGGAGCGCCGCATCACACATTAAAGTGTTGAGCGGCTTATAGATCGGGCGCTAGTTAAAAGGTCTGAAGTGTCCGGGGCTTAGTATTGCGTGGATTGATATAATCCATGCCATTGAGCTAATTAAATTACGATTTGTTGGAGAGCTATCATTCATACCAAGCCATTTTTTGTTAAAAACCCGCTAGCCATAGATACTGAAGTTCCTGCATTAGGAATGGACGCAGAAAGCATTGTTCAAGACTTTAGACATTATTTCAGTCACACACTAGGCTGGGACACTAAAAACCTAGTTTCTCATCATGTGTATATGTCGCTTTCACATTCCATGCGTGACCGCTTGGTTGAGCGATGGAAGAATACTCAAGCAGCCTATCGTGATGAAAACTGCAAGCGAACTTTCTATTTGTCCCTCGAATTTTTGATGGGGCGCACGCTCGGTAATGCGATGTTGAATTTAGACATTGAAGCATCAACGACTGAAGCACTTAGAAATCTGGGGCTTGTTCTCGAGGAAGTGGCGGATCAAGAGCATGATGCTGGGTTGGGTAATGGTGGCTTAGGAAGGCTTGCTGCATGCTTTTTAGATAGTTGTGCGACCTTGCAGTTGCCCGTGATGGGCTATGGTTTGCGTTATGAGTACGGCATGTTCCGTCAGAAAATTGACAATGGCTATCAACTTGAAGAACCAGACCACTGGTTACGCAACGGAAATCCGTGGGAGATTGAACGACCAGAGTTCGCTGCACGGGTGAAATTTGGCGGACAGACTGAGTTGCATCAAGATGCAAACGGCAGATTGCGCGCGTATTGGAAATATACCAATGACGTGATGGCGGTGCCTTATGACGTGCCGATTCCTGGCTATCACAATGGCACGGTAAATACCTTGCGTTTGTGGAAAGCGTCTGCCACTGAAGAATTCGATCTAAGCGAATTTAACGCAGGAAGCTATGCCGAAGCAGTGGCGGCGAAAAATGCAGCCGAACACATCACGATGGTGCTATACCCAAACGACGCCAGCGAGAACGGTAAAGAGTTACGTCTGCGCCAGCAATATTTCTTGGCATCAGCGAGTCTGCAAGATGTTCTGCGTCAATGGGTAAGTGCTCATGGCAATGACTTCTCTGAGTTTGCCGAGAAAAACTTTTTCCAGCTTAACGATACTCACCCGACCTGCGCGGTGCCTGAGTTGATGCGTCTGTTAATGGACGAGCACGGTTTAACTTGGGAGCAAGCGTGGGAAATTACTAGCCACTCTGTTGCTTACACCAATCACACCTTGTTGCCAGAGGCGTTGGAGCGTTGGTCGGTGAGCATGTTTGGTCGTCTGTTACCGCGTCTCCTGGAAATTATTTTTGAGATCAATGCGCGTTTCATGAAAACTGTTGCGCTACATTGGCCAGGTGATGTCGAGCGTCAGCGTCGTATGTCAATTGTTGAAGAAGGGCATGATCAACATGTCCGCATGGCGTATTTGGCTATTGTCGCCAGTGTCTCTGTGAACGGAGTCGCTGAGCTTCATTCCGACTTGCTGAAAAAGCATTTATTCCGTGATTTCTTTGAGTTGTGGCCAAAGAAATTTAATAACAAGACGAATGGTGTTACACCGCGACGTTGGATGGCTTGGGCAAACCCTGCGCTGAGTAATTTGATTACTCATACCTTAGGCTCAGAAGGTAAAGGCTGGATGTCAAATTTAGTGGGTCACGCTGCAAGCGAAGGCTGGCTCATTGATATGAGTAAGCTAAAAGGGTTGGCGGTCTATGCGAATGATCAGTCATTCCATGTGAAGTGGCGCACCATCAAGCAAAAGAACAAAGAGCGCTTGGCGGAGATGATCTTGCGTGACTGCGGTGTGAAATTCAACACCAACGCTATGTTTGATATTCAGGTTAAACGTATTCATGAATACAAGCGGCAGTTGCTCAATGTGCTGCATGTGATTCATCTATACGATCGAATCAAGCGTGGCGATACAGCCGATTGGACCCCTCGTTGTGTGCTGATTGGTGGTAAAGCTGCACCTGGCTACAAGATGGCTAAACGGATTATTAAACTGGTGAACGCTGTCGCGTCGGTAATCAACAGTGATCCGGATGCAGACGGACTCTTGAAGTTGGCGTTTATTCCTGACTACCGCGTTTCTGCGATGGAGGTGATTTGTGCTGGGGCTGATTTGTCTGAGCAAATTTCCACGGCAGGTAAAGAGGCCTCTGGCACCGGCAATATGAAGTTTATGATGAACGGTGCGCTAACGATTGGAACTCTAGATGGTGCGAACATTGAGATTCGGGATGAAGCGGGGCATGAAAACTTCTTCTTGTTTGGCTTAACGGCCGAAGAGGTTGATGCAACGCGAGGTCATTATGATCCAGCGAGAATCGTGACCGAAGATGAAGATCTAAAGCGTGTGATGCACCTCTTGGAGAGTGGGCATTTCAACTTGTTTGAGCCCGGCATTTTTGATTCGATTATTGAATCGATTTTGAGCCCTAATGACCCTTGGTTAACTGCGGCAGATTTCCGTAGCTATGTGCAAGCACAGCGCGAAGTATCCAATGCGTATCGTGATGTAGAGCATTGGACACGGATGAGTATTTTGAATACTGCGGCGAGCGGTAAGTTTTCAAGCGACCGTACGATTCTAGATTACAACCGTGACATTTGGCATTTACCGCAAGTTCCATCTAATCAGAGTTAATGGGTAACGTTTCTCAGACTGAGACAAGAAAGTAATCGATGCGTGTTTTATTTGTGACCTCGGAAGCAGCTCCTTTAGTTAAGACAGGTGGTTTAGCCGATGTAAGTGGGGCGCTACCATCTGCCTTAAGGCGTCTGGGTGACGATGTTCGAGTCTTAATTCCTGGCTACCCTCAGGTTTTGAAAGGGCTTGATTCGTTCAAAATTGAGGCTTTTATTGCCCCAGTCGAAGGCTTCCCTGATTTTAGATTGTTGGCCAGTCAGTTTGCTGATGGTGTGCCCTTGTGGGTGATTGATTGTCCAACGCTTTATCAGCGCGAAGGTGGTATCTATCAGGACAGCATGGGTAATGATTGGTCCGATAATGCGTTGCGCTTTGGTTTGTTGTCTAAAGTAGCAGCCATGCTCGGTGGCCCAGACTCGCCAGTTGAGTGGAGGCCAGAGGTTGTGCATTGCAACGATTGGCAAACTGGATTGACCCCTGCCTACATGCACTTTGCGCCGGATAGCGCTCCTTGTGTGATGACGGTTCACAATTTGGCTTTTCAAGGAGTTTTTCCCCCACAAACAGTTGAAGAGCTTTCTCTACCTGAAGAAAGTTTTCATCCTCATGGCGCGGAATACTACGGCAACCTTTCGTTTCTCAAGGCCGGACTTTATTACGCAAACCACGTCACAACGGTTAGCCCAACCTATGCTGAAGAGATTCAGTCTGAAGAGCTGGGTTTTGGTTTACAAGGTTTGCTAAAGAATCGCAGTAAAAGTTTGACGGGTATCCTCAATGGCATCGACACAGACGAGTGGAATCCTGCCGCCGATCACGCCTTGGCGCAGACTTATAGCCTCGGAAAAATGGCAGGAAAAGCAGTCAATAAACAAGCTTTGCAAAAACAAATGGGCCTCACAGTAGATGCCGGAGTCCCTTTGTTTGGCCTAGTAAGCCGCTTCACCCATCAAAAAGGGGTGGATCTGATACTCGAAGTTGCGCCTCAGTTGGTTGCTGAAAATGCGCAATTAGTTTTGCTAGGGAGTGGAGATGCTACGTTGCAAAATCAGGCAAAGGCATTGGCAAAACAATACCCAGGGCAGGTAGCAGTGATGATCGGTTTTGATGAAAAGCTCTCGCATTTGATTGAGGCTGGCATCGACATCTTTTTGATGCCATCACGTTTTGAACCCTGTGGTTTAAATCAAATGTATAGCCAGCGTTACGGTACGCCGCCAATTGTGCATGCGACAGGAGGGTTGGTTGATTCGGTAGTGGATTGTTCACCAGAAGCTTTGGCTCAATCAAGCGCAACAGGTTTTGTGTTTAGTGAAATGACGGCGCAGGGGTTGTTCGCTTGCATTCAGCGAGCCTTGCTTGTTTATCAAGATAAAAAATCTTGGAGCAAATTGTTGTCAACAGGAATGAGTAAAGACTTTGGTTGGCAAGCGAGTGCGATGAAATATCATGAAGTATATGAAGCTGTGTTGCCAGCCTAAAAAGAAACTAAATTTAGAGGGAGTTTAAACGATGAAAACTAAACTGATTTTTACGACAATCGCACTCGCTTTAGCTTTGACCGCATGCGAACAAAAGAAAGACCTCGCAACTCAGGCGGGCGAGGCAGCAAAGGACTTAACCGAAAAAGTACAAGAATCTGCCCAGCAGGCAACTAATGAATTGGCGACTAAAGCTCAAGATGCAGCTTCTAAAACAGGCGCTGAGGCCGTGAAAGCTTCTAAAGAAGTTGCTGCTAAAGTTCAGGAAGGTGCTCAAAAAACTAAAGAGTCCGCAGATCAGTTTTTGGCAGATACGGTAGAGCATGGCCGTGAAGTGACTAAATCACAAAATTCAGCTTCTAGGCAGCGTGGTCAAAAAGCTGAAGATGAAATGATGATGGAAGTGGGTGGCAAAAGTAAGTAGTTATCTTTCAACCTGTTATGTATAAAAACCTATTTTGTGTTGAGGGGTCTTTAAGGTAAGCAGGTGTGTTAGCGGCATGTTTAAGGTATTATTCTTACGTGTGTAAGAGCTCGGTTGTGATTGATTCCAATTTTTGGGATGTCTGACTTGTCTTCGCAGTGCCTAATAAAATGATATTCAATTTGGACCCGTATTAACTTGCGGCAAGTTGGATTGCTTTGTTAGGCGCTTTTTTAATTTAAATTCAAGGAAATTATTGTATGTCCAGCGTAGAAACATTAGGCGGTTTAGAGCGTCGTTTGAACATTTCCATCCCACAAACACAGTTTCGTGGGGAAATTGAAGCTCGCTTGAAACAGCTTGGGCGTACCGCCAAAGTGCATGGTTTCCGTCCTGGGAAAGTGCCATTTAAAGTAATTGAGCAGCAATATGGTCATCAAGTTGAGCAAGAGGTGCTGAGTGAGAGTTTGCAACGTTCATTTGCCCAAGCAGCCCAAGAGAATAAGTTGCAAGTGGCAGGTTATCCAAAAATTGAGATTAAAACTAAAGATCTTTCTGCTCCGCAGATCGAATATAGCGCGACTTTTGAAGTTTATCCTGACGTGGTTGTGGGTGATATCGCTGCCGAGTCAATTGAGCGCGTGACTTTTGCATTAGCTGATGCAGATATTGACAACACATTAATTACATTGAGAAAACAGCGTGCTACTTTTGCAAAAGTAGATCGCGCGGTGCAAAAGGAAGACCAAGTTCGCATCGACTTTAGCGGCAAGTTGAATGGTGTTGTTTTTGAAGGCGGCGAAGCTAAAGATTTTGTTGTAGTACTCGGAGCAGGCCGTATGTTGCCAGACTTTGAGGCTGGTATCGTTGGCATGAAAGTGGGCGAAACAAAATCATTTGATATGACATTCCCTGCGGATTATCACGGTAAAGATGTTGCCGGTAAGAAGGTTACATTTACGATCACTTTGCATTCTGTAGAAGAGGCTCGCTTACCAGAAGTGGATGCTGAGTTTGCCAAGGTGCTGGGCGTAGAGAGTGGCGATGTCGCTAAGTTGAAGGAAGAAATTCGCGGCAATTTGGGTCGTGAGACTCAGCGTCGAGTAACCGCTCGCAATAAAGATAATGCGATGGAAGTGTTGCTGAAAGTAGGTAAGCTCGAAGTGCCTAAAGCATTGCTAGAAAACGAAGCTCAAAATTTGATGCAACAAACTTTGCGTGATATGGAAAGCCGTGGCATGAAAGTGCCTAAAGGCATGCAGTTGCCAACAAACGTGTTTGAAGAAAGAGCGTCAAAGCGTGTTAAGTTGGGCTTGATACTTGCTGAATTGGTTAAAAAGCATGATCTGCATGCTAAACCTGAACAAGTTAAAGCCATGGTGCAAGAATACGCACAGAGCTACGAGCATCCTGAAGAGGTGATTCGTTGGTACGCGGCAGATGCTTCTCGACTGACAGAGGTTGAAAATATGGTGTTAGAGGACAATGTAGTTGCTTGGGTGATGTCGAATGCTAAAGTAACCGACACCAAAATTGAATTGAATGCATTAATGGAGAATAACTAATATGCATAAAGAAGCCTCGCAACTGATTGAACCGCAAAATCTAGGTATGGTGCCGATGGTCATTGAGACCAGTGGCCGTGGTGAGCGTGCGTATGATATTTACTCACGCTTGCTCAAAGAGCGAGTGATCTTCTTGGTGGGTTCCA
>JFJP01032903.1_pt1 | contig 15211 bp, 13 predicted proteins | sample 431651 | NCBI WGS metagenome assembly JFJP01 (sample SAMN02602958, study PRJNA72255) | Microbial mat metagenome, whole genome shotgun sequencing project. | biome: fresh water; feature: sink hole; material: water; isolation source: purple microbial (photo- and chemosynthetic) mats found in...
TTTCACGTTCGCCATCTTCTTCTTCCTCTTCTTCTGTCCATTTTAAAATGAAATAGGTTTGTCCGCCATTCAGTTGCTTTATGACATCCCAGCCGCAAAAATTGTTATACAAAATCGTGTAATATTTTCTCTCAAATTCATCTAAAAACGCTTCAACTTTCTCCGCATCAAATTCTTGCAATCCTTGAATTTTTCCTTTTAACTCATTTAACCAGTCTAATGAATCTTGATAATAGCCTGAATTAATGCCATCATTTATTGCTGTTATTAAACTTGGCAAGGGATTTTCAATGTCTGGAATAGATAATGACGGCTTTCTCTCTTTATTCATTTTGAAATAACAAAGTGAATTAGGATAACGAGCATCAATGACTGCACCAACATTACCTCCAGAATAAGGGATATTTGCAATAACTCCGTTTTTATCAAATTCATTACTAAAAGATTTGGTTAAATTAACAGTATTTATTCCTGTTGCTAATTGACTACCTCCTGAAAAGGCAAGGCTATTAAAAGTGGAAGTCGTTTCAAAATACATTAAACTAATTAAAGAAGGTAAATGACCATCAACCTCTGCTAATTGTTGTTCGCCTTTCATCAATAATGATTTATACTTAAAAACCCCTCCTATTTCATCTACTCTTCCTTTCCACGCTAATCCATTATATTTCTTTATATATATTGGTTCATTTTTACTTTGAGTGGGCGCATAAGAATCAATTGCTACTTGCTCATTTTTATCTAATCCTAAATAATTAATTACTCCATCACTAGAAATATTTTGATTATTTTTAAATGAATATTCAATCTTCCATAAACCATCACCCACAATTACCAATTTCGCCTCATAAGTCGAAGTAGAAACTCTTGCACTACTCGAACTAAATCCTAATGTTCCAATACCATCCAATGTAAATTTTTGGAGTTGCGCGGGGATGGTATAAGAAAATGATGCATTTTGAGGTAATTTAAAATCAGGAGCAGTAATATCAATTACACTCCAATTATTTAAACTGTTTATACTTTGTTGAAATATTTGTTCGCTTGGAGAATATGAATTATAATGCTCGCCTTCAGTATAAATAAATCCTCCCCATAAGCAACTCAAAACATCAATTTTTGAATAATTGGCATTAGGGTTTAATGCAATAGTATTAATTGGACTTTCCTCTTTTTCTTGCTCTCCCTCCTCCCGTTCTTCAATTGGAAATAACTTTTCTAAATCATAAACATATAATACTCTATCATCATGACTTGTATTTGGATTTTGATTTCGCGTAATAAATCCAATGCGATCCTTATCTACCAGAAAATCATACACTGGAAATTTTCCACGAAAACCCCACCTAGAAATCGATTGATTATAATATAAACTTAAAACAAATCTTTTCACAAACCAATCAACTAAATACGAGTTTTTTTTCTTAATTAGCATTCTCAAAATACTTAATATCCAATCATTATCCACAAGTGTTAGCCATTGATAGCTAAAACCTTCAAGATAACTGATTGATAAATAGTTATTTTCTTCTAATTCGGGTAGTTTTTGATCTAAAACAATTGAAATATTCGCCTTATCTTCTTTTGAATAATCAATGCCCAAATAAGGCAAATAAGTTGCAAAATCATTCGTTAAATCCGCAACAAATAACTCTGGGATTCCACCTTCTTCAAACCATTTTTGGTATTTGTTGAGCAGGGTTGCCATTAGGGACCGACTCCTTTGCTGGGTTTGTTTTTCCAATCGGTTTTCCAACCCATTTCAAGTTTTTCTTGGGTGACATTTCCTAAAATATCCAGAAATCTTACTTCCACTACGTTGATATTCCACCCGCCCGCGGCTGTTTTCTCCCGCAAACGTTTCTCAAAAATCGCTATTTTGGGGAGTTCTTTCTCGGGCATATCTAAGATAATCGGTGCGGGCGCAGAAAAACTCGCAGAAACCGACCGCTTCCCATTCGTATAAAAGATGTCAATCGGTTGCACAGAAACAGGTTTGAAACGAAGTTTCTTTAATAATTTGAGAGCAACTTGTGGCGCATTTGATAACTTATAATCTGATTTGGATTTGTTTTGACGAATCCAATCCTTATCTAACTCAATTCGATCATAACTAAGATCACCTTCAACTAAGTTATCTGCTAATCCTTGACCTCGCCGATCCTCTAAAATGTACCCACCACCACTCTCTTTCTTCTTGAAACCAAATCCTCCATCACGAAGCGAGTATCCTTGACGTTTAGGCTCTCCACTTTTCTCTGCGATGGGTTTATCATTCGTATCAACCGTAATATAACCTACTTTCTCAATCGCACCTGGCAATACTTCATACGGGCGTTGCATATTGGGGTAATCGTAAAGCAATAAGAACTCAGAGTATGACGTTTGGTATTCTACAGAAATAGAACCCCACACGGGTTTAGGCGTTACAAATTTACCCTGTTCTTTTTGTTTTGGGAGAGCAACTTCATTGCCATTTTCATCAATAAACATTGATGAGTACGCAACATTTATTTCTGGGTTATCATACCAATATTTAATACCTTGCTCTTGACTTCCACTAAAATGCAAGGTTTCTTTCATCCATTTAACCTTACGTCCTACAAAGTTGATTTGTTTATTTGCACCATTTCTATTTGCAGGAATTAAAAAGGTTTTTCTCCACCAACGTCCTGCAAACCACATTTTCAATAAATAAGCACAAGCGTTGGCAAGATTTTCTTTATCGTTTTGCTGGTTAAATTGACCATTTTCATATCTATTAAAACGAGAATTGTAATCACTGCTTGCATCGGTATTTTCAGCGTTAGAATCACCATCTTGACCCGATTCACTTTGATTTAATTTTGAGAAAACAATAACATTTTCTTCAACTGGAATATTGCTACACCAACGACTAGATATATTTGTTTTTGGATCATAATGAAAAGCACCACACGCCAAATGCGTAGCGGGTCCAAAAACGTGCATAATTTGAGAACCAAACCGAACCAATTTCATTTCATCGGTTTTATATTCAGTTGCTTTACCTTGGTCATTAGCGAGTTTAATAGGAATGGTTGAATTGACGTGAACGGTATCCCCTAATTTCAACGGATCGTCACCGCCATTATTGCCCGACAAAGGGTCGTCTTTGTCGTGTTGTTTCCACACTTCGTCTTCAAGTTCTTTTGGGAGTTTGCAATCCTGTGCAACCACCACTTCTGGCATATAAATTGGCGGGCTATTTCGATCATCGACGGGGAATTCAATCGATGGCGTGAAATAGATTTGCTCAATTTCGGTTCTCGTTAAAGAAAGCCCAACCGAAGCGGTGATTTGCTCACTCATACAACCACACCGCCGTCATCGCCTAAATACCAAATCCCCGATAGACCCAAATCTACTGAAGGAGAACCGATGGGGATTTCAAGTAAAACAAATAACGGAATAGCAGCGGGAATGGTGGTGATTTTGATGCTATCACCCGCCGCCCACGTTCCCGTCCAGAAGGACGACGGCACTGAAAGGTAGGGTTGGAACGCATCTGGATTTTGTGGCGCGTAGGTTGCGTTTCGTTGTCCCGCTGGCAATGTAATCCCCAAAGAACTGGTCACAAGAAAGGTGTTTGCGCTGGTGAATGAAAGGGTGAGGGTTTGCGCAATTGTGCCTGCAAAATTAAGGATTAACGCGCTTTCGGTGACTGTTCCCGCGCTGACCTTGTCGAGGGTGGTGGCTGTGGGCTTGACATCTCCAGATTCAATCGCACTTGATATGCGGGTTTTGACGGTTTGAAAATTAACCGTTCGACTAGTGGGATAATCATATTCCAACGGCGTGGCAAGGGTTAAGGTTGCTTCGTCGCCGCTCCATGAAACACTAGAAACTCGCACGGTTTCGTATTGACCTGTTGAATCCGTTGGACTTGCAAGGTTCTGAATGACCACTAAACCGCCATTTACGAAGTGGTTAAACGCCCGCCCTTGGGTTATCACCACAACGGTTGTCAAACCCGCTGTGACGGCGGTTTTAAGGTTGCCCACGCCGTATTTTTGACCTGTTTTAGCGGTTTCCCAAGTATCTGTTTGCGTTCCCGCCAGCAAAGAAATCGGCACACCATCAACCTGTCTTCCTAAATACGCCACACTTTCTTTAAACAAGTTGCTACTTGCACTTATATTGTGGACAAAGGCTTTGTAATGTAATGAAGCACCATTGGTTCTTTGAGCATTTGTTACGTTTTTGATGAGATTTCCAATCACATTATTTGAAATGCTTTTAGAACTGTCCATCATGCCGCCGTCGCCATCGGTTTGGCTAACATATTTTGAAGGACGTAACACTAAATCTGTGGTTTGTAAAGGCATAGCTATAATCCTAAGAGTTTGATTTCACCGAAGAAGAAGTCTTGTTCGGTTTCAAAATAGTTAAAACAAGGTTTCAATTCGTGGGGTTGCTCGTCAAACACCACCGCGCTCACAAACGAATCCCACACAAAACTAAACGATTCACCCGCCTGCATTGCCATAGCTTTTATTTTCTCAACATCTTGAAATGTCAAGCAAAAATCCGCTTCAAGAAAGGTCAACGTAATCGGTTGCCCGCCTTTCAAACGTTGATGCGTGACCACGATCCCGCCGCCCGTTGTGCGTTGGGTGGTTCGACGAACGGGCGACCACGTCATTTGATTTGTCCATTGGGTATTATCGGGTAACACCAGATTGCCAAGCACCCGCATGGTTAAGTTCCTCGCCCTGCTTGCTTGAACGCGCTGGTGAAACGCACGAGTTCCTCACGTTGATCTAAAAAGGTTTTGATTTGACCTGTTTGACCCGCCACGTTTTCCCACTTTAAAACCATGATTTCAGGGGATTTTGAAGGGGAATCCTTTAATCCTTGAGGCATTTCTGGTATATCGGGTAATGAAATATCGGGCAATCCAATCCCGCCACCCGTTGAAAACCTTGGCACTTGCTCTGGGAAATAATTAATCAAATGCAATAAGTTGTTATGTTGCCGCGTGCTATTTTTATTGATAACAAACTCGCCCGCTTCTAATAATGCTGGGATTCTATCTCCACCCCCAAAGCCCGCTAATTGTCCACCCGTTGCAAATTTTTGAGCCGTTGGAAATGCGTCATTATTGACCACGCCCGCCGCTTTTAATTCATTTATGGTTGCAAAAAGTTTAGATGCATCAACGTCTAACGTAATAGTTTGATTACGAATTTGATCAAATTGTGCCACTAAATTTCCAATCGTTTGCTCTGCATTTGAAATATCAACTTCCATTTTAGTTGTGCTACCTTCGCGGGTGCTAAGGTCTGTTTGGACTTCTGTTAAGTTTTTGCTTTCTTGATCTAAGGCAGAATTAAAGGAATCTTTAGCTTTTTGCATTAAAGCAATGCTTTGGTCTACATCTTGCAAAGAGTTAGCAAGATCAAGGGCTTGTTCAGAAAATGATTTTGACTTTTCAATATCACCCTCTTGTAATGCTTTTTTAGCAGCGGCGAGCTTTTCTTGGATTTGTAATTCAGTATCCCCTTGCTGCCCCGCTTCAGTCATATTTGAACGGAGTTTTTCTCTAATTTTATCCTCAACGCTGAGGTTTTTATCTTCTTTTTGTTGTGAAATTGCTTTTTGTTTATCGGCGAGTTGCTGTTCTAGCTTGACAATTTCATCAATTTTAAATTTAGTTTTCTGTAAAATACTTGCATTAAAAGCAACTTGATTATTAATCATTAAATCAAGCGTTCTTTTGTTATCTTCATTCATGCGCAAATCGTATTTCTGGCGCATTTCTGCAAGGTTTGCGCTTTTATCTTTGATTTGAGAAAGCACTTGTGAGGTTTCTGCACCGTATTTTTGAACGCCATTGGTATTCATGACTTGATTAACGGTTGCAAGCTCTTGTTTATATTGGCGAAGCTGCGCGGTAAGTTGAGTGTATTTCTCCATATCGACGCTACGCCCAAAATCGATGCGGGTATCAAGTTCGGATTTCACGGTGTCGAGTGCAGAAATCTGTTGAATTAGCCCGTCACGCAGTTGATTTTGTTGGGTTGCATTGAGGTCAGCGGCGTTGTCGGCTTTTAAGCCACTTTTATCTAATCCCACTTTAATGGTTTGATCGGTTTTTAAGGCTTCCGTTACTTTATTGTTTGCACCAAAGAGATCATTAAACGCATCAACAGTTGAATAAATCGCAGGCGTTAGCATATTTACTACAGCGGTGTATTCTTTATTGGGTTAAGAGTTAGTGGTTGTGAGGATTGCGCCCTCACGACCGATTTAAATCACTGGTTTCTTTGCTTTTTCAGCTTTCAATCTTGCTGCCTTCATGGGTTCGTTCACTTCCTTTTTAATTCCTTTGCCAAAATGCCCTTTGACCACATTAGTGTGTTGAATTTCAACGGTTTTTTGCGTTTCTGGCATAAGTTTTGCCGCTAATAATGCACCCATTTTGACCTGTAATTCAGTAGCTTTTTTAAGTGAATCTTTGTAATTCTTTTGGATTCGTTTTGCGGTTCGTGCGCCTTCCCGATCCAGAAATCCGATGCTGGGTTGATAATCGGCTTCACACATAAAGCGTCCGTCGGTCATGTACACCGCAACCGCCTTTCTAAGTTCCTTCGCATCAAATCGTACGATAACTTTTTGACCCCGATGGTTTGCTAAGGCTGCATTCCAATACAGATTGTCATAAAACGAAATATATCCGTCCTTTCTAACAGAAACCCCTTCAGCAGCAAGCATAAATAAACGGCGTTGCTCAACGGTAAGTCTAGTAATCAATTGTTTTTGATAGGATTCTTCAAACACTTGATAAGGACTTCTTACCCCACCACAAATCTGACTTCTACATTTCACGTCGCTATTAATTTGCTCGACCGCTGATAAAATAACTTGATTCAATTCAATATCGCTAACAGGGCGTTTCTCTGTCATTGCATTTAAAACAATTGGGTGGTTGGGAATGAGCGCGTTCAAATCACGGTTTTTGCGTTCAATCGGTTTCACCCAACCTTGCCCTGGGGTTGCCCAATGCACTTGAATCCCTAGGATTTTCAGAATCCCGTCCGCTTCTTCTTCTTTAACTTTGAAACGATAACGATGTGAAATTCCTCCACTCAATTCTTTGTTTGCTGCTGCGCGGGTGTTATCGAGCAACACGGCATCGGGAATCCCATACTTTTCAATCACTTCACCCAACGATGTGCGAATCATGTCGCGGTTTTCGCTTTTGGCGAGTTCAAATCCTAAAATCATCCCGCTGTACACGTCTTGCCAAATCCAGATTTTGGGGTGTGGAATCACCTCACCGTCTTCGGTGAACACCACCCCGAAGGTCAATTTAGGGTCAAGACCGTCGCCGTTTATCAATTCAAGGGCTTTCATCCATTCGGTGGTACGACGGATTTTGGGCATCAATTCTTTCACCACATCGCTTCCTTCACGCATCACCCGTACTACGTCGTTGGGTACGTCACGTTGCAGCTTTCTCAATACCGTACGGTACGAGGGGAGCGACCAACCATTCTCCCGAGCCGCGATCACCGTGTATTTATAGGCGGTTGCCGCGTGTTTTTTCGCCCGATTCAGATAACAAGTCTTGAAGAACGACCATGCTGCGTCGCTGATTTCTGCGGTTGGGAGTCCGCCCGCGTACTTATCCGCTAAAACAGGCAACCAATCCGATTTGTCGATCCCTTTAAGCTTTTGCTTCCACCGATAGATAGTCGCCGCAGTGACCTCTTGCGTGAGCGCAAAATCCCTCACTTCGCCCAACCCTTTCGCTAGAAAATCCTCTAATTCATTCAAAATATTAAGTTTTCTCTTCGCTTCTTCTTTGATTGAATCGGGTCTAATCTCAAATCCACTCCACAAACTGTTTTTATCGGGAACTTGGATTGGCACAACTTTTTCCACAACCGTTTCAGGCAATTCTTTGGCTTGGCTTTTTGCGTATTTCTTTTGCAAATCAACGGGTAACGATTCCAATGCAAACTCATAGCTTTTGCCGCCGCGTCCCATGCCCGCCACTTCTCTGATCTCAACGTTCGAACCACGCCATTCCTTTTTAGCTCTCGCCGATTCAGCAACCATGCGAATAGCTCTTTCAGATATACCCGCTAATTTGCTTACTTCAGAGGATTTCAACCAAATCATAAAACTACCCTTTCCCGTTGTTTTTAAACCAAACCATGCACTAAAAAACAGTTGTTTTAGGGTGGGTGTAAATCCCAGAAAGCGGCTTTTCTCATTTCAACTAACGCAGGAAAAATGCTTTCTTCATATCCCATTTCTAACACTTGATAATGGTTTAAACCACAATACAACGCGGGAGGTAAATAAAACCCAACTGCTTGATTACTAAATCTTTTATTTGGACTTAAAGTCAATAATTTAACGTTTGCAAGTTGCCAATTTTTACCTAAAAATACGGCGTTATTTCCATCAATTAAAAACCAACCTTTCGGGAAATAATCAACAAAACGGTATTTCTTGCCTTTTTTAAGAATAAGAAACTCTTTTCTAAGTTTCTCAAACTCTTGTTTCATTTGTTTCAGCGTTGTCATAAAAACCTCACTCAAAAAACCCTTAAATGCCTTTTAAAAAGCCCTCTCTTGCGAAAGGGAATCACCAAGCAAAGGTGAAGGAGACTTTTTAAAAAGCCCTCCCAAAGGAGGGAATCTGGAGTAATTTATCCTCTTAATTCAGTTTTGTTTTTAGGGGGGAAATACATACATTCCCATTCATCGCACGCTTTATTTTCTTTCCCTTTGCAGCCTTTTTTAACCTGAATGACCTTAACGGGAGTGGGCGAATGCGTTGCCCATTTAAAATCCTCGCGTAACTCATAACCCTTTGTTGCATCCCAACATATCTGGGTCATCGTGAACAACGCTTCGTGTGGGGCTGCCAGCGCTGCGAGTAACATTAACGTTTCCATATCAACCCCGCCAAAAACGCTAAAATAACCATTACCACCTTCACTTCACCGACTATCCACATACCATTGCAAAAACCATTTTGGTGGGCGTTTCGGCAATTGCTTGCGCCATCCGTTGAAACATCTCCATTGCCCATTTTGGATTGGCGCGGGCTTGTTCGATCATTACTTCATCTAATTGCGCAGTCTCTTGAAATCCTTGCTTTTTTGCGTATTGCAAAAGCGCGTCACCCGCTAAGGTCGACATCGATAACCCATCTTCTTTAGCTTTTTGCGCAAGAAATTCCTTTAATTCTTTACTGACATACGCATCAATCGCTCGTTTGTCTTGACTCAGTGCCATTGTTAAGTTCCTTTTCGTATGCTACGATTGCCTTGATGTGTTTCTTGAGTACAGGGGTTATCGCTTTACCAATGTCAACGCTCAGTTTGATCGCAATCTCAGCTGCAATCCCCCCTGGGTGTCCGTGCGTTCGATGATTCCAACGGCGAATCGTTGCGCGAACAGTATCGGGTTTGTAACCATGCGCTTCTGACCATTCAATCAGCGTTTTTCCCGTGTACTCTTTTAGAAGAGTTGTCACTTCTTGTACGTTCATACACATCCCAAATGTTAAACCGCATTACCGTGCGGTATTTTTTTACCTTACCATGCGACGGTTTGTCGTAAGGCATGAAGAGAGTTTATTATTCGTTTGGATAACTGTCAAGCACTTTCGAATAATTTTTTAATCCCATTGGATAACCTAATGATTCAAATGGATAATTATTTATGGGTACTGTTGGGGATAGAATCAAAGAAGAACGCGAGCGGCTTGGAATGAATCAGACCGCCTTTGGAGAGATTGGAGGGGTCAAAAAAAACGCTCAATTTCTTTATGAATCAAATAGTAGAAGCCCAGATGCTCAATATCTTGAGGCTATTGCGAAGGCGGGAGTGGACATTAATTACATTGTAACTGGTAACAGAATTATTCAAAAAGAAGCGCGACCATTAGATGATAAAGTAATCTTTTTGAATAAAAAGACAGGAAAACCCATCTCAATGAATGAATTGAGTGATAGCTTAGAGATGGTACGCATAGAGCTGGACCGCGCCCGTGAAGAAGTCCGCCGTGCTCAAGAAATCATGGGTTTTTAGCCTTTTGATAGGTGCGGTATATGCCAACGAACCACCTAAGTTCGATGCCGATTATGAAGCACGGTATCCACGCACCTACCAATGGAACGACAACCGCACGGGTACGCCACATCTATCAGGTCGAATGCCGTATTGGTATGAGGGAAAATTTCAACACCCCAATCCCCCATGCACAGTCGTTTGGCAACGCGGCACAATCATCGACGACACTTGTGAAAAAGACCCACAAAAAGCCGAACAATATCGCCAACACGCCAAGGACCATCTCGAACAGCGCGATGAACGCATCGCTCGCCTAAAATACCTCAACAAACTTAGGGATGAAGGGAAAATTGAGATTGGCTTAACCGAAACTGACCTGCTCTACATTTTTGGCGAATATTCAGAAGTTAGGGAAGAAATATCGCAAAATAAGAAAAAGAAGCGATTGTGGTACGATTACACGGACGGCTACCTTGTTGTGTACCTTACCGATGGGATTATCAGTAGTTTTAATAGGGAAAAGCGTTAAGGTTATTTTAAATAGGGTTATTAAAAGCACAGTAAAAAGGTACGGTATTCGACTAATCAGGTAAGGCACTCGACTAATCAGGTTCGACTAATCAGCTAATCAGTTGCCTGATTAGTCCTAACTCATTAAAAACACTATCAAAACATGAATACCCTTAAATTCTGACCAATTTTTAAAATTCCATTCATTCCCCAAATAATTTTATATTTTTCAATCATTTACTCATTTTCAAACCACTTTTTCATTCTCAAATCTCTTGTCAATCTGTCTCATACCTCTTGTCCCCGTACAGATTACAATATGACGAGAAAATGATTGGAAGTTTGCAAAAAAACAAACCCTAATTTATATTTGGAGAAATATATGAAGGTGTCTCTTTTAAAAAAAGGCTTGACGGCTGACGTTGGGATCACTATAATGCTCGCTTTCGTGACGGGGTGTAGCGCAGTCTGGTAGCGCACCTGCTTTGGGAGCAGGCTGTCGGGGGTTCAAATCCCTCCTCCCCGACCAGATTTTTTAGTGCCCGTAGCTCATCTGGATAGAGCATCGGCCTTCTAAGCCCAAATTGGACGCTTGGCGGGAAAATAACTGTCAAGATGACGAGTGCTATATCGGTGAAACCTGTTAAATGGCAATGCCGAGGAAACCTATCTAAATCAAGATGTTATCGCAAAGGGATTTCAAAAATCGGTAGCGATAATGATTTTAAAAAATCGGGATTCCGTAGAGACCATACGCACTCTACCTGCAACGGTAAAGACATGGTCCAGACCACAAACATCTTTCTTATCAACAAGATGGCAGTGAAAACTGTAGTGGTACGAAGCCGAGGGTAACAGGTTCGAGTCCTGTCGGGCGCGCCATTTTGTAACGGCTTTTCTGTGGTGAATGTAGCTCAGTCGGTAGAGCTCTGGATTGTGATTCCAGCGGTCGTGGGTTCGAGCCCCATCGTTCACCCCATTCTTCTTATCTCCATGAATAAATTAAAAATTCTCATTATTTCCACCGCCAAAACAGGTAATGTTTGGTTGCGTGCTTTGTTGTCTCATCTTTACAATCTTCCCATCATCGAAGGCGATCAAGCGGATTTTGAATTTAACGCACAACTCTTTGATAAATATGGAGATCGGTGGATTACTCACAAACATTATCCTTTCTCTGAAGAAATCCTCGATTATATTCAAAAAAATAATATCATTTTGCTCACTACTTTTCGTCATCCTGGTGATATTTTAGTTTCTTATTTTCATTTCGTACAATGGATTTCTCACAGCACCGATGATGAAATCGCTTTATTAAGAAAAGACGGCGACAAAATGGGAGAAAATACTAAATATTTTATTGAAAGCGAAATGTTTATCCATCATTTAGTGATTTCTTATCATTGGAAACCATATTCTTTAGATTGTATTTTTTACGAAGATTTATTACAAAACCCAATTCAAGTTTTAACGGATTTAACCAATAAAATACAACCTTTAAAACTTGAACAAATTCAAAGAGCTACTATTGCTTCACAAATGAAGTATTTGAAAGTTGATCGGGAAGGAAATCATTTCAGAAAAGGCGGAAATTCACAATGGCAAACGGAAATTCCAGAAAACATTATTGAGCTCTTTAAAACCATTGAATCTTATAAAATAGTTTGTTTTGAAATGGGTTATTGGTTTGAGGATCACAAAAATCCCAAAATTCGTCCGAATACTAAAATAAATAAATTTAATTATTCTTCTATCGATCCATTTTATCAGAAAACCCATTTTGATAATGGCGTTAAAATAAATATTGAAATCATTCGTTGTTATCTTTCAATTCCAAATGCTTTAACCCGCTGGCAATTCCCAACTCAAACAACTCTTGAAAATAGTTTCTTTCATTGGTTAAATCAACCTTCTCAAACTTGCAATAATCCACCTTCCCCGATTATAATTACAAACTATGCTAATTATCTTTATCAAATTCGTGAAGATGTGCAGCAAGCATTTCCTAATTTATTACAGAGCAAATACCGTTTGAATTTTGTTCAATGGTTTGTGACACAAGCCCCCTTAGAATATGAAATAGATGCTCTTTTTCTTCAACCCATTTTAAACACACTCGGACAGTTTTTTATGAATATAATTGATGTAATTATTCCTGTTTATAAAGGATTAGAAGAAACCCAAGCCTGTATTGAAAGTGTTTTTAATTCAAATCCTTCAAGAAAGTATGAACTGGTTGTTATTAATGATTGTAGCCCAGAACCTGAATTAGTTGATTATTTGAACCAACTTTCCAACGAAAACAAAATTACTTTATTACATAATGAAGAAAACCTTGGTTTTGTCGGAACAGTTAATCGAGGAATGGCATTACATTCTGATCGTGATGTTCTTCTATTAAACAGTGATGCGGAAGTGTTTAATGATTGGTTAGATCGGATTTCTGGTTGTGCTTATCAAGAAACCAAAATTGCAAGCGTTACGCCTTTCTCAAATAATGCAACAATTTGTAGTTATCCTCGTTTCTGTGAAGATAATGAATTATTAGAAGATATTAAAGTTAATGAGTTAGATTTAGTGTTTGCCAAAACAAATGCTAATAAATATGTAGAAATCCCAACTGCGGTTGGTTTTTGTATGTATATTAAAAGAACTTGTTTAGAAGATATTGGTTTATTTGATGTTGAGCATTTTGGTAAAGGTTACGGTGAAGAAAATGATTTCTGTATGCGTGCTCAAAAGAAAGGATGGTCAAATGTTTTGTGTGCGGATACCTTTGTTTATCATAAAGGTGCAGTGAGTTTTGGAAAAGATAATTCTGCAAAAATAGATAAAGCAATGCAAGTTTTAAACAAATTGCATCCAACTTATCATTTGTTGGTGCATAATTTTATTCACAAAGACCCGATTGCAAAATTTCGCCGACAAATTGATATTGCTTTATTGCAAAATTCTAAAAAAATTAATATTTTATGTATTGATCATGGCATGACGGGCGGTACAATTAAACATATCTACGAATTAGCCCATTTATTAAATGAACAAGCGAATTTTCTCCGTTTAAGACCTGCTCCAAATGGTTTAACAAAATTAAGCTGGATCAATACCCAACATTCTTTTGGATACACTGAAGAACAGCGTAAAGAACTCGCAGAATTTTATTTTGAACTACCTCAAGAATTTGAACTACTAATTGAAACATTACAAAACTTAAATATTGCGCATTTGCATTTTCATCATACGATGGCATTACATCCGATTGTTTGGTTATTGCCAGAGAAACTTCAATTAAATTATGATTTCACAGTGCATGATTATTATAGCTGTTGTCCACAAGTGAGTTTAACAACTGACAAATACCATTATTGTGAAGAAAGAGGTGATATTGATTGCAATAATTGTTTGAAAAAACGTCCAGCTGCTGGTAATGTTGATATTCAAGGTTGGAGAGCACCGCAACAAAAACTTTTAGAGAAAGCGCAACGTGTTTTTGTTCCTTCGTATGATGCAGCCCAACGCATTCAAAAATATTTCCCAAACATTAAAATAATTGCAACGCCACACCCCGATCATGAACTAAACAACTATGATTTGACACCAGTAAGAAAAGCGACTTTTCAAAACGAAGAATATTTGCGAATTGTGATCATTGGTGCACTAAGCCCGATTAAAGGTGCAGATTTATTAGAAGCCTGTGCATTAGATGCAAAGAAACATAAATTACCGATTGAGTTTCATTTGATTGGATTTGCTTATCGAAGTTTAAAGAAACGTCCACAGAGCAACTTGATTGAATATGGCGCATATCATGATGAAGAACTTGATGAATTATTAGCGGGTATCAATCCTCATTTGGTATGGTTTCCAGCGCAATGGCCCGAAACTTACAGTTATACGTTAAGTGCGGTTTTAAAAGCGGGTTTGCCAGTATTTTGTACAAATTTAGGTGCAATTCCTGAAAGAATTATTGGACGGGCGTATTCGTGGATATTTCCATTTGATACCAAACCAGAAATCTGGAATGAGGCTTTCACGCAATTAAGAAAAGGTGAACAAGTTAAATCACCTGTTAAAATGATTTCTGCGCCGCCAAAGAGCAATTTTTCTTATCAAAATGATTATTTGAAATCTATTCAACTTCCTCAAAAAGAGGTTGCACCGTTGCGAGAGGAATTACTCAAAATAATTTATTCACCCTATCGTCCCAATACTTTCAAAAATCGAGCATTGCGTAAAACCAAACAATTAGTTTTGCAAGGCATTACAATGGCTTATTCTGTTCCTATTATTAAAGCCTTAGCAACGAATCGTTTTTCTTTAGCATTTCGTGAAAAAGTAAATCGTTGGTTGGCGAGATAAAGTTTCAATTATTTCAAGGAGTTATTTCATGGTAAAACGTATTTTTTGGGGTTTGTTTTTGAGTTTATTTTTAGCGGGTTGCGCGGGTTTGCCAATGTTGGAAGCTGTATCAGTAAAATTAATTGATTTTCAACCCGTCAGCACAGGTTTATTTAATCAAACTTACAAATTAAAATTACGATTACAAAACCCATTACCAACCCCGTTACTTTTTAAGGGGATGAGTTTTTCTTTAGATGTGAATGGAAAACAATTTGCGCAAGGTGTAAGTGATAAAGGTTGGCAAG
>JFJP01038898.1_pt1 | contig 15211 bp, 11 predicted proteins | sample 431651 | NCBI WGS metagenome assembly JFJP01 (sample SAMN02602958, study PRJNA72255) | Microbial mat metagenome, whole genome shotgun sequencing project. | biome: fresh water; feature: sink hole; material: water; isolation source: purple microbial (photo- and chemosynthetic) mats found in...
TTCTTTTATTTAAGACCTATCTGGGTATTTATTCAGGTTATAAGGGCTGTGCATAAAGTGGGACAAGAATTCAACCTGACTCAGCCTGTTCATTTATAATTGGGCAATTACTACCTTGATTGAAATCGAAATTAGATAATTAACTAACTTATAATCCAGCGTCTTAAACGTTAAAAGTCTTTTCAGCTAAAACTTGTTATTTTTTAATATTAGTACCTCTAAAGCCAAAGACTATCATCGGAAACAATATAAATTGACTGGTATTTCAGCAATCAAAAAACATGCAAACTATTCCTTTACTTTTGATGCCAAATTTCTTAAATTCGTGTAGATTTTTCAAAACGACCCAAATGCTAAGTTCTTTAGTCAACCATTGCCTTTTTTTGAATAGCTCCCACTCTTTGGTTCGTTTTGCTTCGGAAATATCGTAGAAAATGCGGGACGAAACTTCAATTTTTTAAACAATTCGGTTAAGACAATTGGAGTCGGGGAAATATTCCGGGTTTGAGGTCTATAAATTTATTTCTTCATGAAACTTTCATAACCGGACAAATACCTGCGTGAGGAATCCTATGATTCACAACCAGTTTGTGTTTCAATTTGCCTAGTAATTGGAACTTTTTGTCAGCATAAACTGACAATAAATTTACTTCGTTTAGCCAGAATAAGGCCTCTATTAATTAACCAAAAATCCTGAAAATGAAAATGTTGCTTTTTTATTCCATAAAAGGAAGTTTGTTTATGCTACCTTTTTTGGTCAGCGGACAGTCGTCTATGCCAGAAACCACACTACCCATAAACTGGGTTCGGTCGGGAACCGATTTAGCCAGTTATACCATGGGAATAAGTAATCAAAACAGCCACTCGGGTAATCAATCTGTTTTTATAAAATCTCTCCAACTGGCAACCAATGAAGAATATGGCACCTTGGCGACAACGGTAAAACCAGGAAAATATCGGGGGAAAAAGATTAAATACTCGGCCTGGCTCAAAACCGAAGAAGCCGATTCAGCTTGTCTGTGGATGCGAATTGACAGTCCCAAAGGAATAACTTTGAATTTTGATAACATGCGTTGCCGGGGAGTTCATGGCACTACCGACTGGCATAATAATTCCATTATTCTCTATGTACCCGATTCGGCATGTCAGATCAGCTATGGTTTTTACATTCTTGGTAAAGGTGCTGCCTGGATGGATGATGTAGAATTCGACATTGCTCCGGACAGTATGGCTCTTACCGATTTGATAAAAGGCGATTTCAGCTGCAGAATTCCCGGATTCAAACCTTCCCAGAATACAAAGAAGGAACCATACGATACCGGGTTTGAAAATTAAAAAATGATGGCCTTGCTATTTGCAGACTAACCAGAATGCTAGCCAAAAGAAAATTGCCTCTGGTAGATTTATTAATGCATTAATTCACTAATTTTGATCAGATAGCTCAAAGACTACTCTGTAATGTCATTCTAGTAATAACCCGATTTTCTTAATTCATTATGTAACATCCATGTTAAGTAGCCCAACACACAAGGGAATGACTATAAGGATGTTCCATGTGACCTTAATTTAAAAATCAAAAAATAGACACATGAATAAACTTAACCGCAATTTTCGTTGTTTTCGATTAACGTTTTGGATAGTATTCATGGTATTAGGACTTGGAAATGCATCCGGTCAAAAGTCCAATCAACCAATTTTAGGTTATCGTACTGTCGAAATCTTAAAAATCAATACCCTTCAGTTTAAAGACCTGAATAAAAATAATAAACTCAATAAATACGAAGATTGGCGATTGCCAGTTGATGATCGGATTACCGACCTTATTGACCAAATGACGCTGGAAGAGAAAATTGGTTTTATGCTCATCAGTACCACGCGTTTAGCCGGAGACAATTCCTTTCAGGCAAATGCACCCAAAACAGAGATTACCAGTGGTTTTAACGAAGAAGATCTGGTTCAAACCACCAATATGTTTACCCGTAAACCATTGCCCTATCCTATCGTAACTGCTGCTGGCACCACAAAAGGTGTTTTAACAAATCATTTGCGCCATTTCATTTTACGGGCGAATACCAGTGCAAAAACAATTGCCGGGTGGTCGAACAACCTCCAGGCATTATCCGAAAGTTCCCGATTGGGCATTCCATCGATTGTAGCTTCTAACCCCCGAAATCATATTACTGCCGATGCTTCTATAGGTTTGAGTGTTGGTACAACAGTGTTTTCAAAATGGCCTGGAGAATTGGGACTGGCAGCCATGCGCGATTTGAAACTTACCCGTGAATTTGCCGAAATAGCAGCAAAAGAATGGTCGGCCGTTGGTTTACGAAAAGGATATATGTATATGGCCGATTTAGCAACCGAACCGCGTTGGCAGCGCATTGAAGGCACCTTTGGTGAAGATGCCGACCTGGCTTCGAATATGATCAGGGAAATTGTGTTAGGATTTCAGGGCAAAAAATTAGGCCACCACTCTGTTGCGCTGACCACAAAGCATTTTCCGGGTGGAGGACCGCAGGTTGACGGACAAGACCCTCATTTTGACTGGGGAAAAGATCAACATTACCCGGGCGGAATGTTCGAATATCACCTCAAACCGTTTAAAGCTGCTATTGATGCCGGCACCTCTGCTATAATGCCTTACTATGCAAAACCAATAGGCACAGCCTATGAGGAGGTTGGGTTCTCTTTCAACTCGGGTATTATTAATGATTTATTGCGCAAGAAAATGGGGTTTAAGGGAATAATTAATTCCGATACCGGTCCAATTGAGATGATGCCCTGGGGAGTTGAAAATCTTTCGATTCACGAACGTTACCAAAAGGCAATTCAATGTGGTGTAGATATTTTTTCGGGATCGGCCGACCCAACCTTATTGCTCGAAACAGTGAAAAAAGGATTAGTGACCGAAGAACGAATAAATGAATCGATTACCCGATTATTGCGCGAAAAATTTGAATTGGGATTGTTCGAAAACCCTTATGTTGATGCCGAAAACGCAGCAAAAGTAGTCGGTAATTCCGAATTTCAGAAGAAAGCCGATCTGGCCTTGCGCAAGTCAATTGTACTACTTCGAAACAATGCAAGCATTTTACCCCTCGCAAAAAACACAAAAGTGTATTTCGAGACCTATTTGGATAATGGCCGGGGCAAAAACCCGATCACCATCCTGAAACCTGAAACCACCAAATGGAACCTTGAATTTGTATCTACCAAAGAAGAAGCCGATGTGGTTTTATTGTGGCTGATGCCCAGTGGCGGCAGTTTATTCTCATCGGCTGGTAAACCTATTGAATTGTCCTTATCGAAAAATAAAATTGATATTGCCCATGTGAATGAACTTCTAAATGCCAAACCTACCATTGTTGTTATAAACTATACCAGCCCTTGGATAATTGATGAAATTGACAACCCGAATGCAAAAACCATTTTGGCAACATTTGGAACATCCACCGAAGCATTGCTGGATGTTGTAAGCGGAGAGTTCAATCCAACCGGTAAAATGCCTTTTACGACCCCCGTTTCGGAAAAAGTTGTTCTCGAAAACAAATCGGATGTTCCGGGATTTATGAAACCCAAAGGGTACGCGCTCTTTACATTTGGGGATGGGTTGAGCTATAAATAGTTAATTGCGAAATTCTATTTGCAGCCGATGGTATATTCTCCTTGTTTTTTCGTGAGATATTATTTTAACTGCATTTTCATGTCGACCTTTCGACTCCGCTCAAGGTGACATTTGCTCTCCGTATTATAACCGGTGGATGTTTGGATTTATTCTACTGACAAATTAGATTTTTCAACTTTTACTACCCCATCCCTAAAGGGTGAAAAGTTGAAAAATCAACCTGCTCCCTTTAGGGTTAGGGGTAATCAGGTTGATTTTTCTTTGAATCTGTCAAAGTAGAATTAGTTAATGGATTAAACAAGTGTTTATATTTGCAACCGTTAAATAACACGAATTTCAGCTATGGCAAGCCAAACCGATATTATTCTTTGCGATTTCAACAATCCGCTTCATCGCAATAAGGTTATTGAATTAATCGACTCCTACATGCGCGACCCCATGGGAGGCGGAAAACCGATGCCAGAGCAAAATAAACAAGCACTGGTAGATGGACTTGCGAACCATCCGGGGGCATTTGTATTATTTGCGGTTAAAAACAACGAATTTATTGGGGTTACAACCTGCTTTGTTCACTTTTCGACATTTAAAGTAAAGCCTTATATCAACATTCATGATATCGCGGTTCTTCCTTCTTTCCGCGGATTAGGAATCGGCCGAAAGCTCCTTCAAAAAGTCATTGAAATTGCCCAGGAACGCAATTATTGCAAAGTGACCCTGGAAGTGCGCGATGATAATAAAAACGCACAGGTGTTATATAATAGTCTGGGATTTAACGATTGCGAACCAAGAATGTATTATTGGGAGAAATTGGTTTGAGGATTATAAAATTCAAGATCTTCGGAATTCTTTAAATGTTCTAAGTAAAAAGTAAGTTAATTGTCGCATTTCGACTCCGCTCAATGTGACAATTAACTGATTTTCATTGGAAAACATAAAATCAAGGCCCTGCCCTGCTTTTTACACAGCCTCAGCATTCATATTGATTTATGCTGAATTACTTTTCAAATTTCGAACTATAGGTTCTTTCTCCCCGGATAAACCTTTAATGCTTCCGAAAGGCATTTCATTGCTTTTTCCAGATCGTCCACATTTAATACATACGCCAAACGAACCTCATCGGTTCCTTTGTCATCTGATGAATAAAACCCATTGGCAGGAGCTACCATGACGGTTTGGTTTTGATATTCAAAATCGCTAAGCAGCCATTTTGCAAACTTTTCGGCATCGTCTATCGGTAACCGGGCTATTACATAAAACGCCCCGCTGGGTTTTGGACAAACTACCCCCGGAATTTTATTAAGCGCTGCAACTAAAAAATCACGTCTTTTGACATACTCTGCTTTTACCCCTTCGTAGTATTCATTATCCAAATCGAGAGCAGCTTCGCCGGCGATCTGACCAAGAACCGGTGGACATAAACGCTGTTGTCCAAGTTTCAGGGCAGCACTAATTACTTCTTTGTTCCGCGATACTATTGTTCCTACTCTTATTCCGCAGGCACTAAAGCGCTTCGACAAGGAATCTATCATTACTACGTTCTGTTCTATTCCTTTTAGGTTCATCCCCGAAAAGTGTTTACGCCCATCGTAACAAAACTCCCGGTAAACTTCGTCCGAAAACAGAAACAAATCGTACTTTTTAACCAAATAGCTCAAAGCTTCCAATTCCTGCTCGGTGTATAAGTAACCGGTAGGATTATTCGGATTGCAAATAATAATAGCCTTCGTTTTGGGAGTTATCAGCTTTTCGAATTCTTCAATTGGAGGAAGTGCAAATCCGGTTTCAATAGTAGAACGTAAGGGTACAATAGTTATTCCTGCTGAAAGCGAAAAACCTAAATAATTTGCATAAAAAGGCTCGGGTAGAATTACTTCTTCGCCTGGATTCACGCAACTTAACATCCCAAAAAGCAGCGCTTCCGATCCTCCCGATGTCACTAAAATATCCGAGTAATCGACTTCAATACCTACCTTATGATAATATGCCGCCATTTTTCTTCTGAACGATTCGTCGCCCGCTGAATGCCCATATGAAATGGTTTTCATACGAAAGTTTTTAATTGCATCAATTGCAACCGGAGGAGTGGGCAAATCGGGATTGCCAATGTTTAAATGATACACAATCCTTCCTTTTTGCTTAGCAACTTCAGCAAACGGTACCAATTTCCGGATAGGGGAAGCTGGCATCTGTTGACCTTTTTCAGAGATTTGAGGCATGTTGTGAATTAATTAATTTATACTTTTTATAATTGCAATGCTTACTATTTTTTCCAGGAACATAAAGTTACCAATTTCATTTGGTCAAGAAACAAAAAAAAATCATCCCAATATCATGATTTTTCTTTCGTATGTTGGTAAAAACAAAAATACCAAGCACAATACCTTAAACCGCGAATGCTGCAAGTGCCGCAATTGCTGTAAAAGCGAAAAACCGAATATTGGGATGATTATAAAACATTAAAATAGTATAAGCTATTTTTGTGAAGTAGCCTCTTTTGGGGTATTGTTCTCTACATTACCCTTAATTGTTAAAATAATTTTCGGGGTTTTAGCATTTGATGTTATATAAATGCTTTTATTAAAAGAACCAACAATTTTAGTATTATACTTCACCTTGATAACAGCCTTTTCGCCCTTTTTAATAGGTAATCGTGGCCATTCAGGAGTGGTGCATCCGCAGGAAGATCTGACATCGCTTAAAACAAGTGGTTCCTTCCCCGTGTTTTTGAATTCGAAATCAAATGTACCATTACCATCATAAGGAATTGTTCCAAAATCGTGAACAGTTGTGGTTGAGAACGTCATTTCAGGGGCATTTTTATCCTCTCCGGTTGCTGGTGCAGTTGCTGTTTGGCAAGAAACCAATCCGGAAAATGACACTATGTAAACCAATGTAATTAACAGCTTTTTCATAGCATTAATATTTGAGTAACAAAATGAATAGTTTTTTGATATTATGATGTTTGTCGTTATTAAAAACGCTGCAAAGGTAATTAAAATCTCTGCCCGTTATTCTGCAAAACCCAATTTTTTATTTGCGCCAAGCAATTTTAACGTCTTTTATTTGACAGGAAATTTATATTTTTACGCCTTGCACTTAAAAAATATAATGTTTTAACAATCATGGAGATTCCTTCGAAATACGATCCTAAACAGGTAGAAAACAAATGGTACCAATACTGGATGGATCACAAATTCTTCCGCTCTGTTCCTGATCATCGCGAACCATATACCATTGTTATTCCTCCCCCAAATGTAACCGGAGTATTGCACATGGGCCATATGCTTAACAATACCTTACAGGATGTATTAGTGCGGCGCGCCCGGATGATGGGCAAAAATGCCTGCTGGGTGCCCGGTACCGATCATGCTTCTATTGCCACCGAAGCTAGGGTTGTTGCGAAATTGGCTTCCGAAGGAATTAAAAAGAACGACCTCTCACGCGAAGAGTTCCTAAAACATGCCTGGGAGTGGAAAACCAAACATGGTGGAATTATTCTCGACCAGTTGAAAAAACTGGGAGCTTCGTGCGATTGGGACCGAACAAAATTCACCATGGACCCCGATATGTCCGAAAGTGTGATTCAGGTTTTTATCTCGCTGTACAACAAAGGGTATATATACCGGGGTGTTCGGATGGTAAACTGGGATCCACAGGCCCTGACTGCTGTTTCGGACGAAGAAGTAAATTTCAAAGAAGTAAATTCGAAATTATACTACATCAACTATAAAATTGCCGGCACGAGCGATTTCGTTACCATTGCTACTACCCGCCCCGAAACCATTCTGGGCGATACCGCAGTTTGCATTCATCCCGACGATGAACGGTACAAAAAACTTCATGGAAAGAAAGTGCTGGTTCCGCTTATAAACCGCGAAGTACCAATCATTACCGACACGTATGTGGAACGCGAATTTGGTACTGGAGTATTGAAGGTCACTCCTGCTCATGATATTAATGACTATGAGCTGGGACAAAAGTATAATCTCGAAATAATCGATATTTTTAACGATAACGGAACACTCAACGAAAAAGCTCAGCTTTATATCGGGGAGGATCGCTTTACCGTTCGCGAAAAAATTGTTGTTCAGCTTAAAGAAGCTGGTCAAATTGCAAAAATTGAGGAATACATCAATAAAGTTGGATTTTCGGAACGCACCAATGCCGTTATTGAGCCAAAACTCTCGATGCAGTGGTTTGTAGAAATGAAAAAACTTTCGGAACCAGCGTTGGAAAATGTTTTAAACGACAAAATCCAACTTGTACCTGCAAAGTTTAAAAATACCTACCGCCATTGGATGGAAAATGTAAAAGACTGGTGTATTTCCCGACAATTGTGGTGGGGACAACAAATACCTGCTTATTACATAAATAATACGAATGAGTTTGTGGTAGCTGCTTCTATGGAAGAAGCGCTGGTGTTGGCAAAACAAAAGACCAACAACCCTGCATTAACAATTGATCAACTCAAGCAGGAAGGGGATGTGGTCGACACCTGGTTCTCATCCTGGTTATGGCCCATTGCTGTGTTTGATGGCATTCGAAAACCCGACAATGCGGAGATCGAGTATTATTATCCAACGAGCGATTTAATTACTGCTCCTGATATTTTGTTTTTCTGGGTTGCCCGCATGATTATTGCCGGATACGAATTCCGTGGAGATATACCATTCCATAATGTATATCTCACAGGAATGGTGCGCGACAAACTCGGTCGTAAAATGAGTAAATCACTGGGAAACTCTCCCGATCCGCTCGACCTGATTGAAAAATATGGGGCAGATGGCGTTCGCGTGGGGATGTTATTATGCTCCCCAGCCGGAAACGATTTGCCATTTGATGAAGGATTAACCGAGCAAGGCCGAAATTTCGGTAATAAAATATGGAATGCCTTCCGCCTGGTTCAATCGTGGAATATAGACCAAACTATCCCCCAACCGGAGGCTTCCAAAATCGCTATCGACTGGTTCAATCATGTGTTAAATCAAACCATAGTTTCGTTGGATGATCAGTTTGGTAAATACCGAATTTCAGAAGCCTTGATGCAGGTTTACAAACTTTTCTGGGATGAGTTCTCCTCCTGGTACCTCGAGATTATTAAACCTGCATACCAACAGCCTATCGATGCTCAAACTTATCAGGCAACCACCGAATTCTTCGAAAAACTGCTCAAACTATTGCATCCGTTTACTCCATTTATTACGGAAGAAATATATCATTTCCTTCAAGAACGGAAAGATGGCGATAGTATTATGAATACTGCCTTGCCGAAAGCTGGGAACTATAACGAAGAGTTTATCGGACAATTCGAACTGGTAAAAGAAATTGTTGGTGCGTTGCGCACTGTTCGTCAGGACAAGAATATTCCGAACAAAGATGCGCTCAAACTTCAGGTGTTGAAAAACGAACAGCGCCCAATCGCCTTCGATGCCGTAGTTAAAAAATTGGGTAATCTTTCGGAAATTGAAAACCTTGATGCTAAACCCGAAGGATCGGTTTCGTTTCTTGTAAAATCGGTGGAATATTTTGTTCCGCTCGAAGGGAAAATTGACATTGAGGAAGAATTGAAGAAACTAAATGCCGACTTGGAATACACCATAGGCTTTTTAGCTTCGGTTAATAAAAAACTTTCGAACGAAAAATTTGTAAACAGCGCTCCGCAGCAGGTTGTGCAGGCTGAACAAAACAAGCGGACCGATGCTGAAACTAAAATTAAGGCGTTGGAAGAACGAATAGCATCATTAAAGTAATCCGAAAATAAAATTAAACACAGAGATGTGAAGGCATCGAGGAAAACCTTATTTCAGTTATCATTTCCTCTAAATCTCTGTGTTTAACCCTTTATTCAATAAGTTAAAAAAATACAATAGAAACATTATTTCTACCGTTCAATTGAAAAATTGGCCTAAGTGATTATTTATTTTCGTGCCATATACCCAATTTGAATATCTTTGTACCCTAAAATTTTAGAGGAAGAAAAGTTACATGGACCACATCAGAAATTTCTGTATTATAGCCCATATCGACCATGGGAAAAGCACCTTGGCCGACCGTTTGATTCAGGCCACACACACTCTCGCCGATCGCGATTTTCAGGATCAGGTGCTCGATAGCATGGACCTTGAGCGTGAGCGGGGAATAACTATAAAAAGTCACGCCATACAAATGTCGTATAACCAGGATGGTAAGGATTATATCCTTAACCTTATTGACACTCCCGGCCATGTCGACTTTTCGTATGAAGTTTCCCGATCCATTGCCGCCTGCGAAGGCGCTTTATTAATTGTGGATGCCACGCAGGGAATTCAGGCACAAACTATTTCGAACCTCTATCAGGCAATCGATCATGGCCTCGAAATAATTCCGATCCTAAATAAAATGGACATGGCTGCCGCTATGCCCGAAGCAGTAAAAGATCAAATTGTAGACCTGATTGGCTGCGAACGCGATACTATCCTGGAAGCCAGCGGAAGAACAGGTATGGGGGTAGATGCTATTCTGGAGAATATCATCAAGCGCATTCCTCCTCCAAAAGGTGATTTAAATGCCCCATTACAGGCCCTCATTTTCGATTCGGTTTTTAACCAGTTTCGAGGAATTGTTGCCTATTTTAAAATTATGAACGGGTCCATCCGTCCCGGCGACCATGTTAAGTTTTTTAATGCTGGCAAAGAATACTATGCCGACGAAGTGGGAGTTTTAAAACTAAAATACGAACCCCGCGATTATTTGGGTTATGGCGATGTAGGCTATATTATTTCAGGTATTAAAACTGCCCGCGAGGTAAAGGTAGGTGATACCATTACCCATGTTGATAATCCCTGCTCCGAAGCTATTTCCGGATTTTTGGAAGTAAAACCAATGGTTTTTGCCGGGATATACCCAACCGATGCCGACGATTACGAAGAGTTACGATACTCTATTGAGAAACTTCAACTCAATGATGCTTCTCTTACCTTTATACCTGAATCGTCCGCAGCATTAGGATTTGGTTTTCGTTGCGGTTTTCTCGGATTGTTACACATGGAAATTATCCAGGAGCGGCTCGATCGCGAATTCGACATGGACGTAATTACCACGGTTCCCAACGTTTCGTACCGTGTTTACACCACCAAGGACGAAATTATTGATGTACATAACCCATCCGGCCTTCCCGGCCCTACAGTTATAGACTATATTGAAGAACCTTACATGATTGCCCAGGTAATTACCCAGGTAGATTATGTTGGCTCTATCATGAAGCTTTGCATTGACAAACGTGGAACATTAAAGAATCAGGTATATCTGACCACCGACAGGGTTGAACTAACCTTTGACATGCCATTGGCCGAAATTGTATTTGATTTTTACGATAAACTAAAAAGCATTTCGAAAGGATATGCATCCTTCGACTATCATATTAATGGTTACCAGCGCGCAAAGCTTGTAAAACTCGACATTTTATTAAATGGCGAGAATGTAGATGCATTGTCGGCGCTTATCCATCAGGATAATGCCTATGACTTTGGTCGCCGTATCTGCGAAAAATTGAAAGAACTCATACCCCGCCAGCAGTTTGACATTGCTATCCAGGCAGCCATTGGGGCTAAAATTATTGCCCGCGAAACCATAAAAGCTGTCCGGAAAGACGTTACAGCCAAATGTTATGGGGGTGACATTTCCCGTAAACGGAAATTACTCGAAAAGCAAAAGAAAGGTAAAAAACGGATGCGGCAAATTGGCAATGTAGAAGTTCCTCAATCGGCATTTCTAGCGGTATTGAAACTGGATTAATTGTTCCCGAAGGAAGACATAGCAGCACTCTCTCATTGCACTCTTTGTCCAAGGGAATGCGGAGCAAATCGGTTTTCATCTCAGCTCGGTTATTGTAAAAGTGATGCCGGATTTCATATATCCTCCATTTGTGCTCATAAAGGGGAAGAGCCTGTAATTTCAGGTGCAAAAGGAATTTGCAATATATTCTTTTCGCATTGCAATCTCCAATGTGTATATTGTCAAAACCACGAAATCAGCAGCAATAGTGCTGCAATTTTTGAAAAGACAATGCCTTTCGAAGAGGTTATTTTGACTATAAAGAAGACCCTGGCTCAAACTGAAAACATTGTTGGATTCGTTTCTCCCTCCCATTTTATTCCGCATGTTAAAGCCATCATAACAAAATTAAGGGAAGATGGCCTGAATCCGATTTTTGTTTATAACACCAATGGTTATGACAAAGTTGAAACATTAAAAAGTCTTGAAGGGCTTATTGATGTTTATCTTCCCGATTTTAAATATGCTAACCCCGAGTTATCGTTCCAATATTCGCAAGCGCGTAACTATCCTGAAATAGCGAAAGCTGCCTTAAAGGAGATGTTTCGTCAGAAAGGAGCCACACTCAGCTTAAATGAAGATGGCATAGCCGATTGGGGCATTATTGTCCGTCATCTGGTATTGCCAAATGCTCTCGAAAATTCAATTGAAGTGCTGAATTATATTGCCAGAGAAATATCTCCCAAGCTTCATATTTCCTTAATGGCCCAATATTATCCAACTGACAAGGCGAAAACAATTCCTTCGCTTACCAGAACCATTACCCAGGAAGAATATAACAGCGTTGTTGACGCATTTCACAAATTTGGCTTTTACAACGGTTGGATTCAGGAATTAGAAAGCCAGGAACACTATCGTCCCTCCTTTCGCGATGAACATCCGTTTGAAGATTAGCCGCTTTTTCAAAATACTTTAGTAATTTGCAATCGATTTATAGCAGGTTGTGTTTTAAAACCCGATTCATATAAGCTTACTAACTTCTACTTTCATGAAAAATATTTTGTTCTCCCTTGCCTTTGCATTTCTGCTGATTCCGATTTTACCAGCACAACAAAAAGCCAACTCACCATTTGTGAAAGTAAATGGTACCCAATTGGTTTTAGATAATGCACCCTATTATTTTTGCGGTACCAATTTTTGGTATGGCTATTATTTAGGTTCCAAAGGAATTACCGGAGACAGGGAACGGTTAAAACGCGAACTCGACCAACTGGTTGAATTGGGAATTAACAACCTGCGGATTTTAGCGGCCTCAGAAGCCTGCGAGTACGATGGCACTTTAAAACCTGCCATTCAACCCTCCAAAGGAGTTTATGATGAGGAACTGCTCGATGGCCTCGACTTTTTACTTGCGGAAATGGGCAAGCGTAAGATTTATGGGGTACTGTTTTTAAATAATTTCTGGCAGTGGAGTGGCGGAATGTCGCAATATGTCTCGTGGATAGATGGATCAAAATTGGTAGACCCTACAAAAGGCGAGTGGAATAAGTTTTACGATTATACTTCCTCCTTTTACTCGAACCAAGCGGCTAACGAACTTTGGCATCGGTATATACATATGCTGGTGAACCGGGAAAATAATTATACCGGGAAATTATACAAAGATGACCCCACGATTATGTCCTGGCAGTTAGCAAACGAACCTCGTGGTGGTGAAGGAATGAATGGCATGAAAAACATTGAGTCCTTCTACCGTTGGGTTGACCAATCGGCTGCTTATATTCATTCTCTCGACAATAACCACCTGGTATCGTCGGGAAGCGAAGGTACCATTGGCACCAAAGGAAATACTGAAATTTTCGAAAAAGCTTACCAATCGAAAAACATCGATTATTTAACATTTCACCTATGGGCTAAGAACTGGGGGTGGTTTAATGCTCAAAAATATGCCGAAACGGTAAAGACCTCTAAAACAAAGGCCGCGAAATATATCACCGATCACATTGAACTCGCCCGCAAAATGGGGAAACCTATTGTACTGGAAGAATTCGGCCTCGACCGTGATTTAGCCAAATGCATGCCCGGCACGCCAACAACGGCGCGCGACGAATATTATCAACATATTTTTAACCTGATAGCAGAAAGTGCCAAAACAAACTCTCCTTTAATGGGTTCCAACTTTTGGGGATGGGCTGGTGAGGCAATTCCAGCCTCTGCCGATGGTAAAGTTATCGCGACCAGTCCATTTTTAGCCGATCCCTGGCAGGAACCACAAGGATTGAACTCGGTATTTAAATCGGACACAAGTACTGTGAGCATTATTAAGGAACATGCAGAGAAGATGAAGGGGATGGGAAAGTAAAGTTGTCCCTATTTCATGATCCCAATATTAAAGAATAAATTCCTAATTTATTTGTAACAATGCTGAAATGAAAAACAAGCTTACAAACAGGACAAAGCCTTTAACAGAACTGAAAAAAAAGGAGTTTTTAGATCAACATTTAAAATACCGTCTAAAAATAATGAATACATACAAACTAATTAATAAAGATAGCCCCGACTTTCAAAGCAAAATTCCATTAGAAATATTAGGTAGAATAAATGATTGTAGTGCTGAAGCAGCAAGAATTACGTGTCGTATGTTTATAGAATTTATGGGACTACGAACTAGTAAAGGGAATCTGATATCTGACAAAGACTATTGGGCACTCGATGGTAATTCTTATGAGGTAAAGATTGTTGACCTTGGAGGAAAATGGGTTGATCCAAATGTCTTAACTTCTAAAGAACAAATATTATTAACAAAAACATATGAAACAGGAAATAAGGCTACAGCACATCTAACCCATAATGCACCATTTGGAGGAGACCACGAAATAATTTATGAAAGTATTGATTTAATTAATAGACTTTTAAAAACAAATTTGTTTGAAATTGTTGGACAAAATGTAGATTATCAATAGAACTGTATATACTAATCACTACAATTAATTTGATTGAAAAAAATAGAATTAGTTAGTTGAAAAATCTAATTTTAGATATGACCGAAAGCTTAAAAAAATATAATACCATCGGATGTTGCGGGATTGATTGTGGATTATGCCCACGGTTTCATACAAAAGGCGATTCGGCCTGTCCCGGATGCGGGGGATTGAACTTTAAGGAAAAACATCCTTCCTGCGGATTTGTAACGTGTTGTGCTATTAAAAAGGGATTGGAGGTATGTTCCGAGTGTACCGATTATCCATGCAGCAGGTTCGATTCCGAGCGAAATGGATATGATTCATTTGTAACTCATCAAAAAATCTTTTCAAATCATGATTTCATAAGGAGCAATCGGATAGATACATTTATAGACCAACAAAAAATTCGAATGAACATTCTGATAGATTTCTTAACGAATTATGACGATGGACGTTCAAAGAGTTTTTTCTGCCTTAGCTGTGCTTTGCTACCTCTGGAAAAACTATTTGAAACTCACAGATGGATGGTGAATCTTAGTAATTCAATAGAAATTAAAGATAAAAACAAACAACTGAAAGATCGTTTACAGGAAATAGCAGAGGACTTGAAAATAATGTTGAAATTGAATAATAAGAAATAATGAACTAGATTACAATCAAATATTTATAACAATTGTTGTCCGGTAAAAAGTTGTTAATTCTTACAAAAACATGTAATATAACGGATTACAAACAGGTCGCCCCGCTGGGGCTTATTTTTGACAAGTATATATTTTTACAACAAACAGGACGTCGCTACACGACTAAAAAAAGCAGCGTAGCTGCGAACTGTTTGTAGACAAACGAATACAACAAATGGCTCTAAGCCGCA
>JFJP01040084.1_pt1 | contig 15211 bp, 11 predicted proteins | sample 431651 | NCBI WGS metagenome assembly JFJP01 (sample SAMN02602958, study PRJNA72255) | Microbial mat metagenome, whole genome shotgun sequencing project. | biome: fresh water; feature: sink hole; material: water; isolation source: purple microbial (photo- and chemosynthetic) mats found in...
TCACCTTTTTCCGATAATGCCATCTGATCCTTAAACCTCTCTAACTGATCAATCGGATCATTCAACTCAGTATAAGCATTACATAATTCCTTGCCATTCACCATCAATTCAAATCGCTCAGTTAATGACGGGTCATTGCGGTGTTTCTTACACAATGGAGACATTTCAACAGGATAATCAATAATGAAAGTTGGTTGTACATAGTGATGTTCACATTTCTCTCCAAATATTTCATCAATCAATTTTCCCTTTCCCATAGCTGGTGTAACGGGTATATTCAAATCTTTACATACATTCTTCAATTGCTCTTCATCCATTTTTGATATATCAATTCCTGTATGCTCTTTTATAGCATCGTACATAGTGATGCGCTTAAACGGACGCTTAAAATCAATTGTTTTCTCTCCCACTTGCAATTCAGTTTTACCATGCAGAGCCAAAGCAACGCGCTCTATCATTTCTTCAGTAAAATCCATCATCCAGTTATAATCTTTGTAGGCAACATAAATTTCCATTACAGTAAATTCAGGATTGTGGGTTCTATCCATTCCCTCATTCCTAAAATCTTTTGCAAATTCATATACCCCTTCAAATCCTCCAACTATAAGCCGCTTTAAATATAATTCATTGGCAATTCGCATATATAAAGGAATATCCAACGCATTATGATGGGTAATGAAAGGTCTGGCGGTTGCTCCTCCAGGTATAGACTGTAATATAGGGGTTTCAACTTCCAAATAGCCTTTTGAATTAAAAAATTCCCGCATGTTTTGAATGATTTTTGATCTTTTCAAAAATACATCTTTAACCTGAGGATTCACAATCAAGTCAACATAACGCATGCGATAACGTTGCTCGGGATCAGTAAAAGCATCAAATAGCACCCCATCCTTCTCCTTAACTATGGGCAATGGCTTTAAAGATTTGCTGAGTAATTTTAATTCTTTAACATGAATAGATATTTCACCCATCTGAGTAATAAACACATAACCTTTAACACCAATAATATCACCAATATCCAACAGCTTTTTAAACAAGTCATTGTATAAAGTTTTATCTTCAGCAGGACAAATGTCATCGCGCTTCACATAAATTTGGATGCGACCTACTTCATCCTGTAACTCAGCAAATGAAGCATTTCCCATTATACGGCGTGTCATAATGCGACCAGCGAAACTAATATCTTGAAAATTATTTATCTCAGGTTTGTATTCATTCAAAATTTGAGTACTGCTCGCATTGGTCTCAAACAATTCCGCCGGATAAGGCTCAATACCAAGCTTTTTAATCGATTCCAAAGAATTTCTCCTTATCTGTTCCTGCTCCGTCAATTCCATTAAACTCATCCTTTGTATAATTTAACCTGTTAATATTTAATATCTTAAAAAAAATAATGCTATTGCATTCTAGAAATAGCAGCAAAGAACAAAAAATGTGTTTACTTTGCCATCCGTTACAATAGCGTGCAAATTTATTGCGCAATAACGTAAAACACAAATTTTTAAAAGAATAAAAATATAAACCAAGAATCAACAGGTAAGTCAGAGAGAATCAATCAATGGTAAGAAATTGGATCATTAAGGAACAAGGAGATACATCAAAAGTTGACAAACTCGCAGAATTACTGGGAATAGATAAGGCTACATCCAATCTTTTAATTCAAAGAGGCATTGACAGTTTTGAAAAAGCCAAAAACTTTTTCAGGCCTGAATTGGAAGATCTTTTTGATCCATACCTGATGAAAGATATGGATAAAGCTGTAGATCGTTTGCAAACAGCTATAAAAAATAAAGAAAAAATACTTGTTTATGGCGATTATGATGTAGATGGTACTACTTCTGTTGCCATGATGCATTCGTTTCTTAAGAAACACAATCAGAATATTCTATTTTATATACCCGACCGATATAGTGAAGGGTATGGCATATCGGTTAAAGGAATTGATTTTGCTGCTACTGAAGGGGTTCAATTAATTGTTGCTTTAGACTGTGGTATCAAAGCCATGGAAAAAATCAATCATGCTAAAAAACACGGTATCGATTTTATCATTTGCGATCACCATACCGCTGGAGATACCATTCCTGATGCCGTTGCTGTACTTGATCCAAAGCGCCCTGACTGCCAATATCCTTATAAAGAATTATCGGGATGCGGGGTTGGATTCAAATTAATTCATGCATACTGCATCAAAGAAAATATTAGTTTTGAAAATATTACGGAATATCTAGATTTATTGGTTATTTCGATAGCTTCAGATATAGTTCCAATAACGGGTGAAAACAGAATTTTAGCATACCACGGACTAAAACAGCTCAATTCAAATCCCCGCAATGGTATTAAAGCCATTTTAAAAGTATCGGGAATTGAAAATAAAACCATTGACATTAGCGATATCGTTTTTAAAATTGGTCCCCGCATAAATGCCGCAGGTCGCATTGAATTTGGTAAATCGGCTGTTGAACTATTAATTTCAGAAAGCGACAGCATTGCTAATAACATGGGTGAAAATATTAACGATTTTAATAAAACCCGAAGAAACATAGATACAAATATCACCAAAGAAGCCATACAACAAATAGAAAACAACAGATACAACGAAAAACTAAAATGTAATGTTGTTTTTAATCCAGAATGGCATAAAGGTGTAGTAGGCATTGTGGCATCAAGACTTACAGAGCATTATTATAAACCCGCTATTGTATTAACTGAATCTAATGATTTGGTAACTGGTTCTGCTCGTTCAGTTCCCGGTTTCGATCTATACAAAGCAATAGAATCATGTAGCAGCTTGCTGGAAAATTTTGGAGGACATATGTATGCTGCAGGTCTTACCATGAAAAAAGACAACTTCGCCAAATTCAAAAAACAATTTGAAAAATACGTTGATGATAATATTCAAAAAGAACAACTCATCCCTGTTACAGAGATTGATTCTGTAATCAATCTCTGCGATATTACCCCGAAATTTTATAGAATACTAAAGCAATTTGAACCCTTTGGACCAGAAAATCTGGCTCCAGTTTTTTTAACTGAGAACGTTTCTAATTCAGGTTCTGGAAAATTGGTAGGCAACGAAAAAGAGCATTTAAAACTGGACCTTTTACAAGAAGACGATCCTTTTAAAACATACCCGGCTATTGGATTCAATTTAGGCAAGTTTTTTGAAAAAATAAGCAATGGTAAGGCTTTTGATATTTGTTATCACATCGAAGAGAATTACTATATGGGAAAATCAAACTTGCAATTAAGAATAAAAGATATCAAAATAGATTCTTAATCTAAAAATTCCATATCATCTGACACCTCAATTCTGTGACTTTATTTCCATTAATTTTGAAATTACCACTTCCAATATTTTCTTTGTCTTTATAAATAGTACTACCTATCTTGAATCTAAATCGCAACGATTTGTCAGGTTTTAATTGAAAAAGAAAATAATAACGACAACCCGCATCATAAAGAATCACGCTATTGAATGCATTTAATAAATCGCCTTCGGTAGAATAAACAGCCGTTTCATAGCCTTGTGTTAAGAATATTCCATATCGAAATGAAGCCGAATACCGCCCGCTCGCAAAAATATACTTCATCTCTTCAAATGCATAATAACCTCGCAGCATTTCATCCTTCATTTTAACAAATACCATATCAATTCGGCTATAAAACTGAACGTAAGAAAAAGGCGTATATTGAATAAAAGATGACCATTTTAAATTTTCTTTTTCAAACGATTGAATATAATTTTCATCATAAAATGAATTATGTGCTTCTTTATAACGAAACTTAAAAGAAATATTGAAGTCATTATATTTTGCCGTATAAAGCAATGAAATATCATTTGCAAAACCAGGGAAAGCCTTGTAATATTGAATCCAATGAGGCCGGAAAATATCATAAAAAAAGTTCAAACTATTGTTATACGAAAATCGATACACTAGAGACATAAACAAACCCAATTCATTTTGGTTATCATATCTATCTCCAAAAGCTTTAAAATATGGGGCAAAATATCCCGCATCATAATTCCTCAGCAAACCATGAAATGTAATATAGGAACTAATTCGTTGTTGCAAGCCAAACAAAAAAGCTTTGCGAAAATGCGAATTCATTGCTATTTCAGTAAAAAGCATGCCTCCTGTCCAAATCAATTTAGCATCGGTTCCTATATTCTGAATTTTTCTTCCCTGAAAAGCATGATAATTATCAAATCGCTGCATGGGCAAATACTCATACTGATATTCAGCTGAAGTAAAAGTTAATCCCCACTTAAAGCGCGATTTTCTATAAGCTACATTCATTCCATATATAAACTCATCCATTTTTTTTCTATTAAAAACTTCATACCATGTTGCATGATATCCTGTTCGTTGAAAGCTTGAAACAGAAACAATATTACCAGTAGAATCAGAAAACTGCCCCGATATATCAATTTTCTTTTTCGAAATAAATGCATTCCATTGCAAATTGCCCATACTATAACTTCCTGCCATTCCTCTGAAAAATCGGTTCTCATCGCTGCCTGAAGAAGGCACAAAGCTTAACTCCTGATTGCTATATCCTGCAATACTATGCGTTTTTTTTATTGCATAGGCACTTTTAGAAACCAATCCCTGACCAAATGAAGTATGAAAATCGCCTAATAACAAACGATGATCTTTTTTTCTTCCTTCAATATAAATACAAGCAGAATAAAAATCAAGTCCGTATTTTTCATTCCAAAAAGCTTCTCCTGCATCTTTATCAATAGTAAATTGTGCTCCTGCAAATTCTGATTTAAAATGGTATCGCAATTGCATTTTATCTGCTGAACCAGCAAAATATCGATATTTATATCCTTGAAATAATTGCAATGGTCGGCTCCATCTATATGAAACCTGTTGCTTAGAATATTTTAATGATGCTAAATAATCAATTGTATCCCGCACCTGAATAGGGGCAACAAACATTGACATTTTCATCTTTTGAATCAAGGATTCATCAAAACCGCTAATCAAATATAGTTCTTCTAAACTAACAAAACCTCCATACTTTAAGCGATGTTCATGTATCATTTGTGCTTGAAATCGGGTAAGAAAATTTAATTTCCCTAATTCACTATATGATATAGCATTAATATTTTTCTTTTCACTTTCTTCTTGCAAATAGTCTTCCACTTCAGAATTTGTCAGTCCTTCTTCCACAATTTCATCCATTCTTGCTTCACTACTGTTAGATAGTTCATCCTGTGAAAATGAAACATAATTAAAATAAAATAAAAGTATTATTATAACACGAATCTTCATCTTATAAAAATTAAAAAGGGATTACAACGTCGCTATATGGACTTATTCCCAACACAGGGTGGTATAAAAATGCAAGCTGCACCGAAAAATCTTTGAAACGATACGAACTGCTTAAACCTGGCGTAAAAGGTTTGCCACCAACACCAATACCCACAACAACTGAAGGCAAAGGCAAATAATACATAGCAATGCCCGCAAAAAAACCATATTTATTGGAAACAATACTTGTAATGCTAATATTGAAAGACTTATCCACCTTAAACAACAGCCTGTTGATAAGCGAAACAGGTAAAAAACTATTCCTTTCAAGCAAAGGCGCATGAGAAAGGTCGGAAACTACAACTGAGTATAAAAACTTTTTCGCAAATGGAAATGAAACAGCTACATCGTAGCTAAGTATGGTCTGAAAACGTCTTTCTGTTGAACCTCCCGAAAAATAGTAATTCATATTTATACCCATAAATAGACGCTTATGAAAAGATTTAGAAATATTTAAAGTGCTTTTAGCCTCATAATAAATAGGAAAACCGAAATGCAAAAACGATGCTCCCAAAGTGAGATGCTGATTAGGGTATATAAAATAAGCCGATTTTTCAGAGCAAGCAGAAAGCATATAACGATTGAAATAAGATAAATGCAACAAAGGTTTATCACATTGAGAAGTAAGTGATGGAACATCTAAATAAAACAATGATTCTCTTTGCTTAGGCAAAACAGCTGCATTGCATTGAGAGGCATATTGCCTCAATGAATACTGAGCCGCTAAAGGCTTTGGTAAAATAAGCAAGTTCAAAAATAGAATCCATAGGATCCATTTATTGAAATACAAAAAATGGTATATGCCTGTTATATATATACTTATAGATTTTATAGAAAGGAAATAGAGCGATACGATCATTGGTTTAGGGTTAAGGGTTAAAAGCGCCAAAATAATAGAAATTATAAAATAAAAGAATTTTTAAATTAATTTTGTACCTTCGCAGGCTATTGAAAGGAAATAAGTATGCAGCAGGAATTGCTTCATTATAATAACAAAACGTTTATTCCCTATATTGATTCAGGGAAAATAATCAGCAACATTGATTCAATGGCGTTACAAATCAATAAGGATTATGCCGAAACTGAAATTTATGTATTGGCTGTTCTTAATGGCGCATTTATGTTTACTTCGGACCTATTAAAGAGAATACATAAAAATGTTATTGTTAATTTCGTTAAGCTTTCATCCTATTCAGGATCTGAAAGCACCGGTGAAGTTAAAAATATTTTAGGCTTACCCGATGATATTCAAGGAAAGAGCATATTGATATTAGAAGACATTATTGATACCGGGTTGACTATTAAAAGTCTGTTGAACCAATTGGAAATAATGGGTGCAAAAAAAACAAAAGTTGCCAGTTTATTTTATAAACCCAGCAGCTCAAAAACAGGTTATATTCCCGACTATATAGGAATGGAAATTGGTGATGATTTCATTATTGGCTATGGATTGGATTATAATGGCTACGGCAGAAATTTAGAAAGCATTTATAAATTAAGATAAATTATTAAAAATATGTTAAACTTAGTATTATTCGGACCTCCGGGATCAGGTAAAGGAACCCAAAGTGAAAAGTTGATAACAAAATATCAATTGGTGCATTTTTCTACCGGCGATATTCTTCGTGGAGAAATTAATGCGGGATCGCAATTAGGAAAAGAGGCGAAATCATTTATGGAAAAAGGAGAATTGGTTCCTGATTCAGTGGTGATAGGCATGATAGCACAAAAAGTAGATCAAAACCTCAATGCCAAAGGATTTATTTTTGATGGTTTTCCCCGCACTGTTGCTCAGGCAGAAGCACTTGATAAAATGCTAAAAGAGCGCAGCATTGGTATCAGTGGCATGCTTTCATTAGAAGTGGCTCACGATGAATTAGTGAAACGTTTATTAAACCGTGGTTTGTCTTCAGGAAGAGCTGATGATAAAGATGAAAACGTAATAGAAAACAGAATAAAAGTGTATAATAAAGAAACTGCTCCGGTAGCTGATTTTTATAACAAACAAAACAAATTTCATGGCATTAAAGGAGTAGGCGAAATTGATGAAATATTCAACAGATTGGTATCGGCAATAGACACCCTAGCTTAAAATGGCAGATACAAACTTTGTTGATTATGTAAAAATATTCCTGCGCTCAGGTTTGGGTGGATCAGGTTCTGCTCACCTGAGGCGCGAAAAATATGTCCCTAAAGGAGGTCCTGATGGTGGCGATGGCGGTCGAGGCGGCCATGTAATACTTCGTGCCAATAGTCAAATGTGGACCCTCTTACACCTAAAATATCAAAAGCATATTTTTGCCGGCGATGGCGTTAGTGGTAGTGGCGCACAATGTACTGGAGCACAGGGTAAAGATGTAATTATAGATGTGCCCTTAGGCACCATTGCTAAAAATCCTGAAACAGGAGAAAAATTGGGAGAACTCACCACACATGGTGAAGAATTTATTATACTCAGCGGCGGTAGAGGAGGATTAGGGAATATTCATTTCAAATCGGCTACCAACCAAACTCCCCGATACGCACAACCTGGGGAACCCGGAATGGAAGCTTGGTTTATTTTAGAACTCAAATTGTTAGCAGATGTTGGTCTGGTTGGATTTCCCAATGCGGGTAAATCAACCTTGCTTTCAGTGGTATCAGAAGCCAAACCTAAAATTGCCGATTATGCATTCACTACCCTCGTACCCAATCTTGGTATAGTTAGTTATCGCGATAACCGCTCTTTTGTTATGGCAGATATACCGGGCATTATTGAAGGAGCCAGCGAAGGAAAAGGCTTAGGCTTAAGATTCCTCAGACATATAGAAAGAAACTCTGTGTTGCTTTTCATGGTTCCAGCCGATAGCGATAATATAAAAAATGAATACAATGTATTATTGAATGAGTTAAAACAATACAATCCTGAACTGTTAGATAAACAAAGATTGCTGGCCATTACCAAGAGCGATTTAGGTGATGAAGAGTTATTTACTGAAATGAAAAAAGACTTACCCGATATTGAAACCGTTTTCATTTCTTCCATCACTCAAAAAGGATTGGATGAGCTAAAAGACAAACTCTGGATAATATTGAATAATCCCGCATGATAGATTTATTTAATGATATAGATACTCAGTTTTTTCTATCATTAAATAGATTACATCATCCTGTATGGGATAAAATAATGTGGATTATAAGCGGAAAAGCAACTTGGATTCCTTTGTATTTAGCAATAATAGCTTATATTGTTTACAAATTCAAAAACAAGAGCTGGTTGATAGTTGCGGGTTTTCTTGTGCTTATACTTATTGCTGACCAAATTTCATCGGGACTCATAAAACCTTTGGTCGAAAGATTGCGTCCTTCGCATCAAGAAAACTTACAAGACTATATCCATTTGGTTAATAACTATAAGGGGGGGCGATTCGGTTTTGTATCATCGCATGCTGCCAACAGCTTTGCATTTGCATGGTACTGCAGTTTATTTATCAAAAATAAAATTTTTGCATTCTCCATTTTCACATGGGCTGCATTGGTAAGCTACAGCAGAATTTATCTAGGAGTGCATTATCCCGGTGATATTTTAGGTGGTATAGCGGTAGGAATTTTTGCAGGCTATTGCACCTATTGGTTACTGATATTAATATGGAAAAAATATCCAAACCATGCTCCTGATAGACCATGAAGAAACCAATCCGTATTTTAATATAGCTGCGGAAGAATACCTGTTAAAAAACTCTGAAGAAGATATTTTCAGAATATATATCAACCAACCTTCTGTTATTATAGGCAAACATCAAAATACCCTTGCCGAAATTAACTATTATAAAACAAGAAACCTAAACATCCCTGTTATCAGAAGGCTTAGCGGAGGGGGTACTGTGTATCACGATCTGGGAAATATCAATTTTTTGTGGATTGTAAATGGAGAAAAAAATAATCTGGTCAATTTCAAAAAATATACCTCTCCTATCCTATCTGCGCTAGAAAAATTAGGAGTACAAGCCGTAATGGAAGGAAAAAACGATTTGCGGGTAGAGGGCTTAAAGTTTTCGGGAAATGCAGAGCATGTATATAAAAATAGGGTGTTGCACCATGGCACGCTGCTTTTTGAGAGCAATCTGAAAGTATTAAATGAAATAATCAAACCCACAGGAGGTATTTATACTGATAAGGCTGTTAAATCTATTCGCAGTAAAGTAACCAATCTAAAGAATTACATCCCCGCATGTAGTATTGATGAGCTTAAATATGCTATAATCAATGAATTACCAATAGTAAAAACAATCCCATTCCAGCAAAACGAAATGGATGCCATTAAACAATTAATAAAAGAAAAATATGACACTTGGCTATGGAATTTTGGATACTCACCCGATTATATTTTCGAAAACGAAATAAAAGATCATAAAGCTCAAATTAAGGTAAGCAAAGGAATCATTCAAGACATCCAGATTGAATCGAATCATGGCCAGTTAAAAAGGCAAATTCCCCTGCTGATAGGTAAAAAACATGAATGGGATGAAATCTATAAAAGTTTTAATTCTTCAAATGAACGAAACAATTGGATGGAAATTCTATTCTCTTAAGAATTTTCAAGCCTATCAATTTAATTATTGTTATTCTATTAACAATAATTAAAAATTTATTATTTTTGCCACATAAATTTATAATATTACATATTCATGGAAACAAAAAAATTAGGAAATCCAGCTGTGGTGGGATTGGCTGGCTTTGGACTTACAACGTTATTATTACAATTGCACAATTTGGGATTAGTAAGTCATGGCCCTGTATTGGCAATGGGATTAATTTTTGGTGGATTGGCTCAATTTATAGCCGGCCTCTTAGAACATAAAAATGGCAATAATTTTGGCTTTTCAGTATTTACCAGTTATGGTGCCTTTTGGATTGGCTTATGTATCATATGGATTTTAAACCATTTAGGTGTTTATTCCTCAAGCGGAACTGATGTTGGCTATTTCTTAATTGCATGGACATTATTAACGATCATTTTCTTTATCGGATCATTGTATATTCACAAAGCCATGACCACTGCTTTTACTTTATTGCTAGCTGGTTTTATATTACTTGATCTTGGTCATTTTGGCTTTCCTATTTTAAATACAGTAGCTGCTTATGTTTTAATAGCTTGCGCTCTAACTGCTTGGTATATGTTGGCTGCTATCATAATTAATGAATTGGCAGGTAAAGAAATCATTAAGGTTGGTAAAGCCTTTGTTTCAAAATAATACAAGCACAGAGTCAAATCAAATGTTTGCATATTTAGAATTTATTGAATAAATCTTAAATATGCAAGCATTACTCATTGAAAATCCCACTCCAACTGTAACTTTTTGTCTAAAAAACCTGTAAGAATAACAAATCATTTTGTATGTTTGTATTTATTATTTTTAGAGGTTGATGAAGAAGCTACTAATAATACCTTTTATATTTCTGCATATCATATTACAGGCACAAACGGTAAAGTTTTTTGCTCCAGATACGGTATGTACCGGCGATCCCATCAACTTAAATAATGAATCAACTGGCTCAAATACCTGCAAATGGGTATACGATGCTATAAATCTCAGCAAAGTTTCATCATACGACACCCTGCCCGGTGTTTCTTTCAAACCAAACGGAGCAGCATTTATTACCACAGCAATAGATAATGGAAACTACTATACTTTTGTAACTATAAGAAATCCTGCTGCTATTTGGAGGCAAAATTATGGCAATTCTTTAAACAATGTCCCTGTTAACGAACTCTTGCTCGATTTATCCAAAATTGCCCCTTCCAATAGAATTCAAGGTATTGACATAAAAAAAGATGTGGACGGCATTTGGTATGGTCTAGTTTGCGCAGGAATAGGATCTAATTCCGGCGAATCGAAAATTTTTAGATTAACTTTCGAGAATGGATTGAATGCTGTACCATCAATATCTGAAGTTACTAATGTAGGGCCTATTGATTTCCCGCATGACATTAAACTGGTTTATGAGAATAACATGTGGCATGCCTTTGTTTGTTCAAAAGGCACATCTGAAAGCACAAGTGGTTACTCCATCATTAAATTCCCGAATGGCTTAAAAAGTCAGCCCGGATTTAACGATTATTTCAGTATTGGACCTTATGGTGCTAAATCACCTACTGGTATCGCTCCGGTAAAAGAAAAAAACAAATGGTTCCTATTTGTTACAGGCACTAATGGATTGTACAGAATTGAATTTGAAAGCATCTCATCTTCTGCAGCAGAAATTAAAAGCCATAGCTATGGTAATCTAAATGGCACTCTTAATCTACCTTTTGACATATCTATTGCGGAAGTTTGCGAACAACTTTCAGGAATGATAGTAAATCAAAATAATAACTCAGCTACCATTATTGATTTCGAAGATGGACTAACAGGAAATATCATCGGAACGCAGTTAAATATTCCTCTCTTTGACATGCCCTACTCAGTTACAGATATACAAAGAATAGGTTCTGATGCTTTTTTTATAGTTCCCAACTTTAACAATGGGAAATTAGTCAGAATTAAATATTCAGAAGCCACAAGCAGCAATACATCACCTGCCGTTTTAGATCAAGAGAACTGCACAGCTCCCTCCTATGCATATACTGCTCCGGGAAGCAAAACCACCTGTAAAACTGTGGTGGTGGTAGACAAACCCGCCACACCTATTATCAATAACGGGAATATTTGTGCCGGAAAACAACTCAAACTTGATAACGATTCTGCATATACCAGCAGAAGATATACCTATTTTTGGAAAGGGCCTAATGGATTTGTTTCCAATGAAAAATCACCTATAATAAGGGAAGAGGGTCGCTATACTATAATAATATCACGAGGTGATTGCTTTAGCGATAGCGCATACAGAGATGTCCTATTCTACATTCCAACCCCTCCCGTTCCAAGCATTAGCGATTCCAAAATGGTATATTGTTTAAATCAACTGGTAAAACCTATTCAAATAAATTTAACAGGCAGCAATATAGCCCGCTGGTACAAGCTTGATCATTATACTTTTCTGTTAGGCGAAGGCAATCCCTATCAAACAGGTATTACTAAATTAGGCAACTATGATTTTTATGCCACACAGGTAACACCTGAAGGATGCGAAAGCGGTATACTAAAAGTCAATGTTAAAATAAATCCCAGTCCTAAGGTAAATATTCTTTATCCAAATCCAAAAGAATTAAGTTGCATAATCGCAACAACTATATTGGATGGAACAGGCTCGAGTACTGGCGATAGCATCAGTTACCTTTGGTCGGGTGGCAATATAGTTTCTGGACAGGAAGACATTAAAGCAGTTGTTGACACTGGCAGCGTTTATACGCTTAAAGTGACAAATACCAACACAGGCTGTTCGACATCTGGATCTATTCGCGTTATCCAACGATTGCAATACCCTGAATCCGGAACTGCATTAAGCAATGTTAGCATTTGTTCCGACAAAACATATAATTTATTCAGCTCCATCAAAGACAATTTTTCAGGAGGCGTATGGCGAGAATTAGATAGTAAAGGAAATATTACAGGCAGCAATTTAAATCCAAGCAACTTAGCCAGCGGAAATTATAAATTTCGATATGTACTGTCTGCCGTTGGATCATGCCCCGGAGATAGCGTAGTTTCTACTATTGATATCACAAAATTCCCTTCTGCGGGGGTAGCCAAACCAAGTCAGACTATTTGTAATAATGGCAATTACATCCTTACCAATACACTAAACAATTTTGATACTAATGGTTATTGGACAGCCTCCTTCAGCAGCATTCAGAATAAAATTACAGGAAATATATTTGACGCTTTAAATGTTCTTCCGGGAAGTTATAATCTAGTATATCATACCAACCCTATAGCTGCATGTAAAACTGGCGATACAACCAAAGTGATTATTAAAGTGGCTTCATTTTTAAGTGCCGGAATTGCGAAGGACACCACCATTTGTTCTAAAGATAGTTTCCTACTTTTCCAAGCAATAAAGAATTATGATAACGGTGGGGTTTGGCTAGATGATTCAAATAGCGGCAGACTGCGGGGTTCTTATTTCGATCCAAATGATTTATTAGGAGGATACTATCAATTCACCTATCAATTTGATTCTGCTGTTTGTCCCTCATCTAAAGCAAGCGTTACTATACTTACTGATACCATAACTCCTAAAATTAATTGTCCAGGGGAAGTTATAAAATCATTATCACTGGGAGCACCTTTTTACGAAGTGATAGCAAAAGAATTAGATCCAATTTTGATTAGTGATACATGCGGAATAATGTTCATCAACAATGACTTTAATAATGATTCTAGCTTAAAGAATGCGCAGATTAGCGAAACGAAAGAAATAATTTGGACAGTAAGTGATTTTGGAAAAAATATAGCACAGTGTAAAGTTAAACTAATATTAAATGGTTCTCAAATACCCAATGTATTCACCCCCAATGGCGATGGAGTAAACGATTCCTGGGATTTTTCAATATCAGGTTTTTATCCCAAAGGCATAGTTCAAATTTTTGATCGTTGGGGAAATAAAGTTTGGGAATCGGAAGAAGGATACCCGCAACGATGGGATGGAAAGGTTAACGGAACTATAGTGCCAGTTGGAACCTATCGCTATTTTGTGTTAGACGAAGATAAAGCAGTATTAAAAGGGTTTTTAACCATTTTAGGTCAATAATGAAAAAGTATTTAATCATATTATTTTTAGTTTCCTTCTCTGTGTTAGGAGCACAGCAGATGCCTATTATAAGTCAATACATGATAAATGGTTTTACATACAACCCCGCAATGGCAGGTGTGGAAGGTTATAAAGTTTTTAATATTTCGGCCAGGGAGCAATGGTTAGGCTTAGAGAATCCCCCACGTACTTATCAAGCCAGTTTCCATAGCAAATTAAAGGGAAAAAAAATGGGTTTAGGAGTAGGACTATACCACGATCAGGACGGACTTATTGGTCAGACTGGCGGACAATTCTCTTACGCCTATCACATAAAGTTAGGAAAAGGAATAGTTTCTGGTGGATTATCAGCATCGTTCTACCAACTCAGAATCAACACTTCAAAAATGATCAGCGGAAGTGCTGATGATACATACCTTAACAGCATCAATAACCAGAGTATAGTACCAGATTTTTCAGCAGGTATATTTTATACTTCAGGAAAATTTTTCATAGGCGCTTCAGCGGCCCAACTTTTAGAAGCTAAAATAAAACTAACCGGTACCGAAAACGAAGGATTTGTTTTGCAACGCCACTTTTATCTATATACCGGAGGCAATATTAGAATGGGCAGAAACTCGCTAACGCCTTCCATTTTAGCTAGAGCCATGCAAAACGGGACATATACCGCCGACGCCAACCTGCGGTTTAATGTAGACAATAAATTTTGGCTAGGTGCTTCATACCGCACCAGCAATAGCGTAATTGGCATGTTTGGCATACACATCGAACAATTCTCAATAGGATATGCATTTGATTATTCATTGAATGCCTTAGCTCAAAGCAATTATGGCTCACATGAATTGATGCTCACATACATTTTAGGCGGCAGCGCAGCATCCTATAATTCTAGGGGTAGTAAGATATTCTAAGCCCTGTATACTTTGCGAAAAACTTATATCGCATCCAATAATGCCCAAAACGATTCTGCAAAATTCTAATCTCATTTTATATCAATAATACTAAAGCATAATTAATAATTCATTAGTAAAACATAAACCTAATATAAACAACAACTTGCAGACTCTTTTTGACATCCCTCCATATTACTAATGTGTATTAATTCAACGCTACAATAAATTTTCCCGTTCCCGAAAAGCTTATCTGATATTTATTCTCGCCCACTTGCATGCTTTGAAATTTAATTACTCTTCCTTCAGCATTTTTAATTTGAATCG
>JFJP01027348.1_pt1 | contig 15210 bp, 11 predicted proteins | sample 431651 | NCBI WGS metagenome assembly JFJP01 (sample SAMN02602958, study PRJNA72255) | Microbial mat metagenome, whole genome shotgun sequencing project. | biome: fresh water; feature: sink hole; material: water; isolation source: purple microbial (photo- and chemosynthetic) mats found in...
TTATAATCAAATACACTTGTGAAACATTGTATAAATAGCAAGAAATCGCAGTCAGTAGAAAAACATGCCAAATATTGATAGTTATAACCATATCAAAGAGCCATTCTTTGAAAAAAACATCATCAAATATATTATTAACTTCAAGGAGGTTTTGTGCAATTTGATTATTATTTGGCGATGGAGTCTCAGCGTTCACGATTTGATCGTTTATTATATTTGAGGAAATATTAGCCTCATGAAGGAATTCTGAATTCGAGATATTTACTAAGAAAAAAAAATTAGTTTTGAAATAATAAAAGATAAGAAAATTTTACAATTCACACTATTATTATATGTTGCGAGTTCGTTCAAATATGCCACGTTTGGATCCACATTAGTAGTCATAAACAGCCAGATATTGAATGAATGTCTGTGGATTGTGGAAATAATTACCGTAAAAGCTTTTTATTTATTTTGATAATTAGTAAAAATTTTTATTTGAAGAAAAATATTAAAATTAAAAATTTTACGATTTTTAAAAAAGTATTACAATTAGCAAATTTTTTAGGATCAAATAAAAACATTAATTATTTTTCTTAAAAATAATTTTTTTTTTTTTCTTAAATAAAAATTTATTAAGCAGAATGATTGAAAAAATTTACAAACGAAGTTTTTTAATTTATAAATTAAAAAAAAACAGAATTTTTTTTCCAAAATTTTATGAAGAAATTATTAAAAATTATAAACATAAATAAAAAGAAAATTTTAAAAAACTCTTAAAAATGAAAACACTCGGAGAAAAATTTCAAGATGAAATGAAACTAGATAAAACCCGCCTTTTTATTTTTTTAATTTTAAATGTTCCTGAAACACATCCACTTTTCGAACCATCACATGTTCTTAAAGTCCAAAACTTCCACAAACAAGAATTCAATATTACCAAACGAAACTTTTTTGGAGGATTTTTTTTTTGTCTTCTTCTTGAAAAAATTCTTTTGCAAAGAAATTTGATGATGCGATTAACAAGAAATAAAACTTTAGGTGGTGTTATGTTTAAATATTTGGTGTTGCCGTTGTATTGCTCATTTTTAGGAGTGAATAATTATGTGAGTAATGCGTACCCTGAATTGAAATCAATAGGCGAAGAATATGATTTCACTGAAGAGAAATTCAAAAATATTTTGGACAGAAAATCCTTTTAGAGTGGATAATAAAGATTTTCTTGAAAAAAATTCCTTAAAAAGACCTTAATTATTTATAAATCAAAATTTTAGTTTTTGGAGTGATAAATTTTTTTTCTTGATAATAAATACAATACCATAAATTAACAAGAGATTTGTTATAATTTTCATTGAATTAAAAAAAAAAAAAAAATTTTCAAATAAATGTAAAAATAAAAATAAAGCAGATTTTCTTTCAAAAAATAATAAAAAAATAAACTGACCGATATAACCGTTTAAAACAGGACAAACCACGATTTTTGCTTTACCTGGTTCAAAACGTCGGTGAAACCCACGCTTATTTGAACCCTACACATATCACTCAAGTGAAATCTATCATAAATAACGAATCCAGAATTTTTTCTTTTGGACTAATTGGATCCACACTTTATGGCATGTACTGTGAAAGGAGGATTTTAAATAAAAATATGATGTTTCGCTTAACCCAAAATGCTTCATTTTCAAGCAATTTGTTTAAATTTCTTGTCATACCTTTCTTTATTTCAACAACATTGGCTAGTTTTTATTTTAATAGCTCGTATCGGGATATTGAACAAATCAGCAGTTCATATGATTTCGATGATGATATATTCAAAACTTTTGTGATGGAGAAATTGACGAAAATCAAAGAAGGGAAGGAAAAACAGTAATAGAACTGTTTATGTTGATTGTCTTTTAAAAATAAATTTTCTTTTGAAAAAAAAAAAAATAATCAAAAAAATTATATAATTTTTTTTTTTTTTTTTCATTAGTAAGCCAAAAATAATTTTTTTTTAGAATATCTAGAACATTTGCTAATTAAAAATGCTTTCTATGATAGAAAATGCTTTCTATCATAGAAAATGTTTATTTTATTTATAGTTTCTAAATAAAAATAATCCAAAAAATCGAAACATTTAAAATAAAATTAGAAATGAGTTTCAAATTCACCGAATAAAATTACAATGATTTCAAGCAAGACAAAGAAAAATTTATATTTTATTTATATAAAAACGTCAAGAAAACCGACCCTTATTTTGATCCTTTACATCTAAACCGAATAAAACCTATGCAGAGATACGAGGTTATTTTTGACGCTTTTATTTTTGATGGAACAGCATTTTCTTATATGAAATTGGAATGGAAGCTCCTAAAAAGAAATGTGATGTTTCGATTAACACATGATATATATATTTTTCATGAAATATTTAAATTTGTTATATTACCTTCTTTTATTGCAAAATTAATGACTGTTAACGATAAATTTAATTCTTAAATTTATCATTTACTCCTAAAATTTTCTTTTTTTCTTTAATAATAATGAAAATTAAAAATCTAAAAAAACTTAAATTAAAAATGTTTCGAAGAAAATTATAATATTTTCAAGCTAAAAAAAAGGAAATTTTTGTTTTATTTATGTAAAAACGACGTAAAATCCAACCCTTTTTTGACCCTACACATTTAAAAAAATGAAATCCATGCCTCAAAAGGCTAATTATTTTTTCTTTTGATGGTTTCTTCTCCAGCCATTGGCTATTATACGTAGGGAACTTAATGAAGAAAATTATAATATTAATCTTATTTCCTTTATGCTTGTCAAAAATCGCCACCTCTTTCTATGTGGATTAAAAATTCGAGTCAGAAATTGAAAAAATTTGGGGTTCTTATGATTTCGATAATCAGAAATTCAGAAATGCTGTGATAAACAAATTAAATTTGGAACCAAACTATAAAGAATATCATATCTATGTTTTAAAAAAAATATTCTCTGTCTTCGGCTTTTAAATAAAATTCATTATTTTATCATTTATCCTCTAACTTTCTTTAAACAGAAAATAAAATGTTTTTTTAATTAATGTTTCTTTTCTCTCTTCTTTGAATGGGATCTCGACCTTTCTCTTGATTTATGCTTCCTTGCCTTTTTTTTCTCCCGACTTCTTTCTTTTTCTCTTTTCTTCTCTTTTTCCTCTCTTTCTTTCCCGTTTTTATCTTTTTTTCTTTCTTTTTCTTTCGAATCATCTTTTTTTTCTTTAGAACTCTCTCTTTTTTCTTTTGAAACCTCTTTATTTTTATCTTCTACGTTATTATCCTCATCTTTGTTTTTTTGTTCTTTGGTTTCTTTCAAATTTTTTTCTTTCAAATTTCTGTTTTCTTTGCTTTTTTCCTCTTTTTTTTCTTTCACATTTTTCTCTTCTTTAATTTTTTCCTCTTTTTTTTCTTTATTTTTAGGATTGAATTTTTCTTCAAACTCTCTTTTTATCATTTTCTCATACTTCTCAATCGATTTCAACACTTCACCCTTCGATTTCCCTTCCAATTTCTCCAGCAGAAGCTGATCCGAGCTTTTTTTCTCAGCCAAGCTGCATCTAATCCTCTTTTCCTTAATGACTTTCCCATCAGCCATCAGTGCATTTTTCGCATCCTTCTCATTTTCGAACGTCACAAAGCAAATTCTTTTGATTCTTCCAGTCTTTCTATCAAAAGGCAATTTCAGTTCTTTTATCTTTCCGAATTCTTTGAATAAATCCCTTAATTCTTTTTCCCCAACAGTTTCTGGTAAATTCGATACAAAAATCGTATCTTCTGCGACCAATCCCAAAGAAGCCAGCAGGATTTCCTTACTAACCCCTGATTCCTGTAGTTTTTCATAAATGATTTTGTCTTTTTCTAATGCTTTCTTCTTTATTTCGAAGTTCAATTCCACAAAGGAATAATCTAATTCAACGACATATTGTCTTGAACTCACTGCGAATTGAATCTTCGCTTCTTGTTTCAAACGATAAGGAATATGATGTTCTAGTTTCACATTATCCAGAAAAGTGCCAGATTTTGATTCTAAATCTATCAAAGAAACCCCGATTTTCTGCTCTATGATCAAAACCGCATGATTCCTAGAAATACTCTGATGAGCCAATACCAAATCATTAGTCTTCAGTGTTCCAAACATGAAAAAGGGCTTATCTTTCAATTCGATTTTCTCAATAACCTCATTATTTTTCAAGACTTTCAGTGTGATTTTAGGTAAAAATTGCTTGTTTTCTTCTAATGAAAAAACCATATAGAGCCATTTTTCAAGCTCCATATTTTGAAAACAATCATTTCTTATTTGTTGTAATAAGCGGCCTAATTGATTCTGTCCTTTTCCTTCGACGATCCCCCAGAATAGATTGCTAACTGTAGCATCACTATAAGTATTACTCAATTCTCTCTCACCAGTAGCCTTCAATCTTTCTCTTAAATCTTTATTTCTTCGAAATTTATCACGAACAATTGCTTCCATCATTCTTAATCGATTCGAATTCCAATTTTCTGGATCATCGATCTTTGTAGCAATCTCGTACAATTCAACTGGAGTGTCTGCCAGAGAAATCTTCTCACGAATATGACGCTGGGTTGAACGAGCGGCTTGATAAGCATAGGAAACTGATTTAAATAGAAGCCCATCGAAATAGATTTGACAAGGATATTCATTGTTTAGAAAATCGAAATAACCATTAAAATTGTCTATTCGGTCCATTTTTTGCTTTTGAAGCAAAAAAGACGCTTGATCTTCGAAATACTGATCAATTTCTGAACGATTTGACTCGAAAAGGAGCTTTTTGGTTGTCATAATAGCAGGTTTATGTGTAGGAAATAGAGGGATTTGAGAATAGATTTGACTTTGTTAAATTTTCTTTAGAAGTTTTTGATTAGATTATTTAAATAAAAATAATGCATGACAAACAACAGAACTATTTGTTTATTTCCTATAGAAAACAACTTATTGATCTCAGATAAGTATTACTTCTTTATTTTCATTAATATTGCAAATTCATCCCTTTTTTTGAAGATGACGTTTTTTACAAAATAAACGATTTTTTGAAAAATAATCCAAAATAAAAAAAAGTTCTCTCAGAAACTCTTATATGAGTCAAGATCATGAGTTTTATCAGAAAAGCTCATTTAGTTCTCTTTACAAACAGCCTCCTCTTATACCCCAAATCCCCGCAATCCCGTAAAAATCAATTGAAATTTCTCTTCATAAATTTTTCTGTTTTTTGAAATAAAAACTTAAAAAGACAAAGCCCCTATTTGAAAGGCATGCAAATCTCTGAATTAATGGACGAAACTCTTGATTTAACAGAAGGTAAAGAGATCGAAACTTTGGAAAAAGAGGATAAATCATTCAAAAAACTATGCAAACATTACGATGATGAGTGCAAGAGTTTTCGAAAAGCGGCTTATTTCGAAGAATCCGAAGATTTCTCTTTCCAAGGTATTTTTTCTGATTTTAATCAAAAGAATTCGAAAAGAAAATTTCCTTTTCCCCAGATTTTACTGATATATCGGTACTTTCTCCATATTTTTTTCACTTTTTAACCTGAATTTCAAGTTCAATTCGTCTATCAGCTTTGAAAATCGTTGATAATAAGCTCTTCGATTTCTTAATCGATGCTTTAATTGTTTATTACTGTTTCTCTTATACATTGGAAAAAGCTCAAGGGGATTCCTTGCGAAAATTAGATGAAATCTGTTTAATTGTCTTTATTTTCGAATTTATTTTGAGATATTTAGCACATGGCTTCTTCATTGAGAAAACTGGCTTACTTCGTGATAATTTCCATCTATACGACATAACAATCGTGACTTTAGCTTTTATATATACCTTCATTGTTCCAGAATACAGTCATTATAACCTATTGATCTTCCGTTTTTTACGAATAATTCAATTGCTTCCTTTCAAGCATTTAACCCTGATTTTTGAAGGGATTTTCGCATGTATCTTGCAATTATCACAAATCTATTCGTTTTTCTTGATATTTTGTTGTATATTTTCGTTTATCGGCATGACTTTATTCTCGAATTCTCTTCAGAATTACTGTCTAAATCTCGAAAGTGGTTCAATTATAAACTGGAATAACATTTGTGGAGAAAATATGGCTTGTTCTTTAGGCCAAATCTGTGTGAAAACTCTGAAAAACTTGGATAATGATGTGACGAGTTTCAATGATTTTCTTCATGCTTTTCTACAAGTAATACGTATAATTACCTTTGATAATTGGAACAGTCTTTTGAAACAAATTCTAGCTACTTGGAATGTCACTGCTTATCTGTATTTCATTCCTTTAGCGATTTTCGGCAATTTCCTTGTAATTAACCTCTTTTTAGCAGTACTCAAAGCAGAATTCGAATCATTTCAAAAGAGAAAAAACATCAAAAATTTACATAAAAGCTCAGTTTCTGCAGCGACAAAAGCCAATTTTTTCAGGAGAAATAGCTCTTTAATGAAGAGAAACGGCATTTTGAATCAAAGTTTTCTGAAAAAAAGCTTCACAAAAGGCAGTCTTTCGAAAATAAGTGTCGCAAAAATGGCCTCGATTGAAGATTTTTTCGCAGAAAAACAAGCGAATGATAATGTTGGAAGAGTTTATCGGAGATTTCTGATGAAATTGATACATTTCGAGAAATATTCGCAGAAATTCGTGACTTTTTTCGAAAGAATTCATGATATTTTGAATGATTTATGGGAGAATTGTATGATAGAACATGTGATCAAATTCCCAAAGAATAATAAAATGAATTATTCAATAATAGGTGAATTTTACAGTGAAAATGATGTGCTTCCTAATAAAAAAGAGGAAAATGAAGAGGCTTTTCGAAGAAAATTGTGGGAGTTTCGAAGGAAAAAAAAACTGAAAATTGATGTAAAAGGGTATTTTTCTGATGTTAAAATGAAGTTTGTCATGAAAAATGAGAAAAAAGTCTTGAGAATTCCTTTGTATAAGAGAAAATTGAGATTTTTTAAGGTCATAGCAAAGAATCTAATGGATAATTCTGATAAAAAACAAAAGAAAAGTGATTTTACAAGAATTTCAGTGAAAAAAAGGAATCAAAGGTCTTGTTTTGTGAAAGAAAGTGAGAGGTTTTGCTTGAAGAACTACGAGGATATAAAGTTTGCGATCAATGAAAATATGCTGAAGGCTGAAAAGAAGAAAAAAGCGAAAGAAAATGACAAATCTAATATGCAAAGCTATTATGATATTCTGGTTCTTTTAGAATTTTTATTTATTTTTGAATAGAAATTATAATTTTTTTTATTTTTTAGAACGAAGATTTCAAAAACAACAAAATATCAATGAATTTCTGGTCCGGACACGATATTCTTCCTAAAATCGGTGAGAAAATCCCCTTTAAAATAATCCAAATGCTCTATCTCAACACAATCCGCATCTCCGATTTCTCGCAAATATTTGACCATATTTTCCATCAATTTTTCCTTTTAATTTCTTCTCAATTCTATCATTTTTTCTCATTTTCTTTGAATTTCTTCAATATACTAATCATCGCTTTCGGTGATGATTTCCTCAGTAAATCCTCGCAAACAGATATTCTCAACACATTTTTCTATTTATTTTTCATAGATACTCTTATTAAAATCCTCGGGAATTCTGGTTTCAATGGTTATTTTAAGGATATTTACAATATATTCGATTTGATTTGTTTAACGACATTCGCTTTTTTTCATTTGCTAAATTCAATGGAATATTTAGATGTTTTCGTCAAATCCTCGCGATTTTTATTAGCAATTCAACCGCTTAGAGCTTTTCGTTTTCTTCAATATTTCTCCTTTATGGAGACGATTCAGCATGTTATTATCAAGACTTTCTCTGATTATCTGCCTTTGGCTTTGATTCTTCTCGTTTTTCTCTATATTTACACGCTTTTCGGGCTTCAGCTCTTCAATAAAGATTCAAATGACCCCCGAGTTCCTTATAATTTTCAAGACTTTTTCTCAGGTTTTTTCACATGTTTCAGTATTTTAACGCTGGATAATTGGTATAATTTCCTTGTGCTTTATATGCCAATCAGCAATAGAGCTTCTCTAGTCTTTTTCACTTTAACGTTATTTCTTTTCGGAAATTTCGTGCTTTTAGATCTTTTTATCGCTGCTATGCTAAATGGCTTTGAAGTTATCTGTTTAAAGCAGAATTTTATTCAAGAAAATGAGTTTATTCCCAACAATTTGGCTCTAATCAATGTTCTTGAGAAAATTCCTTCAATAAGACCATCTCTTGTTGGGAAAAAGAAGTTTGAAACTAAAATATCAAGAATGCTGTCTGTTTTAACAATTTATTGGCAAATAAAACATCATAAATTGATCAAAATGTTAGAAATTATTATTAAAAATCGTGTTTTTAACCAGATGGTTTATCTAGTGATTTGTTTATCATGTGTAGAATTAATTTATGAAAGCTATTTTCTGAACTATTGGAACTATGAACAAGAGATGACGAGCCATATTTTCTTGATAAATCTGGCTATAAATGTATTCTTCTGTATTGAAATATGTTTTTTGCAAGGTGCTCATAGCGTCACGAAGAATTTCCTTTATTTAGTTGAATTCTTCAATATTTTAGGCTTTGTTTTCTATTTCATTTTACCACAAAAAAACATATTGATTCATGTAAATTATGAATAAAATATTTGATTTTGGCTTGAGTTAATTTTTTTTAGATTTCTTTGACTTTAAAGTATTTCCGGCCATTAAGACTGATAGATCAGCATCTCAATCTCAAGAAAGTTCTGGACTTTTTCCTTCAGTCTATTTCTGGAGTCTTCAATGTCATTTGGATCATTTTCTTGGTTTGGTAATTTTTATAATTGTTTTTGTGTGTTTAAATTTTCAGAATTTTCCTAATTTTTCCAATAATTTAATTCATTTTTCTTATATTTCCTTAATAAACCCTTCCCAAAGGTTCATATTCGCGATTTTGGGTGTGAATCTCTACCAATCTCGTTTCGCCTTTTGCGAGAACCCAGACTCCTTTTCAATATCTCAGCAATCCTGTGAAACTCATTCTAAGCTCTGGGTGACAAACGATTTGAATTTCGAGAACATATGGAACGCTTTACTCACTCTTTTCGTGATAGCGACCTTTGACAATTGGATCTCTCTTCTCCATATTGCTCGAAATTCTGATATTTCTACAAACGGTCCATCTTCTAAAAATAACGCCTATTCATCCTATGTGTATTTCTTTGCATTTATCTTGATAAGTGTCTTATTTCTAATCAATTTATTCTTGGGAATCATGTTTGTAAAGTTCCAATTGGCTGAAAAAGCCGGAGGGAAAGGTAGGACTCATTTGAATGAAAATCAAGAGAAATGGGCACAAATGCAATGCAAAATACTTGAGATTGAGCCTTTTAGGAACAATTTTTTTATGTTGAAAGGCTTGAGAAAAAAAGTGATTAATTTAGTGACTTCTAACTATTATAGCTTGTTCATGAGCATGCCACCTTTGGTTGTGGTTATTATGCTGATGATCCAAGACCATAATTCTTTGAAAAAACAGGTGGTAATCGTTGAAAATGAAAATAAAGTCGTGTTTTTAGTTCTTTCTTTGATTTTTCTATGGGAAATACTGCTGAAAATCTATGCCTTTACCTGGAATGGGTATTTCTCATATAAATGGAACATTATGGAGTTTATTATAGGAATTACCTATGGGGCATCAACTATTGTGGACTATGGATTTGAAGGGTTTCTTCTGAATTTAGGAGTTTATGCAAAAATCTTCAAATTATTGAGAATTTTAGCAATTTTTAGGCTTTTTCATCGATTTAAATTTCTAAAGAAAATGCAACAGACTATCACGTTTAAATTTCCTGTTATTCTACACATTCTTTTTTTCAATATGTTATTTATCATGTTTTATGCATTTTTGGGAGTGTATTTCTTCCATGATGTTGATTTAAATCGGTCAAGAGCACTTGATTCCATGCTAAACTTCAAAAATGTATTCAGGGCAACCGCAACGTTGTTTGTATGCGCAACAGGAGAAAATTGGAGTCTTACACTTATGGACACAATCAAATATGTTCCAAAATGTGGACGACATGACTATTTATGCGGTCCCTGTAATATATTTTCAAAATTTTCTTTCAATATTTTCATTAATTTTCGATATTTTTTCTTATATTTTATTATATTTTTTTATTTTTTTTTATTTTATCATTAAATTTCCTGAAATTTTTATATTTTTTATCCAAAATCCTTTATTTTTTTAGATGTTTCAATAATTTTCTTTGTTTCTTTCATGGTTTTCATCCACATAATCCTGTTAAACCTCCTGACTCTCGTGATAATCACTCAATTCGAATCCCTGCACAAGAACCCCTTCAACCCTGAGATGATCTTCATGAATAACGTGAACGACTTCAAGAAAGCCTGGTCAAAATTTTCTGAAACCTCTGATAACATTGATAAAATTTCTCGAACAAAACTGATGGAATTCTTTCGATTTCTGGGAACTCCTTTAGGCATAAATCGGAATGATAATTTCTTCGAAGCTGCTGGCAAAATCATGAAAATGGAGATTCGTAGTGATATAGAAGGATATGTGAATTTCCATAGTCTTTTGCATGCGACAATGAAGAATTTCTTCAATGAAAAACTGGGGTTGGAAAACGCAAACGAAAATGCTGTTAAAAAATTAGAAATTTATGAGAGGAATTTCCATGCGACTGTTCTGAGGAAAAAAGACAGGAGAAAAAGCATGTTTATGGGGTTAAAAGCGAAGTTTTTGCCTAAAGTAAAAGAGTCAAAAAGCATTAAAATCAATCCATTTTATGATTATTTGAATCTTTTGATGTGCTTTCTCTCTTGGAGACGATATTCTGTGGTTTTTATTGAGAAAAAACACCAAAAGAAAGCTTTGAATAAATCTCGTAAGAGTTTTATAAATAAGAATTCGATTTTAATTGTATTTTATATGAATTTTAGGATTTTTTCCTGAAAATGTGAGACAAAATGAAAACAAAAGTCACCTAAAACTGTTGGCTCGTGAAAATTTTTGATAGAAAATTAGTTGCTTTAGAGCAGGTGGCTCCTTTGAACCACTCCCCGTTGACTAAAAACAGATTCGCCCCCGAAAAGACGAAAAGAGTAAAAGGACTAACCTTTCCATATTCTTTAATTTAATAATTTTTTAATATCATAAAGAAAACTAAATTCACTGAATTTCCAATTAAAAGAAAAATTTCAATTTTATAACCAAAAAATCCTCTGAAATGTAATACTCACACCTCTAAAATTTTTTTATAAATTTTCTATATTTAAAATCTTATAAATAAACGCGTAACGATAATGTCCCAACCAAACTTCTCTTCTAATGGAAACCCCTCGCAAAAAAATCGAAGTTCAAGTGATATATCTTCTATTTCCAAAAAGGTGGTCCTTGACATAATCAATCGCCAGCAGAACTACTCTGATAATTCGAATTCGAATAATCTCTCTTCTCAAAACTTCGAAATCCTCAGCAACACACTAACCCCCAAGAGACAAATCAAAGAAAACCTCACAACTCCAATAGAAAATGATTCTGAGTTACATCTTGAAGAAAAATTCCCGATTTTCGCTTCAAAACATTCAAAGGACTTTGATAAAATTCCTAGTAAAAATCATAATGATGGGGTTATTGAAGAAAATTCTGAGAGTCTTGATAGTGATTCTGGTTCTCCAAGTCATAGTTCTCAATCAAAAGGTTTCAAAGGAAAACAGAGCCTTCATTCTTATCGATTTGAAAGCGGAGGTTTTGAAAACCAAACGAATTCAAAAAGCAGAAAAAGTAATTTAGTTTCTTTTGGAGCGAGTCGAGGCTTTAACAACGAGGATATGCATGATTCTAAGCGCAATGTGGAGATTATGATCAAAGAAGAGGAGGAAAGAGAGATAGAAAGTCAGAAATTGATTGATATGCCTGACACCTTTCATTTAAACCATGATACTCATAAGAGTTTAATGAAGAATTCAAGAAATTCCAAGGAAGACAAAGAAGAGAATAAACCGATTATACAAAAGACCTTGTATGCTGTTATCAGCAATTTCTATTTAACAAAGAAATTCATCTCAATTTTGAGGAATTCCACCATTTATAGAAGGCCGAAATGGCTGAAATCCAATCATTTTCGTATGATTAATGATTGGAGTTTCTGGGAAAATGGCTGGAATCCACAAAGGGATGAAGAAGCTGATATTCAACAAAAGGGGATATTAAAGGTAAAAATGAAGAAAATATATCGAGGTTTCAAAGAAAAACTGGTCAAAATCAAACCGATTTTAATGAATTTTATTCCAAATACCTTTGATCCTACGAATAATTTCCGAGTTCTATGGGATATTCTTCATCTTTTGATCATTGTCATGAACTTGATCCTAGCTCCAATAGAAGTCAGCTTCCAACTTACCGAATCTGTTCTCAATAATACAATTCTGAATGTTTTTATCTATTTTTCATTAATTTTTTTTATATTTGATGCTTTAGTGAATATGAACACTGCCTATTATAATCGAGGAAATCTGATATTTTCTCGTACAATGATTATTAGAAACTATCTAAAAGGTCCAATGCTTCGTGATCTTCTCAGTTTCTGTTTCCAATTCCTCAGAATCTATCATCCAGACCCTGTTCTTCACTACCTGACTCTCTTAATCCTTCTTCGAATATACAATCTGAAGAAGATATTCCTAAGCATCGAGGAATTCATTTTTGTAGATGAACAAATGCACAATTCATTGGCTTTATTGAAACTGATCTTCGGGATTTTCTTCCTTTCGCATCTCATGGCTTGCGTATGGCATTTCGTAGGCTTTATACAGGCAGAAAATGAACATACTTGGCTTGTTAATTACGGTATTGACCATTCTCCTTGGTATATTCGATATCTTTATTCATATTATTATGTTGTGATTTCTATGAATACTGTTGGATATGGTGATATAGTTCCACAAACGCCTTTTGAAAGACTTTATAGCATTTTTTTTATATATTTCGCTTGTTGGGTATTCGCATACACTATTAATAGTATTGGGATAATTCTTCAGGATATCAACAAAATGAACCATGATTTCATTAGAAATATCAATTTGATCAATGGGTACATGCGACAAAAAAACATCAATTTCGAACTTAGGATTCGCATTCGTAAATACATTCAATTTATTTGGCAAGAAGAAAAAGCTCATGATGATATCGAAACTTCGAGGGTTATAGATAAATTGTCCAAATCTCTGAAAGAAGAGCTTTTATTACAAGCTAACGGAATTATCCTTCGAGATTTACCTATGTTTCATCTAAATTTCTCAGAAGAAACACTCAAGAAAATTGTTTATACCATGAAAGAAGTATCCTTTATTCCTGGAGATACCATTTATTTCGCAAACGATCTTGATGATAAATCTCTTTATATCCTCAGATCTGGCGAAATAGAGCTTTTCGTTGAAACTCCTCGTTTTAACGATCCCATAACAATTATCAAAACTCTTAAAAAAAAAGGCGAAGTTTTTGGTGAATATTCTTTTTTTTCTTATAAAGAACGAGAAACTTGTGCAAGAAGCTCGACTTTCACATCAGTTTTCATCATAAAACAACAGGATGTTCTTGATATTATAAAGGAAAGTCCTCAGGATTATGAAAGTTTTTGTCAGATAAAAGATCAAATGAACCTTTATCACAGATATGAGTCATTATACCAACAATGCATCGTTTGTAAAGAAAACGAGCATCTCAGTCTCGAATGTCCTTTGCTTCATTTAGTTCTTTCGAAAGCCCGAATTATCCAAAAATACAATTATTCAGAAAGCCACAAAAGAAAAAATGGGTTCATTCGCAAAAGAATCAAGTTTTCTAATGCTTTGAAAAACTTTGAAAAACATGAGAATCTTGCTCAAAAGCTTTATCATAATCTTCATTCAGAAGAGGACGATGAAGAGGAAACATCTGAAGATCATGTATCTCAGGATTCTAATGATATCAACCCTACTAAGCTTTCTGATGATAGTCCTATAAATAAAGAAGAAACCAATCTGAAATTCAAAGACAACCATGATTTTATTAATTCAAAAGTGATAAAAACAGGAATAAAGCACGCTGAGACGATTACTAGAGTAAACACTAACGCTTCTCATGAATTCATGAAATCAAAGAGCTCTTTAACGCTACCAGGCATTGAATTAAATGAAACAAGGAGGCCAGAAAACAATCATCCTAAATTTATTGGGGATATGGCTCCCCCTAAGAGTAAAGCACAATTAATGGCTTTCGCAAATGGGTTAGGATTTCCATTGTCAAATGATCAGATTTCTTATGAGAGTTTAAGTATTTTATCGAATTTTTCAAGGAAATTAGAAAACGAAGCCAAAAATAAAAGAAAAAGAAAATCGAAAACAAGCAATTTAGACGAAGATAGTTTAAACAAAAAAAGCATGACTCCTCGGAGAAATAATCGCGAGAATTCTGGAACTATAGATTCAAGGGTATCTGATAAAAAATCAACCAATTCTTCGAAGAATTCTTTTGTCGCTGGGATTCTAAAGAAGAATGAAGAACAGAAAGAAACCCAAATTTTCACTACAACAACTGAAAATAAAGAATTGAATATTGATGATGCTTGTAAAACGTTTGAGAATTATTTCCCGAATAACAACGTTGAGAAAATCGTTGAGAAATACAATGATATGAATGAGCGTAAAAGAAAAAAGAAGAAATTGAGTAAAAATGCATCGAGAATCTATTTGGTCCCTCCTAATATCGAAAGCTATATCAAAACTAACAGTGTTTCTTCTCCTTTGATGAAAACCGGAAGAAGGGGGCCTGTAAATAGAACCAATTTCTTTAGGAAACATGAGGGTGAAACAGAGTTAGAATCACTTGAGAAAAATAAAAACTTTGATGGAAGGAAATCTTTGTTTGATAAGAATAAAATTCTCATTTTTTTGAAAGAAGAAGAGAAAAAAAAAGAAAAGAAAATGGGGCTTTGGTTCAAAATGAAGAATACGCTGAGTTTCGGGAAAAAAGATGAAGACTTGCTTTCGAAGTATTTCATCAAGGGTTCTCCAAGTTTAAAGAAGAAAAAAAAAAACGGGAATTAACATTTGTTTTTAAAAAAAATTCAAACGTTCGATTTATAAAAAAATATAAAATAATTTCTTTTAAGTTAAAAAACTCTTAATTTTTATATATTCTTTTACGTAAATTAAAAAAAAAAAATT
>JFJP01020457.1_pt1 | contig 15208 bp, 18 predicted proteins | sample 431651 | NCBI WGS metagenome assembly JFJP01 (sample SAMN02602958, study PRJNA72255) | Microbial mat metagenome, whole genome shotgun sequencing project. | biome: fresh water; feature: sink hole; material: water; isolation source: purple microbial (photo- and chemosynthetic) mats found in...
CCCCCGTGGGGGAGGTTTGAAAGCTCTTTACAGATGGGCGGTTAGCTCAGTGGCTAGAGCATTCGCTTCACACGCGAGGGGTCACAGGAGTCTAGAATACATATTGTCGGGGACAGGTGCCCCACATGATCTCCCCTGTGCCGCTGCCTCCCGCCCGCTTTCCCCGCCCTACCTGCGTCGGCTACTGCCGGGTTTCGACCCGCGAGCAGGCCGACCACGGCTGGTCCATCGAGCAGCAGGAAGACGCCATCCGCTCCTGGGCAGCCAACCAGGGGCTGGATGTCGTGGCGGTGTTCCGCGACGCGGGCCGCTCGGGGCGGTCGATGCAGCACCGACCGGGTCTGCTGGCCATGCTGGAACTGATCCACCACGGCGGCATCGGCGTCGTGGTGGCAAAGGCCCCGGATCGTCTGGCGCGGGCGGTGGATCATTCCTTGGGGCTGCGCCAGTGGATCAACCGCCACGGGGCGGATCTGCTGTTCCTCGACGGCGACCTGCACCTGCGCGCCACCGATCCGGCTGGCGGCGCGCACCTGGGAGCCGATCTGCTGGCCTCGCTCACCGCCGTGCTGGCCGAGGAGGAGATCGCCACCCTGCGTCGGCGCATCATCCCCAACATCGTCGCCGCAGCCCAGAACGGCCGGCGGGGTGGACGGGTGCCGCTGGGCTATCGCCGCCAGGCAGACGGTACGATCCAGGTCGATCCCCACGATGCCGTGCTGGTGCAGCGGGCGGTGGCGGCGGTGCTGGCCGGGCAGGGCCTGTCGCAGCTGAGCCGCCGGTGGGTGGCCGAGGGCGTCCGCGACAGTGACGGAGCGATCATCAGCTTCGACCGCCTGCGCGGAGCATTGACCAACCGCTTCATGACAGGCGAACTCACCTACCGTCTGCCGCCCGAGGCGGTGACGGGGGATACGCCGAGCGCATTCCGCATCCTCGCGCACCACTCCGTGCTGATTGATCCGGTGACCTTCGACCGGCTGCAGCGATTGCTGGCCAGGCCTGGAAGTGCGTCGGTTACCTCGGCGGCGGCGGCGACCCCGGCTGCAGCAGGCGCGCAGCAGGGAGCGGAGCGCCGCCGCGAGCGCCGCCGCGCCCAGCGCCTCAGCCAGCGCCTGCCGGCGTCCGGTGATCTGATCGCCAGCCTGCAACCGGCAACCCGGCCGGTGCATGGCGCCATCGGTCCAGCCATCCTGCGCTGCGGCACCTGCGGTGCGTCGATGTACGCCTCGCTCGCGACGGTGGGCGCTGTCGGCAAGCGATCCCAGCGGGCCAGCTACATCTGCCGCTACCACAAGGATCGTGGAGCCGCCTTCTGCGCCCAGCCGCCGGTGCCGGTCGAGGTGATCGATGATGCGGTCTTTGCCGCCGTGCAGGGCCAGATGCGCACCTGGTCGTTGGCATCGCCCAACCCACCAGCCGCCGAGACCCCAGCTGGGGCGACCCAGGATGCGGTGGCGACAGCGGCGGCGCAGCGTGACCGTTTGCAGGCCACGGTGACGCAGCTGGGATCGCGGGCACCGGCGGTCCTGATTGAGCGTCTGGCGACGGCCACGGCGGATCTGGAGCGGATGCAGATGCAGGCGCAGCGCCGGGAGGGCAGCCCCCTGGTCGCCACCGGCCCGGGGTGGGATTTCCGGCAGCGCCCCCAGGCTACCTGGGAGGCCCTCGACGCGGCCGGTCGGCGCAGCGTACTGACGCCACTGCTGGCAGCGGTGACGGTGCGCGGCAAATCGGTCACCAGCGTGTCGATCCGCCAAGATGACGGCCGCACGCAGACGGTGCAGGTGGCGACGGCTCAGCCGGCCGAGGTGGCGTCATGACGCCGGCCCAGAAGCGTGCCGCCGGCAAGGGTGTGGTCGGCTATGTGCGCGTCAGCGCCGCCGGGCAGACCGATGGCTGGTCGCTGGGCAACCAGGAGCAGGTGATCCGGGCCTGGGCAGCCGAGCATGCGCTCCCGATCATCGCCATCGAGCAGGCGCCTGACGGCCATGAAAGCGGGGCGACGGCCTTCGACGACCGGATCGGCTGGCAGGCGGTCGAGCGGCACATCGCCAGTGGCCGCGTCGGATGGGTGGCGGTCGCGGCCATCGACCGCCTGTCGCGGGATCTGGCGGCACTGGCCGGTCAGGTGCGGCTCTGGCAGGACCAGGACATCGCCATCGTCGCCCCGTCCCAGGGCTACGGTCAGTTGGAGGGAATCGGTCCCTTCCTCCTGCACATCTGGGGGACCCTGGCCGACCATGAGCGCAAGCGTCTGCTCGCCCGGGTGCTGCCCGGCATGCAGGCGCGTCTGCGCAGCGGTCTCCCTTTGGGGACGCAGCCCTATGGCTATCGGGTGGTCACCGACCAGTCGCTGCCCGGCCAGCGGCCACGCCGGCACCTGGAGCCGGATCCGGCCACCGCCCCGCGTGTCCTTGCCCTGTACCAGCAGGCGCTCGCGCAGCCGACCTGGGGTGACCGTCGCCTGGCGGCATGGGCCGCTGAGCATCTGCCCGGCGAGTCGTGGTCGCCGGGGCGCATCGCCAAGTTGCTAAGCAGTCCCGTGTATGCCGGCGTCCTGCGCGGCAGCGTCAACGGCGATCCGGTGGTGCTGCTCGACAACCACCCGGCCATCATCCCCCCAGCCGATCTGCAGCGCGTCCAGGAACAGCGCCGCCTGCGGCGTGAGGATCGCGAGGCCGGCCTCAATGCCGGTGCGGCGATCAGTTGGCTGGGCGGCATCGCCACCTGCGGCGTCTGCGGCGGCGGGGTGGTCTGGCGCAGCACCCCCAGCCGGTCGGGCGGGCACTACGCCTGCCGGGGCGGGCACCGGGCCACGCCCGACGCTGCACCGCGTGGTGCGTGCGGTGCGACCTGGGAAATCTCCATTGAGACCTTCGTCTGGCGGGCCATCGAACACCTGCTGCAGCAAGATCTCGCCACGCTCCAACGCTTGGGTGCCGAGGCACTCGACCGCCTACCCGCCTGCCTCGACGAGCGGCGGGTCGTGGCGCAGGCCGAACTGGCGGCGGCAGATGCCGCCGAGCAGCGCGAGACCGACGATCTGGCGAGCGGGGCGATCACGCCGGCTGCATACGCTGCCGCCGTCGCGGTGCGCGAGAGCCGCCGAGCCGCAGCGATGGCGCAGCTGAGCGAGACTGATGGTCTGACCTATCTCGCCCGGCTGATCGTCGTGCAGGAGGGCGCAGCGGGTGGACGGTGGCGGTATGTGCCGCTCATTGAGGCGATGTTGCATCTCGACCGGGCCGAACAGCGCCGTGTGCTGCGCAGTCTGGCGACCACCGTGGTGCTGCAGGATCCGCGCCAGATCGGATCGCTCGACGGCCCCGGCGAGGATCCCGCAGCTGGGCGCTTCACCGGGGTGACCCTGTCGGGCGTCGCCTCCGCAGCTGGGACGACCCGATTGGCGGCGGGCCTGGCGCGGCTGCTGGTCCATCACCCGGGGCATGATCTCGACCGGGGACTCAGCGCATGCGGCTACCAGCGCAGCGACCTGGCGACCGGTGGCGCGGTGTGGCGAATGGGCGATACGGCGCATGCGATGGATGCTGGTGATGATGTTGATGGACTCGCCGCCTCCCACCCATGCTCTATCAGCGTCCAGCCCCTCACGCGCTAGAGAAGGCCAGGGGTATGGTTCCATGTGGAGTGTAGGTGGAGTCGCGCGCCGTCGTCCTGTGTGCCTGGCCGCCACCGGGTTGAGGCCCGGTGAAACAGGTCTGCGTGCACTCTGGTTCGCCATCTCTGTATACCGCATGTTGCATGCCTGACGCCACCCACTGATATCCGCGCATGGCACAGCCAAAACGGCGGCAACCGCAGTCTGCACGAGGCGACGGCGGCCGGCTCATGAGGCAAACTGCCGCGGATCATGGCGATCCGCCTGATGGCGTGGGCGAGGCACCCCACCGGCGCAATCGGCGTCTGGAAGAGATCCTGGTGCTGCTGCAGCACGAGGATCTCCCAGCCCGTGGCTTGCTCGACCGGCTGCGCCGGGCCGGCATACCCTGCTCGCGACGGATGCTGCAGATCGACCTGGACCTGCTCCGGCAACGGCTGGGGCCCGACCAGCTCCAGCGCATCACCCGACAGCAGGTGGAGCACATGCCCCGTGGTTGCGCTGCCGAGCGCATCTTCTTCCGCCTCCGCACGGGAGGCGTTCACCGTGTCACGCCGACGGGAAACCTAGTGCTGGGCGATGACGAACTCGTGGCGCTGCACCTTGCCCGCCGCTTGGTACGAGGCAGCGGTACGGGCATCCACCCGCTCGCGGATGCCCTCGACCGCGTCCTGACCTCCCTCGGTATCCCCACGGCGGAGCCACGGGGCGCACCCGCCTCCTGGGAGCCGGTGCAGGTCAGTTCCTGCGGCGCCATGCCCTATGCTGCCGTCCATCTCAGCACCCTCCTGCGCGCCATCCGCATCGGTAGCGCCATTGCCGTGTCCTACATGCGCATCGGTGCCCACAGCAGGGAGAATCTCCAGGCATTGCCCGCACGCCTCGTGCTCATCGACGGCGCCTGGTACTGCGCCAGTTGGGTCCCGCACAACAACCGGATCCGCCTGCTGGCCGTGGCACGCATCCAATCCGCCGAACTGATCGCCACGCGGATCACGCGCCCATCGGATCTCACCTCCCAGGTGGATGGAGCCATCCATCAGGCCTTCCGTGGCCATGTGGACGACACGAGCATGCGGATTGAACTCGCCGTCGACAACTTCGCGTGGGACACTGTCGCCCACCAGACCTGGGGTGACCGTCAGAAGACGGTGACCAATCGCTGGCCGAATCGCCCGCGGCCACACGCCCTGGCGTTCACCACCCGCGGCCTGGACGCCATCACACCATGGATCCTGCAGTTCGCCGGACACATAGAGGTCCTCGCGCCGACCCGGCTGCGGCGCCTCGTCGCCAGCGAAGCTCAATCCACCGCGAACATCCATCAGCAGAACGCGCTCGCCCTCACCCCGCATTCCCCTGGCGAGGCGGATTACCAGGCAGCCGTCCATGCCATCCTACCCGCGACAGAGACCCCGGATGTCGACCGGACTCCTGGAATACCGTTCACCTACGTACTCAGAAACCCACCCCCCCGTCGCATCCGGGGACGGCGACCGCCACGTGCCGGCTACATCGTATCCGGGTCGTGATCGCACGACCAAACACGAGCACATCGACCACGCTCGCGGGTAGCGGATGTGCCGGATGGGCGACGGTGCGTGCATCGTGTTGTCATGCGCCTTAACCCGTCGATCACTGGGGAAGTCGATCCACCGCTGGGATGCTGACGGCAGGGTCGTCATCACCCCAGGACTGCCCACCAGGCGACCACCGGCATGACCACAGGCGTGACCACAGGCGTGACCACAGGGACAACCGCCGGTCCGATATCAACCCCAGCACGGTTGTAGCACGACGAGAGGGACGACACCATGTTCGGCATCGGCTCAGTATGGCGCCATCATGCCGATGCCGCTGTGCGGGTCGGTACCAGGTTGGTCGACGGCCTGCGCGTCGAGGGGTCACGAACCCGTTGGACCGCACAACCCCGATGCTGCTGGATGCTCGGCCAGGATCTCCCACGGCTCCGCGCCGGTCGAAGACCAGAGCAGGTAGAGATGGCATCCGTCGCGGCTGATGATGCGGAGCCAGCCGTCGCCGCGCTGGCGGCACCGCGCTCGGGCGAGGCCTTCATCGTATGCGCCGGCCGTCTGGCATCGCCACGGCTCCAACAGGGTCATGCTCTCGGGGTGGCCCTGGGCGACACGCTCCTGGTCGGATCGGATACGGTTCTCGATATCGGCCAGCAGGGTCGATCCGGATCTGGGGGTCCGGCTGGCCCAACCGCGCGGATCCCGGGCGGCCTCGGTGATCGGATCAGCATCGCAGGGCACCGCCCCACGCTGGATCGGCCAGGCTGGTTCCTCGGTCAAGCCGAGGCGTTGACGCGCCAACAGGGCGTGGCGCTGCGCCGGCACGAGGGCGCGATCCACCAGGCTGGCCGGGATGACGCTGGGCATCAGATGGCCGCTATGCCAGCGTACCGTGAGCCAGCCCGGCGATGCACGGATCTGCAGCGGATCGCACAGCAGCAGGACGTGGGCCAGACGCCGGGCATCGACCTCGATCCAGGCGAGGTTTTGGTCCTCCACGGCCCCCTCGGTCTGCAGATCGGCCGAGAAGCCGGCATGGGATCGGGCCAGCAGGCGTGCCAGGTCCCCGGGGACGGCAGCCGGGGTCATACAGCGCCAGCGCATGCGTCGGGGGTGATCGGGATGCCAGGCGACCAGTCGCGTGGCGAGGGCGAAGCCATGCCGCAGGCGGACACGGAATCCATCGATCAGGACGCTGCCATCGGCAAGCGGCAAGGGCACCCATGCCCCTGCCGCCCATGGCCGGAGCGGCATGTGGATCCGCATGGGGGTTATCGGTGGCGGCGACGACGGCCGCGATGGCCGGTCGCTGAGGTCGGCAGGAATCAGACCGGCGGCGATCATGGCGGCGCGTTGGCTCGCCCCGTCGAAACCATCCCGACCGGACCGCAGGGCCAGGGATGCATGGACCGGCACGACCATGCGATCCCGGCCGGCGAGCACATCCTGCAGCCAGTCCATGCCGACACGGATGCGTGGCCGAGTCGCTGCCGTCAGCGTCGGGGGGATGTCCGCGACGGCCTGGACGAGTCCGCAGCCTTCCATGCGGCGTACCCACGTCCGGTTACGCCCCATGGCCAGGGCGTCGATATAGCGGTACAGATCGCCGATCCGGGCAGAATCGTTCCATAGGAACGAACGTGGTAGATGCGGATTGGCCTGGCTGCGCAGGTAGGACGCCTGGATCATGCCCTGGCAGGGGCGCAGACGATAGCCGCGATGCACGCGCACGAGCATGTTCATCGCAGTACCCGCCTGTCGTCCCCATGTCCGGCCTGGTGCCGGACACGGGAGGTGTCGGAGCCCATCACGGACGACGACCACCGCGCTGGCGACCCGCACCGGCATCATCGCGCTGACGACGGCGCGGGCGCACCGTGGCCTCGGCGCCATCGTCATCGGCAACGATGTCGGCACCGGCGTCGTTGGCTGGGTCATCCTCGTTCATGCCGGGGCCGCTGGGGCGCTCGCGGTGCGCCGACGGACGGCGCGAGGCGGTCGAGGCGTGATCGTCAGCGACGATCTCGGCCTGACGGACGCGCAACACAGCGGGGCGGTGGTAGCTGCCATCGTGCTCGGGCGAGCGGCTGGGCTGGGGATAGTATCCGGGCCATGCGCCCGGCGGAACAGTCTGGCCTGCCGGCGCGTAGGGCGGCGGTACGGCCATCTGGTGGTAGAGGTTGGGGGGCAGCATCGCGTCCACCGTCGGACGGCGCGGATCGTTGGGCAGCACGATGCCCTGGTCGTCGCAGTAGACCAGGAAGGCGTTGACGTTGATGACATAGCCGACGTCCGTGCGGAAGAGGAACGGGGTGCGCGCATGCTGCGCCGCGCTGAGGACCCAGGCTTCGCTGAGCAGGAACTGCATGCAGAAGCGGCTGATGGAGAGGTACATGGGGGATTCCCTGTGGTCGGTTGCCGGTCACCACCGACACGGTGGTGACCGGCATCGCTCCCTGACCCATGGATGCGATACCCCCATCCTATTCTGGTTGTTGGCAACATGGTTTGCCAACATGGATAGAACCCTGCGGTCAGCCTGTGGTCAGACCTGGCCACGATGCGATTCCGCATGGGGATGCGGTGTCGCCAGAAGGTGAAATGGTCTGGATCAGCCAGGATTACAGCCTGCCGAGCCCCATGGCGAACCGCCGAGCTGGGCTGCTGCCCAGTTCCTGCCCGTGCATTCGTCTCAGCATGCAGATGTCGCTCGGACCCACATGCATGCGTGGGGCGATGACCCACTGCAGCAGCGCCATGTGCTCCGATGGGGCGCAATGCTAACGAGCAGGACACATGGTGCGCATGTCATCGCTCGTGGCAGGACGGTAGCCACGACGCCTCTGGAGATGAGAAGCCAGGATGGGACATGTAACGCCTCACAGGCGCCACGATGTTACAGGTCTATGTAACGCGATCGAGCACGTGCTGGCGGCGCTGCTGATACTCGTCGTCGCTGATCAAACCCTGATCTTTCAAACCCTGGAGTGCCCGTAACCGCTGCGCTACATCATCGCCGCTTGGCGGCTGCGGCGGCTGATGATCAGCGGACGGATCGCGGATCCCCGCCGCTGCTACAAGCGGTGCCGATGCCGGCTGCCCTGGCGGTGGCGCCCTCGGCGAGACAACGGCATCACTGCCAGGTGGCTCGACTGGCGGTGGTGCCTGCTGCGCATTCCCTCCAAATATGGCGACAACGAGACCGATCACGCCGAGGATGGCTCCTACGACCACGAGCACCTGAATGGTCTGGCGCTGTTCGTGCCGTTGCCCCGACAGGTTCTGGGCTGCAGATGTCAGGAGGTCCTGATCCTTGATCGTATCCACGGCCAGGAACGCGAGGCCGATGCAGAGGGCGCCCACGATCATCATGGCGCAACCGCAGCCACCAGCAGACGAGCGTGGTGTGCTGGGCTGGGGCGACGGTTCACTCATGCGGACACCTGCCGACGCACAGCATGTCATCCATCATCCTCAGGGTGCCGCCGTTTTTTCCAGGATGGCTGGCCAGTAGACGCTATTGAACCACTCGCTCACCGCCTGCGGCGCCGGCTTGCCGTCATGTGAAACGCCCAGTGCCTCGTCCTGCGTAAACATCACAGCTACAACCACAAAGTTCTCCGCATTCGGAACCATCACCGAGGCTTGCACCTTGATGACGGGCGAGCGGCTAACCACGATGACACTGCCCGGTACCGTGATGGAACCAGCGACCCCGGTCAGGCCATGAGCGATGTCCTGTGCACCGGCGCAGATGGACGCCGCCATCATCGCAGCCGCCTTGTCAGCCCACGGCGACGCCTTGGTCAATGAAGCGATCAACTGCTCCAGCGGGGTTTCCTTCAGGACATTCTCCACGAAGAGCGGATGAACGCTGGACGCGAAATGATCTTTGAGTTGGGTCTTCTGGGCATCACCGACGCCGAAGGCGCCGTCATCGGCCACGACATCGACAACGAGGCTTTGCCGCTCAGTGAACTTCCAACGCAGCGTGGAACTCCGCGCTGCACCCATGCCACCTTGCCACTTCATCGACCATGTGACGGTGACGATGGGACCAGTCTTGGTGATCGTCGTCGCGTCTGGTGCATAGGTTGTCGACCCCGACGAGGTTGGGTGCAATACTGCTATGGCCTGCTTGGACAACCAGTTTCCCCACAAGTTGTGCGGCGACGACTCCTTGCCGAACCAGGCCTTGGCCACCCGTTCCGCGTTCGCATTCCAGTTGCGCTCCTCGGCAGCCGAAGCGGACACTGCCACGCTGGCGAGCAGGGCGAACATGGTCAAGGCGGAGAGGCGAATCATAGAATTTCCTTGGGTTCTCGGCTGTGTGACAATACGCATGTCAAGACACCGTCAACACGGATTCTAAGACACGGTGTGCGCATGCGCGGCACCGCCATCGAGGAACTCGCCAACCGGAGAGCCATTGGAGCCAGGGTCGCCCTGGCGATGGGGGCGGCAGGCATGTCGCAGGCGCAGCTGGGCAAGGCGCTCGGCATCCATCAGACCTGGGTTGGGAAGCTGATCGCCGGCCAGCGGACGCCCTATCGGTGGCTGCCGAGCCTGGCGACGGCGCTGGATGTCTCGGCCCGCTGGCTGGAGCACGGCGACCGCACCCGCCGGGCCAACCCGGCCAAGATCCCTGCTGGCTCTCAGGCGACCGGCATCGAGTCGCTGCCGGTCGATCACCTGCGCCGTGCCACCCTGCGTGCCGCCTACGCCCTCCCGGAGGACATCGGCCGGCGCATCTTGGCCCTGGTCGAGGGGCGTCCGACCAAGTTGCGCCGGCGCCGACCGGCGCAGGTGGTGATAGCGGTCATCGCACCAACCTGATAGGGCACGCATGGCAGCCGGCACCGGCATAGCCGTCCTGTTCCCGTTCACTTGTCCAGGATGCCGACGATCTGCGCGGCAAGGTTGCGGGCGTTCTCGGCGTCGTTCGCAGCCTGGACCTTGTCCAGCGGGTTGCTGAACATGATCGCATCGGTGCGGACATCGCTGACCGTGATGGCCGTGACGCGGGCCGACCCGATGGTGCCGGTGCTGGTCGTGGTGCGGGTGTAGTGCTGCTCCACGAAGGGCGCGGCAATGAAGAGCGTGGCGACCACGACGGCACCCTTGAGGGCGTTCTTCCCGCTGTGGTTGTCGATGATGCGCTCGACCTCGACGCGCACCGTCATCTGGCCGGCGGCTGGCTCGCTGCCGGTGTGAACCGACGCGAAGCGGCCGGTGTCCTGCAGCGCCTTGGCAAGCAGCGGGATGAAGCCCGCCTCGTCCTGGCCAACAACCTGCAGGCTGGGCCGAGACGCCGTCGCTTGAGACAGGTCGGGAACCGTCGGGGTCTGGGTCACCACCGTCCGGTAGGTGTTGCACCCCGTCAGCAGGAGTATGCAGGTGCACAGGATGATGCCGGTCAGGATGCGCATGGCTTCTCCAGGATTCTCATGGCGTGGGAAACGTGTTTGTGGCGACCCCGGACCTTCCGGCAAGCCAAATATTCCCACGCCGTGGGAATTGGTGATTCTCCCCACGCCACCTGTGGGCGGATCGTGCTACAGTGCCGGCCTATGCGCCCGTTCGGGGAACTGCTGGCCGAGACCCTGGCTGACCGCCAGATGACCCAGAAGTCGTTTGCCCAGCGTACGAAGACGCCGATTTCCAATGTAAACGAAGTGATTTCTGGGGTGCGCAAGCCGCCGCTGCGCCGACTCGCCAAGTGGCTGGAGGTCCTAGAGGTGCCAGCCCGCGAGCGGGAGGCGTGGCGTCAGGCTGCCGCCGTCGCCCACGCCAAGCCCGAAATCCGCGAGGTCATTGAGACGCTGATGAAGGACAAAGCCTTCCTGCAGTCGATGCTCGACAAGGTGCAGGGATCAGAACGAACGGCGGGATAGAAAATCCCGCAGGGCATCGGGTGGGCATTGCTGGAAAGATGTCACCGACTGAGACATGGTGATGTGCGAACTGCCGCCCGCGCTGGCAACATGGGTATGCAATGTCAATAACTGGGTTGTTGGAGTCCGTGCCGGACGTATCCACCCGGAGCATGGGGAACGCTAGGCAGGCCTAGACGATGTGGGATCAAGGTGATCGCGAAGTAGATCAGCCAGAATATGCGTCGCGAAACCGACGACCAGAACGGCAGTCGAGGCGGCCACCAGTTGCCGCCATATACCATGGGCTAAGTCCAAGCAGCCTTCTTAAAAAAGCGCAGAGGAATAACGTCAACTGTGCCGGCGCCGAGCTAACTCAGAATCACGCCGGCATGGGTGTATGCCAGCCGGGCGGCGCGTTTCGGGTGGTATGCGCTGGCGGAACTGGCCAACGAACTCCGCACCGCCGGCATCATCCCCGATGCCCAGGACCGCGACCGGGAGGTGGCCGACGCCGCTCGGATCCGCCTGAGCGAATTGCGGGCCTGCGTGACGGCTGGCCTAGCCACCTATGGCCCCGATGGGAGCCTGCGCCTGGAGCGGTGGGTGGTCGCCGGCGAGGACCGGGCCCCACGGGTGGAATCCCGGCTGCCGCTGCCGCCCAAGCGGGGGGCAGGCATGAGCGAGGTCCAGCGCGCCCAGCGGCGGGCGGCGGGGCTGGCACGGTCGGCGGCTGCGGGCCGGGCGGGCGGCGCCTTCGCCGCCGGCGTACCGATGGCCGGGGCTGGTGTCGCGGACCAGCCAGCGGACGGAGCGGTCGCAGATGGCGCTGCGCCCGAGCGTGAACTGACCGCGTAGTGCATCGGCCAGAGCCGTGGCCACCAGGCGTTCCGCGTCAGTGCGGGGCGTCATGGCTCCTCTGGCGGTTCGGGAGGAAGGTTGGCGCGGTACCAGTCGGTGCGCTCCACGATTCGGGCCAAGGACTTCGGCCGGTCGCGCGGATTCCAGTGCTCGCGCACCCAATCGCATGGCGCGGCTCGGCATGGCAGTCAGACAGGTTCAGGGTGATCGCGTCGCCGCACTGGCACTGCACGCATGGATGCAGCGCGATCCGCGCGCTGCATCCATCCTGTCCACCCTCGTGCGCCAGATCGAGCAATGTCCCTGGCAACGAGGAACCGCTACTTTTCCCACATTCTTATGGCGTTTTCGCACCAACTGCGGGCTTCCACCTCCGTCTCGAAGATCAAGTTGGGGTCTTCCAGACTGGCGCCGGGCCAGCGGATCCGCCACTTCTTGGTGGCCGGGTCAAAGTAAGGTTCGGGGTTGTGGATGCCGCCAAGACCGTGACGCATGGATGAATCTCCAGGCGTGATGATCGGGCGGTCGGTGCTTCGTCAACATGGTGAATTTCTGGGCGTTTCAGTTCATTCTCCTGGATCCTGAATTTCATCCTCCTCACCATGGACGTATGTACCCGAGGATATCGCGGGGCCCGAGCCGGGCAGGGCCAACTCCGGTCCTGCTGGGCGAACTCTCCCCCGGCCGTCGTGGCACGGCCGAGACCGTGGCGGTCATGGCCGACCTGTCGGCTGGGCGCTGGGGTGCGCAGTCGCCACGCATCCGCGACCTGGCGCTCCGCATCGTGCGCGCGGCGGGCATCGACGCGAAGGACTACCGGGGCGAGGTCGATGCCATCCACGCCTGGATGCAGTCGGCCATCCGCTACACCCGCGATCCCATCGGGCAGGAGCGGGTGCAGACGCCGGAGCATACGACCTTCGTCGCCCACTCCGGTGACTGCGACGACTTCGCGGTGCTGGAGACTGCTCTGCTCGGTGCGCTCGGGCATCGTACACGGTTCGTCACCATTGGTTTCACGCCGGCGCGCTTCTCGCACGTCTATGCCGAGGTCGAGCATCGCGGCGCGTGGATTCCCCTCGATGCCATCACCGACCATCCCGCTGGCTGGGAGGCGGGCGGCGCTGCCGTGCGGACGACCTGGCCGATTAACCGACCCGGCGGCTTCGATCCGCTGGCCGATGCCCAGGAACCCGGCGTTGCTGGGCTGGGAGCGTGGTACAATCCCGGCTCCAGGTTCACGTCGAGCCCGCCGCCGCCCAGCCCCTAGCGCCCCAACTGCAAAGCCTTCGCTGAGCCATGGTTCAGGATGGTCAAGACGAGACGGATACGCCGCTGTCGATTCCTCGACTACGGATGCCTGTTCCAGGCACTGCGCGAATACAGTGACCACTTAAACATCGAGCGACCGCATTAGGCGAAGGGCAGCGGGCCGTTGACGCACGTGCTCCGGGTCGAGGATGCAGATACCCTCCGTCGCTACGACCTCCGCAGCCGTCCCACCCCTTGCCACACGGCCCCATGTCTGCACCGTCCGACGCATGTCGCCGCAGAAACACTCACCAATTAAGAATCCGCCGCCGCGAGTCGCCGGTCAGTCGCTGGACGAGGAACTGGTCCGCCTGCTCGATGAGGAGGTGACTCCGTGGTCTGTGATTGCTACCATCGTGATTTCCATCGCGGCCGTAGAGTGGTTCCGCTGGCTTTTTGATGTCGCCCCTCATCCAGTCTACGCAACAATCGGCGCGATCATCGTCACCGCCTTCTGCTACTGGAGGGCCCTGTCCTATCGCAACCGCATCCGCGCCTTGAAGTTGGGCCGAGACGGTGAGCGCGAGGTCGGGGCAATGCTGGAAGAACTGATAGCCAATGGCTGCATCGTCCTCCACGACATCATCGGCGATGGGTTCAACGTCGATCATGTCGTGATCTCCACCAGGGGCCTCTTTACAGTTGAGACCAAGGTTGTTTCCAAGCCGGACGGCAAGGCTGTCATCACCTATGACGGCCAACGGTTGCTGGTCGATGGCACAGGCGACTACACGCGGGCCATAGATCAGGCCCAGGCGGAAGCCTCCTGGCTGCGCCAACTCTGCACGAGCCTCACCGGCAAGACATACGCGGTTCAGCCCGTCGTGGTTTTCCCAGGCTGGTGGATTGAGAACAAGAACCCGCGGCAATGGCCAACCTGGGTACTCAACCCGAAGGGCGGACTGGCGGCCTGCATCTCGGCCAGTCCCGAGCGGATTCCAGAAACCGAAGTACATGCCATCGCCCATCACCTGCGGCAGCACATCCAGAACCAGCAGCGGGATCGGCAACCGTGATCTCAACAAGGCTAGATTCCTTGAGTGATTGGTGTTTGACCTGAAAAGTCAGAGTTCACGCCGCCCGTCCGAGAACCTTTGCGGTATGCTGCTTCCAGGCCTTCTCCCACGCTTTGTATGCGGTGCGGATGGGCGCATCAGCGGCTGCGATCTCGTGGTCGAGGTCTGCCATGGCAGTTGCAGCCCATGATGTGTTTGGTGGGTGGAACCCGTTCGACCCCGCCGGCAACCGGCCTTCCGTCACCCCGGTTGCCTGCGGCATCGTAGTCGATTCCGTAACCCACGCGCTTTCTCACACTTCCAGACCCAACCTACGGAACGACCAACCGAGCGGAAAGCAGGGATTATCGAAGATCACCCCCGTCGGTTTTCACTGACGATAGGCGCATTCAGGGATTGGGAACCACACAGGGTCGGACATGGGGCTCCGCAGGCTGATCATGATCCTTGGAGGTTCAGGTACGGCACGGTTCGCAAATCCACAAAATTGTGACGCAAATGCGTCGTGAATGGCCATGTTGTTTTGGCAGTATTGATGCCCTCCATGGCGTGCCCCCATCCATTACTCCTGGCATATAGTGCTCAACACACAGCGCGAGCCACGCCATGTGCGTGTTGCCGGACGCACCCTGGCGGCCTACGGCCGTGGCTGACCACGCCATCGGTTTGTCCCCGGACGCCCCCTCGTCGCCCAGCCCTGGGTCTTGACCCGGGTGAAGGAGCGATGCGTGCCTAAAGCGCCAGCGTACCCTTTCACATCCTCTGCCATGCCACCTGTGCGTGAATCCCCCGTCATCTGTCCCCGTGTCTGGCGCGGGATGCCCGCTGCCGGCATGGTTCTGAGTCTGGCTCTTCTGCTGGGGTGCGCCGGACCCGTGCGCGGCCCGCAGTCAGGATCAGCGACATCAGCGCCGGTCCAGCAGTCCGCTGCTCCGTCAGCCCTGCAGGCCCAGGAACCTGCCGCCACGCATCGCGGTGAGCCGGCAGCCT
>JFJP01038899.1_pt1 | contig 15208 bp, 7 predicted proteins | sample 431651 | NCBI WGS metagenome assembly JFJP01 (sample SAMN02602958, study PRJNA72255) | Microbial mat metagenome, whole genome shotgun sequencing project. | biome: fresh water; feature: sink hole; material: water; isolation source: purple microbial (photo- and chemosynthetic) mats found in...
GCCATACAGAGAATCGGAAGGGCCGGGCATCAAATTGATACACAAAGCCGGGGCACCCTGTTTTCTCCCCATTCCCATGACCTGATCGCTGCTGCGGTTCTGGCCAAAGCCATTGATGAAAAAAACATTGAACCGGTTCATCCTGTGGACTGCCCCCTGGATGTCCTGGCCCAGGTTCTTATCTCCATGACCGGGCTTGAAACCTGGGACATGGATGAATTGTATGCGTTTTTAAAAACAAGCCGGCCCTATCACACCCTTGGCCGGGAGCAGTATGAGCGTGTGTTGAACATGCTGGCCGGGCGGTATTCCGATGCAAGGATCAGGGAACTTCAGCCAAGGATTTCCATTGACCGTCTGGACCATACGGTTCAGGGGAAAAAAGGGGCGCTCCAGGCCCTTTATATCTCCGGCGGAACCATCCCCGACCGGGGATATTTCCAGCTTCGCCACCATGAAACCAATGCCCGGATCGGTGAGCTGGATGAAGAATATGTCTGGGAGGCAAAAATCGGGCAAATCGCCACAGTGGGCACCCAGAACTGGAAAATCATGCGGATCACCCACAATGATGTTTTTGCCGTTCCAGTCGGGAACAGCCTCATGGATGCTCCTTTCTGGATTGCAGAAGGTATGAACCGGGATTTTCATTTTTCCGGGTTAATCCTCAATTTTCTTGAAAAGGCGGAAGAGTTTTTGGCCCGCCTGGAATTTGAAGCCTTCCTCAAAACTGAATGTCATATGGATGAAATTGCAGCAAAAGAATTGATCCGTTTTTTAAAAGAGCAAAGGCAATTCACGGAAAAATCCTTGCCCCACCGGCACCACATTCTCCTGGAATATGTAAGATCCGGGCCGGACGGCAGCCCCGGCTCCATGCTGGTGATGCATACCCTTTTCGGCGGCCGGGTAAACCGGCCCTATGCCATTGCCCTTGAAGCGGCATGGGAAAACCGGTTCGGCGAACGACCGGAAATCTTCCCCGGCAATGACGCCATTATCATTCAGCTTCCCCGCCGGATGGAACCTGAAGAAATTCTTTCCCTTGTCACCTCGTCCAACCTTGATGCGCTTTTAAAAAAGAACTTGGAACGTTCAGGCTTTTTTGCCGCCCGTTTCAGGGAATGCGCCGCCAGGGCCCTGCTTTTGACCAAAAATAAAATGGGCCAGAGAATGCCGCTCTGGATGACCCGGCTGAAATCCAAAAAGCTGTTGGAAAACATCATCCGGTATGAAGATTTCCCCATCCTGCTCGAAACCTGGCGTACCTGTCTTCAGGATGAATTTGATCTCATAAATCTGAAATTCCTGCTGGATGAAATTGCCACCGGGACTATTTCCTGGTCTGCAGCCTTTACCTCCCGGCCCAGCCCCTTTGCCGCAGGCATGGCCTGGAACCAGATCAACCAATATATGTACCGGGAAGATGAAGCAGCCTCGTCTTCCTCCGCCCTGGGCAGCCATTTCCTGCGCGACATCGTCTTTTCCTCGAATCTTCGGCCTGCCGTATCTCAAGCGCTTGTTAAAGAATTTGAGATAAAACGTCAGCGGCTTGCCCCCGGATACGCCCCCGACACACCGCAGGACTTAACGGACTGGGTAAAGGAACGTGTTGCCATCCCTTTTAAGGAATGGGAGGCCTTGCTGCTTTGTATAAAATCGGATGTGCCGGATTCGATGGAAGCCATCCGGGAGCTGACAAAGGACAAACTAACCCTTCTTTCTCCCAAAGGGCTTGGATCCCCTCTCATGGTTTCCCGTGAGTGGTCTTCAAAACTCATGAAAGCGTTTTATGAGCTCGGAGAAGATGAGGAAACCGGCACCTCCCTTTTCAGCCAATGGCTTTCTTATTATGGCCCGGTTTCGCTTGATTTTATCCAGGAATCCCTTGGCATTGAAACATTAAGGCTTGAAAATTTTATCAGTGCCCTCATTGAAGAACGAAGGGTAATAGCAGGCATTCTCATTGAAAACGGCTCTGATACGGATATTTGCGACAGTGAGAATTACGAAATTCTTTTAAGGCTTTCCCGTCTAAGGGCACGGCCAAGATTTGACGCACTGGAAATCGAGCATCTGCCCCTGTTCCTTGCCCATTACCAGGGCCTTACCAGGAGATCGGATCATATCAACAGCCTGTTTGAACGCCTGGAACAACTCTCCTGCCTTCCGCTCCCGGCCGCATCCTGGGAATCCGATATCCTGCCTGCCCGGATTTCCCCGTATCACTCCTCATTTCTCGATACCCTCATGCAGGAAGGAGGCCTTCAATGGATGGGGTTTGAAAAAAAACAGGCTGTTTTCTATTTCAAGCCGGATATGGATCTATTGCAGCCTCCAGGACAATCAGAAACTGAATCCGGGAAAAAAGTGAACGCTGTCAGTAACGGCCAGGACCCGGAACTTGAATCCGTTTTTACGGCAAAAGGAACCCGCCATGATTTTACAAGTCTTCTTCATGTCATCTCCTGTGATTCACGGACCTTATCAGACCGGATCTGGAATCTCGTCTGGCAGGGAAAGCTGTCCAATGACACCTTTGCTGCTTTGAGAAAAGGCATTGAAACCGGATACAAAGCCCCGGATATTTCAAAACATCAAACAGGGATGCGGTCCGGCAGGCGTCAATCCCGGACAAGGCCCTCCTTTTCCGAATGGAGAGGGTCTCTTCCCTTTGCCGGTCACTGGTATAAACCCGAATTCCCGTCGGATTCTTTGGATGAAATGGAAACCGAAGACCTTCAAAAGGACAGGGTGAGACTCCTGTTTGACCGGTATGGGATCCTGTTTCGGGAAATCCTTCATAAAGAACTGCCGCAATTTCGATGGTCAGCTATTTTCCGGTCCCTCCGGCTCATGGAATTATCAGGCGAGATCCTTTCAGGACAATTTTTTAAAGACATCCCCGGCCCCCAGTTTATTCTTCCCAGGGCCTTTCAAAAGCTTCAGGCAAACCTGCCGGAAGATGCGATCTATTTCATGAATGCTGTTGATCCTGCCTCTGTCTGCGGGATACCCCTGCCTGCCATAAAGCAGCGCTTTCCCAAAAGGCTTCCAGCCACCTGTCTAGTCTTTAAAGGCAGCTCCCTTAAACTGGTCTCTCTGGGAAACGGCAAAGACCTCATGATTCATGCAGAGTCCGGCGATGAGCACCTGGTTCAATACCTGGTCTGTCTGAAACATCTTCTGACCCGACCGGTCAAGCCCTTAAAAAAAATCACCATTGAAACCATAAATGGGGAACCGGCAGGAAAAAGCCCTTATCTCAAGGATTTTCAGACTGTATTTGATGTTCTGCCGGATTATCGGAAAATCATTATTTATCGGACGATGGAATAAAGAACATTGAAAATACCCGTCAACATGATAAAATAACTGAACTTTTTTAAAATGAGTAAATTTACCATGAAAAATAAGAAAGGATTGCTTGTGAAGTCCAAAGCCCTTGAGGTAAATCTGTCGGGCACAAAAGTTGAGGTCGGGATTGATGAAAGCTATGCCGTCCTTTTAAAAATTGTTTCATCCTATGTTGGTATCCTCAACCGGATGAACATTTTTTTAAAAGAATTGTCCCACCCCTATAAAAACTGGGAGTTTATTGTCAGTGAAACCCGGTATTTTTCCATCCAGAATTTTTATCTTTACCGGCAGGACCCGGAGGGGGACAAGGCCCTCTCTCTTTTTGCCGACATTTATCTTTCTGCCTTTGAATCCAATGCAAGCCCGAAACTGAAGACAGAGGCTGCAGACAATCTGATGCTGTTTTTACAGCATATCGTGAAAGAATCAGGGGATGATCTTCAGCGGTTTATATGTGTAATTGAAAAAGCAGTCCGAAAAATTGAAGCCTATGAAGATGCTTCATTTTACTATTTCATCAAATCCTATTACCAGCCGGACAAAATCGCAAAAATTCTTTTAAGCAGGCTTAAAGATGAGGATGCCGGGTTTTTCAGGATTTTCAACTCCTTTCTTTTTAAATTTTATGAAGGATCGTTTCATTACTGGCTGAACCAGGAAGATCCGCTTGCCTGGGTCAGCCAGGGCATGGGGAGCCATCAGCCGGATGAGGGGTTGATGGACATTCTGAGCGAAGTCTCCCACAGCCGAATCCTTTCCTGGCAAAAAGAGCTTGACGCCATCAGCCGGACATTGGATCAGGACCCTGTCCGGGCAACGGAAGAACTGACCCGGCTTGTCAGCTTTCAGGATTTTGTCAGCCGGATCTGGGCCGTGCCTCAGAAAATCACCAGCAAAAACGGCAATGAAACCGCTGCCCGGCACATGAAGCTCGTTTTTCTTTTTTATATCATCCATGTTCCAGGGCTTTCCACCATCCACGTCCAGGCTCTCCGCGATATCAACAACACCCTGACCCATCTCATCGGAGACAAAGATTTTAAAAAAGATATCAATATCATCGATCAAACTTTTTCTCTTCTCAAAGAGCATAAAGGTAAATACCCGGAAACGGTTCTGGATTGCATTCATAAGATCGGGGAAGCGGTTTACCGGACATCCAAAATCGATCTCATCAATCATTTTATTGACCGGGCCGTGGATCACGGGTTTCAGTTCCCCATGATCGAAGGCACCGGCGAGGACTGGCAGATCAAGAGCAATGCCGCCCATGTCAATAATATCCGGGTATTTCTGGATCTCATCAGCCGGCACCCGAAAAAATCAAGACGGCTTTTGTCCGCCCTCATTATCTCCCTTGCCATTGGCGGGGTTTTTATAAAGGATACGGATCTTTTCCCCAGGGATATCACCAAATTTCTGAATTCCGATATCGGGCCTGTGTTCAACCTTGTCAAACAGCTCGCAAGGCTTCTGCCGGCTTTTTTCAATGAAATCGGCGCCGAAGGACATTTAAGGGATATCTCCACCCAGTTGGATGAGTCCTGCCAGAGAAAAGACCGCCTGATCCATTTTTTAAGAAAACAATGTCATGTTGAATCCTCCAGCAGGATCGTGGATTTTATCCGGGAAGTCATTCTGTTTTGGAAAACCGGGGATAAAACCACACTTGAACCGTATCTGCCTCCCTCCATTTATGGAGAAATCCCGGGAAAAGGGGAATTCGTGGATGGCCCCCGGATCATTCTGAATTCACCTGAGTTTAATGAAATCATTTTCCCTGAAGACAACCTCATGCATACCGAGGAAGCCATCCATCACATGATTGATGCAGTTGAAGGGGTGAGCGATCTTGACCGGTCCAGGGTAAAAATGATTTTCGGGTTTTACAGGCTTTTGAACCAGAAATACAGAATCGACAACCTGGAAATCAAAAAATACCTCTCCTCTTTCAATACCGAAAACCTGCCAGATACAGGGAAACTCCTTCTGGCCCTGGAAGAAAAAAACCTGGAAGATAAAATCACAGGGCTTCTCTTCTATATGCAGGAACTCAAAAACATTATCCTTTCGGAAAAAATATATGAGGTCAATGAAGCCATCTATCATAAGCGTCATTTTGCCGTGGATATCCCGTCCATGTACGGCAGTTATAATGAGGCAAAATTTGATGCATTGGGGCTGACCCTGAGAGTTGAAAGCATCCTCAACGTTCTTTTTGAAGAACTGATCAACAGCATTGACCTCCAGGTCATCACCAAATCCACTTTCAAACGGATCTACAGCATCCTGAGCCTTTTTCGGACGGCATTGGAGCTGGACGGCATCAAATCCAACCAGCTCAACGTCCAGATGGATTTTCTGAAATCCTCTGTTGATATCAGGACCTGCACCATCAGCCAGTACCTGGACATTTTCAAGGGTCTTCTCCGGGCCGTGGCCGACATCATCAATGATCATTTCAACAATATTCACGCAACCAATCTGTATCACATTGAAGCCAGGATCGGGAAAGACCGGATCTTAAGAAAATATCTGCCTAATGAACCCGGAAAACAGGAATCCAAGATCGACCAGAGAGTGGCTGAAATCTTTTTTATGGACCGCATTGCCACCTCCATTGGGCTCCAGCAGATCGACGTGTTTCTGAACAGGGTCCTGCACACCCTGATACAGCAGTCTGAAAAGCTCTCACCCGTTTATTTGAGCCGACTGCTCAATTATGACCCCAAATGCTCAGTCATTGAAATCGGCAGCGAAGACCCCATCAGCAATAATATCATCTTTCTCGGCAACAAGGGATTAAACCTGATCAAACTTAAAAAACTTGGAATTCCCGTACCTGAAGGATTTATCATTACAACGGAAGTGTTCAAATGCCGGGAAATCATCAGCGATTACAAACCGGCCAATGTGAATTTTAAAAAATTCGTCAATAAAATGGTCACCAGCCTGGATAAAAGAACCGGGAAAAATTTTGGTGACCCGGAAAATCCTCTGTTATTGTCTGTGAGGAGCGGGTCCTCCATCTCTCAACCCGGAATGATGGATTCTTTTCTCAATGTCGGCATGAACGAGGAAATCGCATCCAGCCTCGCAAAAATCAGCCAGAACCCATGGTTTGCCTGGGACAGTTACCGCAGGTTTATCCAGGTGTATGGGATGGCTTTCGGCATAAAACGGGATGCGTTCGACGATGTCATTGACCAAAAAAAGAAAAAATACAAGGTCAAACTGAAACGGTATTTTACCGGTGAGCAAATGAAGGAGGTAGCACTTGCCTATAAGCACCTGCTGAAAAAGGCCCAGATCAAATTAATTGAATCCCCCTTTGATCAGCTTTATATGGCCATTGATCAGGTTTTCTCTTCCTGGGAATCAAAGAGGGCGAAAGATTACAGGCGGATCATGGGGATTTCCGATGACTGGGGAACGGCCATAACGGTTCAATCCATGGTATTCGGTAACCATTCCAGACAATCCGGGTCAGGGGTGGTCTTCAGCCACAGCCCCAAACTGCCCGGCGATACCGTCAGGCTCTGGGGGGATTTTACCATCGGCAACCAGGGTGAAGACGTCGTGGCAGGCCTTGTCAAAACACTTGCTATTTCAAAAATTCAAAGAGATCTCGAAGAACGGGACTCAAAACTCTGTCTGGAAGAAAGCTTCCCCGCCATCTATGAGGAACTCAAAAAAATCATCTATCAGCTCCTGTTTGATGAAGACTGGAACCCCCAGGAAATAGAGTTTACCTTTGAAGGTGAATCACGGGGAGACCTTTTTATCCTTCAGGCAAGAGAAATGTCTCTGAGGGAAAGAAAAACAATTGTGGACTTTGATGCAAGCCCTGAGATTCTCGCCGAAGCATATCTGGGTCAGGGCATCGGGGTCAGCGGAGGCGCCATGAGCGGCAGGATTGTGTTTACCCTGGAAGAAATCGACAATTTCAGAAGGGTTGACCCGGATGCCAACCTGATTTTACTCCGGAACGACACCGTGCCCGATGATATCCTTGAAATTGATGCCGCCGACGGCATCCTGACGGCGAGAGGCGGGCTGACCTCCCACGCAGCCGTAGTGACCTATAACCTTGGGAAGACCTGCATCGTGGGATGCGAAAATCTTGTTTGCAATGAACCGGCAAAAGAGTGTATGCTGAACGGCATCAGAATGACAACAGGAGATTATATCAGTATCAACGGCCAGAAAGGCTCTGTATATAAAGGTGAAATAAAAATCAATGAATCAGAAGGATAAACCTTAACAAGAGGTCAGCGATGAAACCAGACACTTCTAAAACACTGGGGATAAACGGACTGGGAAGAATTGGAAAACTTTCTTTATGGCACCATGCCGGCAGAAAATACTTTGACACAATCGTCATCAATACCGGAAGAGAAGTCGGAAAATCACTTGAGGACCTGGTCCATTATATTGAACGGGATACAACTTATGGAAATCTTTCTTCATTCCTTCACGGATACCAGGCAAAGCCCGTCATCAGCGATGTGGATGAAAAAGAATCAACCTTGAATATAAACGGCGTAACCGTCAAAATACTTCAGAAAGACAGAAACCCGAAGGATATTGAATGGGCGGCCTATGGGGCAAATCTTGTCGTGGACACCACCGGTCAGTTCCTGGACCCCTCGCTTGCCGCCAATGCCCCCAAAGGATCTTTGCGAGGACATCTGGAAGCCGGGGCCCAGAAAGTCATTGCCTCAGCCCCCTTTAAACTCAAGGAAGGCACCCCCATGCCCGAAGATGCCGTCACCACGGTCATGGGAATTAATGACAAGGTGTATGATCCCTTGAAACACACCCTTATTTCCAACGCCTCCTGCACCACCACCTGCCTGTCCCACATGATCAAACCCCTGATCGATTATTTCGGTATTGATCGGGTCCTTTCCGCTTCCATGGCCACAGTCCATGCCGCCACAGGCTCCCAGGCCGTGCTGGACAGACTTCCCAAAGCCGATGCCCAGGACCTTAGAAAAAGCCGGTCCATCATGAACAATATTATCCTGACCACCACCGGAGCGGCCAAGGCTCTCCAGCTCGTCATTCCAGAAATGGCCACCATCGGCTTCATCGCCGAATCGGTCCGGATTCCGACGGCCACGGGCTCCCTCATCATCCTGGTCATGAATTTCCAGGAAGAACTCAATAAAAAGCCCATCCGCCGGGACCTCATCAATTCCATCTATGAAACCGCAGCCAATACCAATACCAACGGATACCTCATCTATTCGGACAAACAGAACGTGTCCTCGGATATCATCGGCACCCCCAGGGCTGCCGCAGTCATCGAAGGCCATGAAACCCATGCCCGCACCGGCGCCATCAATATCAATCTCGAGCATGTCCGGGGAATCGACAAGGCCATTCTGGACCAAATCAAGGATCAGGTCGCCAGCATCCAGGTCACCCAGGCCGTGATCTACGGCTGGTACGACAATGAAATGGCAAGTTACGTCAACATGCTGGGCGACAGAACCGTGTCCATTGCCGAAGCCATGCATTGATCGGCATAAAGATCTCATGAAGCCCAACAATACCGCCCTTGATACGAAAGGCATAACGATTCTGATCATCATCTGTGCAAGCTGGGGTCTAAACCAGGTAGCCATCAAAACCGCCATAGCGGGAGTATCCCCTATCCTCCAGGCTGGCATCCGGTCCATCGGCTCCAGTCTTCTGGTTCTGATATGGATGTATATCAGGCGTATCCCCGTTTTTTCAAAAGACAAAACACTCTGGTGGGGAATCCTGGTGGGCCTTCTTTTTTCAGTAGAATTTGTCCTTATTTATTGGGGTCTTGAATTCACCAATGCTTCCCGCGCCGTCATTTTCATCAACACAGCTCCTTTTATCGTGGCATTGGGAGCGCGGCTTTTCATTCCCGGGGAAACCCTGAGCCGATTCCAGGTATCGGGTCTCTGCCTTGCCTTTACCGGCATTCTGATCGCATTCAACGAATCCTTAAGCCTTCCCACCCGGCAGATGCTCATCGGTGATGCCATGCTCCTGGCTGCCGCAGTTCTCTGGGGAGCCACGACGGTTGTCATCAAAGCAAGCCCTCTTGCCTTTATCACCCCCAGTAAAACCCTTTTGTACCAGCTTGCCGTTTCAGCCCTGGTGCTTCCTGTTGCCTCCATCGTATTTGGGGAATCCGGCATCACCGACATCACACCGCTGATCGCCGGAAGCCTTTTTTACCAGATTTTCTGGATCGCCTTTGTCACCTATGTTGCCTGGTTCTGGCTGATCAGAAATTATTCGGTATCACGCCTGGCATCCTTCACATTCCTCAGCCCCTTTTTCGGCGTCGTTGCCGGAGCCGTTCTTTTGAATGAAAAAATCACCCTTTTTCTGATATGCGCTCTGGTCCTGGTCGGAGCCGGCATCTATCTTGTGAACCGGCGCTGACAAATCCAGCAGGATCTGCATTTATTTGAATTTTTGAATTATCACAACGCCCGATATCGAGAGAATCATTCCAACAAAAAACAGGATGCCCAGGTCCTGATTTCCCGGCAGAATACCGACTGCCGCCATAATCGCTGCAAAAAGGGTGGTGGCAGGGGGCTGGGCATTGGTGGTGATGGCTACCTGGACCGGTGTGAGGTGCTTTAAAAGAATATTCCACACGATCATCATGGCCATGCTCGTAATCACCACCATATAACCTAACCCAAACCACCCGGCCGTGGATATGGCTTTGAAATCAAACACCAGCAGAGCAGAAACCGCAGCGGGCAGCATGACCAGAACCCCGAGGATCAGGCTCCAGGCCGTCACTACCACGGCATTTTTTTTCCTGCAGATTTCACTTGCCAGAATTGTATAAATGATCCAGCTTGCAACCGCCAGGATCAACCAAAAATCCCCGGTTCTCAGTTCTTTCATCTCAGCCCCTGATACCCAGGGTCTTAAAACAATGAGCACGCCGGAAAAGGCGAGAAAAACTCCGAACAACTTCCTGAAAGAGGGCATTTTCCTGGAAATGCCGGCAGACAAAAGAAGCACGCCTAAGGGGGTCATTGCATAGAGAAGGGCCGAATGACCCGGCACGGTCAGTTGAAGACCTCTTAAAAAACAATACTGATTCAGGGGAACCAGGAGAATCCCGAGTACCAGGAGCCTTGCCCATTCTTTCAGGGAAAAATCAGGCGCAGGGATTTTCCAGCCGGTCAATACTAAAAAAAGAGCAGCGCATCCAAGCCCACGGCAAACGGTCAGAACCATGGGATCTGCAAAGCTGATGGCTGCAGCCTTGCTGAAAACAAAAGTTCCGGCAGAAAAAAGCACATGAAGGGCCATTAAGAGGTAAAGATGATATTTTGAAGTCCCTATGATTTGCATCAATGATAGTTTCCTTTTAGGGTTCAGGCGATCTGGCAGCAATTCGTCTCTTTTGTAAAAAACAACAGCACAACTGATAAACAAACCCATCCGATCATGGGGATAAACCCGTATTCATAAGCCTCGACCGGATAAACTCTGACCCCGTCAACCATCCCGCCTGTCCAGTTGATATCTAGTATTTTGCCGACTACAGGCTGAAGCAGCATGGGACCCATCATGACTCCCATATTGGTTAACCCGGAAACCGTTCCGGACAAAGACAAGGGAACCGATTCCGTTACAAAGGCAAAACTGATGATCATGCACCCGGACAAAAATCCGGTCGTAAAAAGAACTGTGACCAGTTGGAAAAAGGAAAGCCCCTGGTAGAAGAGGATCAGCATCCATCCCGAAGATAGTCCCAGGCTTGCGACAATAAACAGGGGTTTTCGCTTTCCCATCCGGTCGGATAGCCACCCGAAAAACGGTCCGCCCAAGGCCCAGCCCACCAGCAGGACGGAAGTCAGGGTCGCAGCCCGGGCAGAGCTCAAATTATAACACGAGACAAGATACGGTACCCCCCACAGACCGGAAAAGGTCAGAATGCAGCCGACAATCCCGCCGGGAATAACAAACAAAAGCCAGGTATTTCTGTATTGACTTACACGTTTAAACCCCTGGCCGATTCTTATCAAAGACAAGGATTCCTGACGGGGTTTTCTCGGAATAAACCCTATATACCCTTTTTCCTCAGGCCAATCCCGGACAATAAACCAGATGACCCCGCCCAAAACCAGGGTCATCCCTCCTGTGACGCTGATCACCCCGCGCCATGGAAAGGTATCCATTAATAACCGCAAGGGCGGTCCTGCGGTGATAGCGCCAATCAACCCTATGGACAAGGCATTGCCCGCCACAAGGGCATAAAATTTTTTCGGAAACCAGGAAGAGGCGAGCTTGAGAAGCCCCACAAAAGCAACCGCAACTGATCCGCCAATAAGAAGCCGCCCGAACCCGGCCCCAATAAATCCAGGCGACAGGGCAAACAAAAGGGTCCCGATACCCGCAAAAAAGCACCCGGCCGTTAGAAGCTTACGCGGTCCCAGGGTATCCGCCAGTATCCCCGTAGGAATCTGCATGGCCACATAAGCATAAAAATAAAGGCCGGACAAATGCCCTAACCCCGAGGCTGAAATTTGAAAATCCCGCATCAGTTCCTCGGTCATGACGGCAGGAGCAACCCGCTGAAAAAAACCGGCCAGATAAAACAGTGCACCAAGGCCCCAGATAAGCCACGCAAGACTCAAGGGCGGTTCAGTCGGTTTATGAGTATTCATGAATATTGGCCATTCTCCTCTTACTGAACGTGATGGGCCCAGGAAAAGCATGTGCTCCCCCGGGACTCTGCCATCCGGATATATCCTTTGGCGATCAAATCATTCATATTGAACTCCACAAACCCTTGGTCAAGGCCTGTCAGGGCTGAAATTCTTTCGCTCAGGGATTTCAGGGCCGTTTTTTTGTCTGACAGGTACACGGAATTTTGCTCAATCACATCCTCTCTTAAAAGCCTGAAAATCATTTCCATGCGATAATAGCCGCCCACCTGCATTTCCTCATCGGGCGAGGCGGTCTTGTCCTTATATTTCTTTTTCAGAAGCTCCCACAGCTCTTCAACCCCTGCATGGGCCATACGGACAAAGGCATCCATATCTTCCGGCGACAGGGCCGAGGTCTTGACGATGGATCGGTTGGCATTGTATTCATCCCAGTCATGGGTGAGGATTTCAAGATCATAATCGGCAATCTTCTCCCGGACATCGGTTCCCGGGAAAGGGGATAGAAAATGGTAGGCAGACTCGATTTCCAGTTCCTTTTGCAGGGCCAGGGAATCCATCATGGTTTCATGGGTCTCTCCGGGCAGCCCCACCATAAATGAGGCATGCCCCCTGATCCCGGCCTCCCGGCAGGCTGCGGAGGCTTTCCTGGCCTGATCGATGGTAATCCCTTTTTTCACCCTTTTGAGCATATCCGGGTTCCCGGACTCAATGCCGAAACTCACGGAATGGCACCCTGCGCTTTTCATCAGCTTCAAAGTCTCCACATCAATGGTATTCACCCTGGAAAAAGCACTCCAGTGCACATCCAGCTTTCGTTTTAAAAATTCATTGCAGAGCTCACTGACCCGTTGTTTACTAGCCGTAAAAAGGTCGTCTGCAATATTGATATAGGAACTGCCCATGGAAATCAGTTCCTCGATTTCATCGGCAATCAGCGACGGAGAGCGGAATCTCACTTTCTGCCCCACCATGCGGCGGCCAAGACAGAAAATGCACTGGTTGGGACATCCGCGGCTGGTGATGATGCTGACCGGGTATCCCAGAGCCTGGTACCGGGCCATGGGCAGAAGATGCCGAGCCGGGGTCGGCAGGGCATCCAGATCCCGGATAAAGGGCCGGGGTGAGGTGGTGATGATCCGGTCATCGCCCCTGAAGGCAATCCCCCGGACCTCATACCAGGCGCTGCGGTTGTGGATCACACCCAGAAGTTCCTTGAGCGTTTCTTCTCCCTCTCCTTTGACAATGATGTCGATTTTTGGGTAAGCCGTCAGGGTAGCATCGCAGTCAAAGGAAACATGGGGTCCGCCCATGAGCGTGATAATCTTCGGGTTTATCTTTTTTACGGTGCTAAGGATTCCTGCGGCCTGTTTAAAATTCATGGTAACGCTGTTAGTCCCCGCAATATCCGGGTCAAAGGCCTCCAGTTCCGCCTTGAGTTTCTCTTCCGAATACCCCCGGACAATATAATCAAAAATCACAACCTCAGCTCCGGCAGCTTCACACACGGCAGCAATATAGGTCAGTCCCAGGGGAGGTGACGGGATTTCTTCCAGGGGGTATGGCGGGGCAATCAGGGCTATTTTCATCCAGGATCTCCTTTAAGTTTCAAAAAGGATTTACCAACTCCCCCGATTTTAGGCAAGCCCGGATTATCATCAGTTAATAAATTTCTTGCATTGATAGTGATTTCCCCATGTGGTAAGATGAAATATATAAATCATAATGATCCGGAGGAGGTTCCAATGCAGATATCCATTACGTTCAAAAATATCAATTCTTCAGAAGCCCTGAAATTACATGTCCAGGAAAAATTTGACCGGCTCGACAAAATGCTTGACGGCTCTGCTGAAGCATACGTCATCCTGTCCGTTGAAAAAATAAGGCAGATCGCAGAAGTAAGGCTGAAAAGTGATAAATTCCAGATCCAGGCCAAAGAAGAATCTGAGAACATGTATTCATCTATTGACACGGTTGTAGACAAAGTCAGATTGCAGGTAACAAAAAACAAAGAAAAAATCAAACGCCATCTGTCCGGAAATAAACAGAGCATCAAAACCGATACCATAGAATTCAACACGGCACAGAATTCATCAGACAGCTCTGCGTCTGATGAATTTGACGAATAGCCGTATAAAAAATACCCTGGACATATCAGTTTGATTAAGCCTCCGGTTTTGCCGGAGGCCATTGACTTCGTTATTATTTTATCTCAATTTGATAGGATGCCTTTTTTTGCGTGTAACGGGCTGTGCCTGTTACAACCAAAATCGCTGCGTCGCCTTTTTGCAACGAAAGCGGAATCTCTGCCTGTTGGTTGGAACTTAACGCAATTGCCTGCACCGTATTGCCGGTTGAGGTTTTTTTGATAAGCGCCAGTCTAAACGTCTGCGGGATAATGTTTTGGGTACGCGAGAATCCGTCAGCCACCCAGCCGCCATCGTCCGCCTCAAAATCGGAGTGATAGTGTGTCGCGTCAACCGAGACATCATCCAGCAAAAAGCCTTCTCCAATTACCGCAGCGTCCGTGATGTATTCAAAACGGACTTTCACCTTTTTGCCGGCATATTTTGAAAGATCAACATTTTCCTGTATCCAGAAATGGGAAGCGCCATTGTAGCCCCAGCCGTAAGAATTCCCGGACGGGTTTTCGTCTGTTCCGGAAGGTGTGGTGAGGATCTGCCAATGCTCGCCATCTTCGGAGACCTCAAGATAAACATAATCGTAGTCCTGCTCCAGATCATACCACATGCTGAATGAAAGTGTGATTGATCCGCTGACATTTGTGAAATCAAAGTCACGTGTCAGGGTCATATCCGAGTAGTTGCCACGATTTGTCGCAAATTCATATGAACCTGACTTGGGACTGACTGGAAACATTTGTACAGCGGTGGAACCTTTGAATGTGAGGGTATGCTCGCCTGCGCATGAGATGTTGATATAGTCGATTCCAAACTGATGAACATCTCGCCAGACTGGCGATTGCGGACAATTGGAAATCGTTTCCGTGTCTGACGGTTGCGGCGCATCGGGATAGTTGTGATAGGTATATCGGCCGTCTCCCACGGTTCCATCCAATAAATACAAGGCTGCCGCCCAATCCATGAAAACATCATCTGCTGTGATCACCTTACCGGTTTGAGGGTCAATGGCATTAACCG
>JFJP01011157.1_pt1 | contig 15207 bp, 10 predicted proteins | sample 431651 | NCBI WGS metagenome assembly JFJP01 (sample SAMN02602958, study PRJNA72255) | Microbial mat metagenome, whole genome shotgun sequencing project. | biome: fresh water; feature: sink hole; material: water; isolation source: purple microbial (photo- and chemosynthetic) mats found in...
GGCGTCACGCTGGACGAGCGCTGCTCGCGCTACTATCCGACCGACGGCATGGCGGCCAGCCTGGTCGGCTTCTACCGTCAGGATCCTGACGCCACGCATGCCACCGGTCTCGAATTGAGCCTGGAGGACGAACTTGCCGGCAAGCCCGGACTGGCGCGCGAGATCCGGACCGCGCAACCGGGCGTGAAACTGGGCCGCGTCGTGCTGCAGAACGCCGAGCACGGGCGCAACCTGGTGCTTACGCTGGACGCGGACCTGCAGGCCATCTGCGAGCAGAAGCTGCAGGACGCGGTGACCACGACCGGCGCCGCCGGCGGCTCGGTGCTGGTGCTGGATCCGTTCAACGGCGACGTGCTGGCCGCTGCCAGCTATCCGCTGCTGGAAACGCGCGAGAAACGCAGCCGCGACGGCGCGGTGTGGAACAACCGCAACTTCACCACCCAGTTCGAGCCGGGTTCGCTGTTCAAGATCTTCAGCGGCGCCGCGCTGCTGCACCACGGCGCGGTGGACACCGGCATGGTCTTCAACTGCGACAACAACTCGGGCTCGCCCTTCAATATTTCCAACGACAAGAACCACGATTACGGCCACCTGAGCTTCGGCGGCGCGTTCGCGGTCTCGAGCAACGTCTACTTCGCCAAGGCGTCTTTGCGGCTGCCGGACGAGAAGCTCTACGATGACCTGTCGGCCTTCGGCTTCGGCGAACGCACCGCGTTCCCGTACAAGGCCCAGCCGCGCGGCAGCCTGCGGCGGCCCGAGCAGTGGAACGGTGCGGACAAGGCGTGCATGACCATCGGCCAGGCGATGTCGGCGACCGCCGTGCAGCTGGGCATGGCCATGTGCGCGGTGGCCAACGGCGGCACGCTGTACGCGCCGCGCTGCGTGAAGGCGATTCGCGGCCGGGAGGGCGGGACCATCGAAGAGGTCCAACCGGTGGAAGTCCGCCGGGTCATGGCCCCGCCCCTGGCCGAAGTCCTGCGCGGCGCGATGGCGCGCGTCGTGCGCGAAGGCACCGGCAAGGGCAGCGATCTCGACTGGATCACCAGCGGCGGCAAGACCGGAACGGCGCAGAAGAGCCGCGACGGCCACGGCTACACGGCCGGCGCCTACATGTCCAGCTTCGGCGGCATCGTGCCCATCGACGACCCGCGCCTGGTCATCCTGGTCGTGCTGGACGAGCCCGACTGGACGCACCACTACGCCTCGCAGAGCGCGGTGCCCCTGTACCGCGGGCTGATCGAGGAGATCCGCGCCAGCACGGCCTGGCTGAGCGACGTTCCCGGCGGCCGCACCGGCGTGGTGGAACAGCCCGATCCGCTGCGTCTGGTCGAAGTGCCGGACGTGCTGTACCTGCGCGCCGCGCACGCGAACTCGCGTCTGGCCGCGGCCGGCCTGTTGACCGTCGGCGACGAGCGCGAAGGCGTGGTCGTCGAGCAGGTGCCGGCCGCCGGCACCCGCTGCGAGGCCGGGAGCACGGTGGCCCTGACCATCGCCGGCCGCCCGCGGAACCTGGGCGCCGATCCGGTGACCGCCGACCTGTGCCCGGATTTCACGGGCCTGAGCAATCGCGAGATCCACGGATTGGCCGCGAGACTGGGCCTTTCGGTGCAGATCGACGGCGTGGGGTACGCCAGCGCGCAGGATGTCGCGCCCGGTGGTCCGCGGCCCGACGGTCCGATCACCATCACCATGGAGACGACGTGGAACTGACGCTGGCCGGGTTGTGCCGCGACGTACCCGGGCTGGACGCCCGTTCGGCCGCGGACGACATCGTCCGGCGCGTGACCGCCGACTCGCGTGAAGCGGGACCGGGTGTCCTGTTCGTGGCCGTGCACGGCTCCTCGGGCGACGGCCACGTCTTCGCCGCCGCCGCGCTGGAAGCCGGATGCCCCGCCGTCATCGTGCAGGATCCGGCCGTCGTTCCCGGCGCCGCTCCGGGCCGCGTGCTGGTGGCCGGCGACACGCGGCCGCTGCCGGCCCTGCTGGCGCGCCGACTGGCCGGCTCTCCGGACCTGGCCTTGCGCACGGCCGCGGTGACCGGCACCAACGGCAAGACCACCACGGCCTTCCTGCTGCGCACGATGTTCACGGCGCTGGAGGGGAGCTGCGGCCTCATCGGCACCATCGAATACGACGACGGCCGCGAACGCCGGCCCGCGCCGCTGACCACGCCCGGCGGTCCGGTGTTCTTCGAGCTGCTCGGACGCATGGTGGCCAACGGCTGCCGCGCGGTGGCCATGGAGATCTCGTCGCACGCGCTGGACCAGGGGCGCACCGCGGGGCTGGAACTGGACGTCGCGGTGATGACCAACCTGGGCCGCGACCACCTCGACTACCACCACGATCTCGAGCGGTACCTGCAGGCGAAGGCGCGCATCCGCGAACTGCTTCGCCCGGCCCGCGACGGACGCGCCGCCGGCGCGATCGTCATCAACCGCCAGGACGATCAGCTGCGCACGGTGGACGTGTCGGGCTGCCGTTCGGTCGGATTCGCGGCGGACCCGCGCCTGCCGGCGTACGGCGCCGAACTGCGGGTGACCGGAGCCGCGCTGCGCATGGACGGCACGCACCTTGATCTGCAGTGGCAGGGCCGTTCGCTGGCGCTGGACAGCCCGCTGGTGGGCCGCTTCAACGTGGAGAACCTGACCGCCGCCCTGGGCGCGGGTCTGGCCATGGGTTACGATCCGGAGGCCTGCTGCGCCGCGCTGGCGGCCGTGCCCCAGGTGCCGGGAAGGCTGGAGCGGCTGTCGCTGCCGAACGGGGCCATCGCGGTGGTGGACTACGCGCACACGCACGACGCGTTGGCGGCCGTGCTGGGCGCCTGCCGCGAGCTGACCGCGGGCCGACTGCTGGCGGTCTTCGGCTGCGGCGGCGACCGTGACAAGGGGAAGCGTCCCCTGATGGGCGCCGTCGTGGCGCGCGACGCGGACCTGGCCTGGATAACCTCCGACAATCCGCGCGGCGAGGAGCCCGCCTCGATCTGCGCCCAGATCGCCGAGGGCTTCGCGGCCCAGCCCGATCCGCGGGCCCGCGCCAGCCGCGTCGTGGTCGATCGGCGCACCGCCATCCACGAGGCGCTCGAAGCCGCTCGGCCGAACGACATCGTCATCGTCGCCGGCAAGGGGCACGAGGACTACCAGCTGATCGGCGACAAGCGACTGGACTTCGACGACCGCCAGGTCATCCGCGACTGGCTCCGGGACCACCAGGGATGAACGAACCCCACGGCACCCTTCTGACGACCGCGGTCCAGGACCTGCGGCAGGCGGGCCTGCTGCGCGGCGTGCTCAGCGGCGGCGGGCGCGGCCTGGAGCCTGCGGCCGCACCGCCGGCGGGCGGGTTCTTCGTCGGCGCCGGGCTCGATTCCCGCAAGCTGTCCGACGGACGCCTGTTCGTGGCGCTGCGCGGCGAGCACGTCGACGGGCGGGACTACGCGGCCGCGGCCCTGAAGGCCGGCCACTGGGTCCTGACCCGAGTCTGGGACGGCGGCGGGGCCGACCCGTTGAACGGCGTGCCCGCGCCGGAGGGAGCCGGCGTCCTGCTCTGCGACGACCCCGACGCGGCCCTGGCCCGTCTGGCGGCGGCGCACCGCGATCGTCTGGCGCGGCTGACGGTGATCGGGGTGACCGGCACCAACGGCAAGACCACCACGAAGGACTTCCTGCGCGCCGCGCTGTCCGGCGCCGGGCCGGTGGCCGCGACGACCGGCAACCTGAACAACCGGCTGGGCGTGCCGTTGACGCTGCTCGACCTGGGCGACGACCTGGATTTCGCCGTGATCGAGATGGGCGCTTCGGCCGTCGGCGACATCGCGCGTCTGGCCGCGCTGGCGCGGCCGCGGGTGGGTGTGATCACCAACGCGTCGCCGGCACACCTGGCCGAGTTCGGCTCGCTCGAGGGCATCATCCAGGGCAAGGGTGAAATGCTGGACGCGCTGCCTGACGATGGGGTCGCGGTGCTCAACGCCGACAGCCCCGGGTTCACGGCCTGGAGCGCCCGGGCGCATTGCCGCGTGGTTTCGGTCGGCCGGGCCGCCGGCGACCACCGCTGGTCCTGGAGCGCCGGAGCCGCGGACGCCGCCGCCGTCCTGACCCTGGACGGGCGGGACTGGCCGGTGCCGCTGACCGGCGAGCACAACGCCGCCAATCTGGCGGCCGCCATCCTGGCCGCGCGCGCGGCCGGCGCTTCCGACGAGGCGATAGCGCGCGGACTGGCCGCGTTCCAGGGTTCGCCGCACCGCGCGGTCCTGCTGCGCATCGGCGGCCGTACCGTGCTGGACGATTCCTACAACGCCAACCCCGGCAGTATGGCCGCGGCCGCCCGCGCGCTGGTCGCCCTGCCGGGCGGCGGGCGGGCGGTGGCCGTCCTGGGCGCCATGGCCGAACTGGGCGACGACAGTCCGGCCATCCACCGCGAAACCGGTGGCCGCGTGGCGGCCGCCGGCGTGCAGTTGCTGGTGGTCGTCGGAGAAAATGCGCGCGGACTCGGTGAAGGCTTTGACGCGGCGGGCGGAGTCAGTCATTATTGCGCGTCCGTCGCAGACGCCGCGGCGCTGCTGGCGGACCTCACGGCGCCGGGCGACCGCCTGCTGGTCAAAGGCTCGCGCAGCGCCGGCATGGAACGGCTGCTGGCCCTTCTCGAGGCCGCCTGCAGCTGAGCAGGGAACTCAGGCAAGGAAGCCAATGTTCTATCATCTCCTGTATCCGCTGACCGAGTACTGGTCCGGTTTCAACGTCTTCAAGTACATCACGTTCCGGTCGGCGTACGCCACCGTCACGGCGCTGCTCATCTGCTTCCTGCTGGGCAACTGGGTCATCCGCAGGCTGCACACGCTGCAGCTGGGCGAGGAGATCCGCGAGGACGGACCGGCCAGCCACCAGAAGAAGAAGGGCACGCCCACGATGGGCGGCGTCCTGGTCCTGACGGCCATCGTGATCCCCACGCTGCTGTGGGCCGACCTGACCAACCGGTACGTGCAGCTGGCGCTGCTGGGCACGTTGTGGATGGGCGTCATCGGCTTCATCGACGACTATCTCAAAGTGGTCAAGAAGCGTCGCAAGGGGATGATCGGCCGCTTCAAGCTGGTCGGCCAGGTCAGCTACGGACTGCTGCTGGGCATCGTCCTGCTCTACACCGGCGGCAACGATCCGCTGCTCACCAAGACCAGCATCCCGTTCCTGAAGGACATCTTCATCGACTGGGGTCCGTTCTACATCCCGCTGGTCATCCTGGTGGTGACCGGCGCCAGCAACGCGGTCAACCTGACCGACGGTCTGGACGGGCTGGCGATCGGGCTGAGCGCGCTGGCTTTCGCGGCCTACGCCGTCCTGGCCTATCTGAGCGGCCACGCGGCCTTCGCCACCTACCTCAACACGCCACACCTGCCGATGGCGGGCGAACTGACCGTGTACTGCGCGGCGGTGGTGGGGGCCAGTTTGGGCTTCCTGTGGTTCAACGCGAATCCGGCCCGCGTGTTCATGGGCGACACCGGCAGCCTGGCCCTGGGCGGCGCGCTGGGCACCGTCGCCATCCTGGTCAAGCGCGAGTTCCTGCTGGTGGTGCTGGGCGGGATCTTCGTGGCCGAGGCGGTGTCGGTCATGCTGCAGGTCACCTATTTCAAGCGCACCGGCGGCAAGCGGCTGTTTCGCATGGCGCCGCTGCACCACCACTTCGAGCTTCTCGGCTGGTCCGAGACGCAGGTCGTCGTCAGGTTCTGGATCGTCGGCATCCTGCTGCTGCTGCTGGGCATGTCGTCCATCAAGCTGCAGTAGCCGCCGCGGCCATCGCGAAAAGAGCGGGCGGAGATGGGCATGCGGCTGGAAGGCACGCGCTGCTGGGTGATCGGACTGGCGCGCAGCGGTTGCGCCGCCGGCGGTCTGCTGCGCCGCCACGGTGCGCACGTGCTCGGGCTTGACGATTCGGCTCCCGACGTGCTGAACGCCCGCTGGGAGCGCGAGGGCCTGGCCGCGACCGCCGCCGGCTGTTTCGACGAAGTGCTCCCGGGAGGCCGCCGTCCGGTCGGCGACTGGGCGAACCCCGACCTGGTCGTGATCAGCCCCGGCGTTCCCGGCACCCACCCGCTTCTGGGCGTGCCGGCGCCGGAAACGCCGGTCATCGGCGAACTGGAGCTGGGCGTGCGCTTCTGCCGCGCGCAGATGGCGGCCATCACCGGCACCAACGGCAAGTCCACGACCACCGAGCTGCTGGCGCATCTGGTGCGCGCGGCCGGCCGGCGGGGCGAGGCGCTGGGCAACGTGGGCCGGCCGCTGTGCCTGGTGGCCGAGGAGCTGGAGCCGGACGATGTCGCGGTGCTGGAAGTGAGCAGCTTCCAGCTCGAGACTGCGCAGACCTTCAGCCCGCGCGTGGGCGCCGTGCTGAACCTGGCGCCGGACCACCTCGACCGTTATCCCGACCTTGCGGCCTACTACGCGGCCAAACAGAGGCTGGCCGACCTGATGCCGCCGGGCGGCCTGTTCGTCACCTGGACGAACTGCCCCGAAGCGATGGCCTGGCCGACCGCGGCGACGCAGCTGTGGTTCGGCGACGAGCGCGCCGGGGCCGGCGTCTTCTTCCGCGACGGCGCGCTGTGGGCCGGTGGTCCGGGCCTGGCGCCGCGGCCCGTGGTGGGCGAGCCCGAACTGGCGCAGCGCTCGCCGACCAACCGCCTGAACGCGCTGGCCGCGGTGGCGATGGGCCTGGGACTGGACCTTCCGTTCGAGGCGATGGCCGACGGCCTGCGCACGTTCGCTGGCCTGGCCGACCGGCACGAACTGGTGGCCGTGCGCGGCGGCGTGCGGTTCGTCAACGACACGAAGGCGACCAACGTCCACGCCGTCTGCGCCGGGCTGGCTGATCACCACGAACAGGTGGTGCTGATCGCCGGCGGCAGCGGCAAGGGCGAGGACTACGCGCCGTTGCGCGAGGTGATGGGGGCCGTCAGGCACGTGGTGCTGATTGGAGCCGAAGGACCGGCGATCGGACGCGCACTGGCCGGCAGGGTACCCTTGAGTGAGGCGGCAGACATGGATCAGGCCGTCGCGATGGCGGCGGGCCTGGCCGAACCGGACGCGACCGTGCTGCTGAGCCCGGCCTGCGCCAGCTTCGACATGTTCGCCAACTATCGTGAGCGCGGAACCGCCTTCGCGGCGGCGGCGCTGAAGGCCGGAGCGCGGCGCCCGTAGGGACGCGAACGCGGCCGGCATCGGATCGGACACGCATCGACCACGGAGGGTCGCATGAACCGCACGTTGCGCGAGGTGATCGGGGCCTTCGAGGGAGCCGACCGCTGGCTGCTGGTTTCCACCGGCCTGCTGCTGTTCTTCGGCATCTTTGTCGTCTACGGCGCCGGCAGCTACAACCGGCAGGCGCAGGGTTCGCCGCTCGGCCAGCACTTCATCATCATCAAGCACCTCATGATGATCAGCCTGGGCGGCATGCTGCTGCTGGTGCTGTCCCATGTCGACTACCACCTGTGGCGTCATCCCTGGGTCAACCGGTCGGCGCTCGTCGCTTCGTACCTGCTGGTGGCGCTGACCCTGGTCCTGGTGCGGCACGACGCCAACGGAAACCCCCAGATCACGCGCTGGCTGAGCGTCGGCGGTTTCTCGCTGCAGCCGGTCGAAATGGCCAAGCTGGCCCTGGTGATGTTCATGGCCGAGCGTCTGTCCGCCACGCGTCCTGCGGTGCGGTTGACCGGGCGGCCCCTGCTGGTGACCCTGGCGGCCGGTCCGCTGCTGCTGATGCTCCTGCTCTTCAAGCAGCCCAACTACGGCAACGTGATGGTCGTGGCCGGCGTCACGGTGCTGATGCTGTTCGTCACCGCGACCGCCGACCGCTGGCTGCGCTGGGTCGCGCTGGGCGCGCCGATCCTGGCCGCGGGCGCCTATCTGGTCATCCCCAAGATCCACAACCGCGTCAACAAGCTGTTCGAGGGCTTCAGCGGCGGCTCGTTCGGCCACCAGGTGGACCAGTCGCTGATCGGTCTGGGCGCGGGCGGGGCGCAGGGGCTGGGCGTGGGGCAGAGCCACAACAAGTTCGCGTTCCTGCCGGAAGCCCACACCGACTTCATCTACTCGGTGCTCGGCGAGGAGATGGGGCTGGCCGGCTCTCTGGGCGTGATCGCGCTGCTGATGGTGTTCGTCTGGCGGGGTCTGGTCATCGCGCAGCGCGCCCCCGACGCCTTCGGCCGCGCGCTGGCTTCGGGGCTGACCGGCGGGTTGGCCATCTACGGCATCACCAACCTGGCGATGGTCACGGGCCTGTTCCCGGTGGTCGGCGTGCCGCTGCCGTTCGTCAGTTTCGGCGGTACGGCCATGCTGGCGTCGCTGGCCTCGATCGGCCTGCTGTTGAGCATCGATCGCAGCAGCCGTTCCTATCTGGTGTACAAGCGCCGGTGGGAACGCGGCGGTATGCCTTGAGCGCCCGCCACACCCGCATCCTGATCACCGGCGGCGGCACCGGCGGCCACGTGTACCCGGGGCTGGCCGTGGCCGAACAGCTGCGACAACTGGCGCCCGAGGCGGAGATCCGCTTCGTCGGCACACGCAAGGGCATCGAGGCCACACTGGTCCCGCGGGCAGGCTGGCCGTTCACGGCCGTGGCCGCCTCGGGATTCCGCGGCCTGGGGCTGGTCGCGCGCCTGCGCTTTCTGGTAAACTTCGCGCTGGGCGCCGTGGGCAGTCTGGCGCTGCTGCTGCGCTGGCGTCCGGACGTCGTGTTGGGCACCGGAGGCTACGTCAGCGCGCCGGTGATCGCGGCGGCCCGGGCCCTGGGCGTGCCCTGCGCGGTGCAGGAGCAGAACGCGATCCCCGGCTCGGTGAACCGGCTGGTCGGGCGCTGGGCCCGTCGCGTGTATCTGGGCTTCGCCGGCGCCGCGCGCTGGTTCCCCGCCGGACGCTGCGTGGCGACGGGCAACCCCGTCCGCGGGGCGATGGCCGCCGCGGCGGCGGCGCCGCTGACGGACATCGTCGGCGCCCCGGGCGAGCGCCACGTGCTGGTTTTCGGCGGCAGCGGGGGGGCGGCCACGCTCAACCGCGCGGTCGTGACGGCGGCGGCCGACTGGAACGGGCGGCCGGGGCTGACCATGTTGGTGCAGACCGGCCCGCGGGAACACGCTTTCGTGGCTGCCGCGGTGAATGCCGCGGCGCCGGGCGGCGCCCTGACCGTGGTGCCGTACATCGACGACATGGCCACTGAACTGGCGCGGGCCGATCTGGTGGTCTGCCGCGCCGGGGCGATGACGCTGGCGGAACTGCACTGCCTGGGCAAGCCGGCTTTGCTGGTGCCGTTCCCGCACGCGACGGACGACCATCAGGTGCGCAACGCGCGCGACTGCGAAGCGGCGGGCGCGGCGGTGGTGTTGCTGGACAGCGAATGCGACGGTCCGGCGCTGACGGCGGCCGTGGCCGCCCTGTTGGACGATCCGGCGCGCCTGGAAGCGCTGGGATCCGCGGCACGGCGTCTGGCGCGGCCGCGGGCGGCCGCGGTCATCGCGGCCGATGTGCTGGCGCTGGCCGGACATCCGGCCGGGCGCGCGGAACCTGTCCTGACCCGACCCTGACCTGGGAGTAACGGATTGTTCCGCAACACGCGACACATTCATCTGGTGGCCATCGGCGGCGTCGGCATGAGCGGCATCGCCGAGGTGCTGCTGAACCTGGGCTTCACCGTCAGCGGCAGCGACCTGCACCGCACCGCGGTGACGGACCGCCTGGAACAGCTCGGTGCGCGCATCGACATCGGGCACGCCCCGGACAACGTGCGCGGCGCTGATGTCGTCGTGCGCTCGTCGGCCGTGACCGAGGCGAACTGCGAAGTGGCCGCCGCGCGCGCGGCGCGGTTGCCGGTCATCCGCCGGGCCGAGATGCTGGCCGAACTGATGCGCCTGAAGCACGGGATCGCCGTGGCCGGTTCGCACGGCAAGACGACGACCACCACGCTGGTGGCCGCCGTGCTGGCCGCCGGCGGGCTGGATCCGACCGTGATCGTGGGCGGCAAGATCAGGGCCGTGGGATCGGGCGCCGTGCTGGGCGCCGGACCGCATCTGGTGGCCGAGGCCGACGAGAGCGACGGCTCGTTCCTCCACCTGACGCCCACGGTGGCGGTCGTGACGAACATCGACCTCGAGCACGTCGATCACTATCCGGACCTGGAAACCCTGTGCACGGCGTTCCACGAGTTCCTGAATCGCGTCCCGTTCTACGGAGCCTGCGTGGTCTGCGCCGACGATCCCAACGTGCGCGCGCTGTTGCCGCAGCTGCAGCGCAAGACCGTCACCTACGGGCTGGCGCGCGAAGCCGAAGTCAGGGCCGATCCCGGCACCATCGTCGAGGACGCCGACGGCCAGGAAGCGGTGGTCTGGGCCTTCGGGCGCGAACTGGGGCCGCTGCGCCTGAAGCTGCGCGGCCGCCACAACCTGCAGAACGCGCTGGCCGCCGTCGCCGTGGGCCTGGAACTGGAGATCCCCTTCACGCGCATCGCTGCCGGACTCGAGGGCAGCCAGGGCGTGGGCCGGCGCTGCGAAGAGTACGGCGAGAACGGCGGCGTCCTGGTGATCGACGACTACGGGCACCACCCGACCGAGATCGGCGCCGTCATGGCGGTGGCCCGCAACTTCGGCCGGCCCGTGGCCGTGCTGTTCCAGCCGCACCGCTATTCGCGCACCGAACGCTTCGCGCGCGAGTTCGCCGACGCCCTGGCCGGCGCCGAGTCCGTGGGGCTGCTGCCGGTGTACGCCGCGGGCGAAGAACCGCGGCCGGGCGGCGACAGCGCGGCCATCGCCGGTCATCTCGAGGCCAAGGGCCGCACGGTGGACCTGCTGAAGGGACACGACGACATCGCCGCCTGGCTGGACCGCCGCGCCGCCGCGGGGTCGCTGGTGCTGACGCTGGGGGCCGGCGACATCGGCCGTCAGGTCGAAGGTGTCTGCCGGCACCTGGCCGCGCGGGGTGCGCAGAAGAACGAGGGTCGTTCGTGAACACCGCGCTGCCCGAACCCGGTGCAGACCGGTCTGCCGGCCGTCCGGTCCCCCGCCGCGACGTGGTGTTCGCCGCGCGCCGGACCGCGCCGGCGCGCCGACGCTTCCGCTGGCGTCGCTGGGCGGTGTCCGCGGCCGCGGTGATGATACTGGGCGCGGGCGGCTGGTGGCTGACGCAGAGCGGCGTGTTCGCCGTGTCGCGGCTGGGCACGGGAGCCTACCGTTTCACCGAGGAGCGCGCGCTGAAGTCGGCGCTGGCGCCCCTGCTGGGGCGCAATCTGTGGTCGCTGGACCGGACCGACGTGAAGGATGCGCTGGCACCGCTGCCCTGGGTGCGCGACGTGTACGTGCAGCGTCGGCTGCCGGGCGCCGTCGACATCGAACTGGTCGAGTGGCGGCCGATCCTGATCGTGGCCGAGACCGGCGCCCCGGTCGGCGCGCCCACGCTGGTGCTGGTCGAGGACGGCCGCGTGCTGCCTTTCCCGCGCCGCCTGCCGCCGCCGGTGCTGCCGGTGCTGACGGGACTGGTGGTCGAGCGCAGCAGCACCGGTCCGGCGCATCTGCCGGCGGCCGTGGCCCCTTCGGTGCTGGCTCTGGTCGCTGCCGTCGAGGAGAGCGGACTGGAAGCGGTGACGCCGGTCGATTTCGTCGTGGCGCGGCCCGAAGGATTCGGCGTCGTGCTGCAGGACAGCATGGGCACGCTGCTGGTCGGCCGCGAGGATTTCACCGCCCGGCTCGAGCGCTACCTGCTGGCGCGTGATCGTCTGGCGGAGAATCTGGAGATCGATCTGCGTTTCCAGGACCGCCTGACCGTGCGCGTGCCGGAGACCGCGGCGGAAGAGGAAGATGCGGAGGGCGAAGACGGCGAATCCGGCGCGACGGCCGGCGACGGCGAAGCGGACAACACGAAGCAACAGAACCGACGGGCCGGCGCGGGCCGCAAGCCCGCGACCAAGGAGCGCGCATGAGCCAGGGAAGGCTGATCGTCGCCGTTGATTTCGGCACCACCATGTTCCGGGCCCTCGTCACCGAGGTGGACGAGGACGGCGGCATCTCGGTGGTCGGCTGCGCCGAAGAACCGGCGCAGGGATTCCACGACGGGGACTTCGTCGATCTGGGCGCGGGCGCCGCCTGTGTGTCGCGCCTGATCGGCAAGGTGGAGCAGGCCGCCGACATTTTCGTCAGCGGTTTCGCCTACAACATCAGCGGCTCGCACCTGCGTTCGGTGCGCTCGACCGCGCAGCTGCCCATCGGGCCGGGACCGCGGCCCATCCGCCACAGCGATCTGGACGAGGCGCGCGCGCGCGCCAGCGCCATGGCCATCCCCTTCGACCACCAGATCCTGTCGGTGACGCCCGTGGAATACGCGGTCGACCGCGTGCGCGGCGTGATCGATCCGGTGGGCCGCGTGGGCAGCCAACTGGAGATGCAGGCACACCTGATCACCGGTTCGCGCAGCGTGCTGCACAACATCGAAAACGCCATCACCACGGCCAAATACAAGCCGCTGGGCGAGGAGATCGACGTGCTGGCGACCGGCGCCGCGCTGCTGAACGCGCGCGACCGCAATGATGGCGTCATGCTGATCGACGTGGGCGGGCTGGCCACCAACTGGGCCGTCTACCGCAAGGGCGCCATCCTGGCCAGCGGCACCGTGGCCCTGGGCGGCTGGCACCTGACGGGCGATCTGTCGCACGGCCTGCGCATCACCCGCGAAGAGGCCGAGCAGGTCAAGCGCACGCGCGGCGTCGTGCTGCGCAGCCTGGTGGACCAGGTGCCCATCGACGTGTTGTTCGAGGAGCACCGGCCGACCGAGACGCCGGGCCTGGTCGCGGCCATCCTGGAGCCGCGCATGGAGGAGATCTTCACCTGGGTGAAGAAGGACTTCGGCGATCCGCGCGAACTGGCCTCGCTCAAGGCGGGTGTGGTGTTGACCGGCGGCGGCAGTCGGTGCCAGGGGACGAACGGTCTGTGTGAAGAGGTCCTGGATCTGCCGGTGCGCCGGGCGCATACGCCCGCCGCGCTGAAGGGGGTCGACAACCTGCCCGAGGGCCAGTGGGCCACCGCCCTGGGTCTGAGCCTGTGGTACGCCGGCGGCGACGGGAACGCCGCCCCGCGCGACGACGCCGGCGGGCGCGGCGGGTGGCTGGGACGGCTGCGGGGAAAGTTGCGGCGCCCCGAGCGCGGCGGTGAAATGGCCGCTGAAGCCTGACATCAAAAAAGTCCTTGAGGTCGCCGAATCGGTGTGTTAATGGATTGCGAACGCAGTCCCGCAGCACCGGCGCCGGCCTATTCTAGTGCGCGGCATGGGGATATATTCCGCGCTTCCCGCGGCCCGCCGGATGCCATGACCCATCTCAAGGAGGAGGCGGGCGTCATGATGTTCGAGTTCGCCGAAGAAAACACGCGTCTGGACAGCGACCGGCTGGCCGACATCAAGGTCATCGGAGTCGGAGGCGCCGGCGGCAATGCCGTGGGCCGCATGATCGAAGCGGGGCTGGTCGGAGTCGAATTCTTCGCGGTGAACACGGATGTTCAGGCGCTGCAGGATTCCACAGCCCACCGCACTCTGCAGATCGGTGCCTTGCGCACCAAGGGCCTCGGCTCGGGCGGCAATCCGTCCGTGGGCCGCGCGGCCGCCGAGGAAGACCTCGAACACCTTCGTGAAGCGCTGACCGGGGCCGACATGGTCTTCGTCACCGCCGGCATGGGCGGCGGCACCGGCACCGGCGCCGCCCCGGTCATCGCGCGCGTGGCGCGCGAACTGGGCGCCCTGACCGTGGGCATCGTCACCAAGCCCTTCCGCTTCGAAGCCTCGGTCCGCATGCAGCAGGCCCTCAGCGGCATCGAAGAGCTGCGCCAGTCCGTCGACACCCTCATCATCATCCCGAACCAGCGGCTGCTCGAAGTGGTCCCGCCCAACACCAGCATGCGCGAGGCGTTCCGCATCGCCGACAACGTGCTGTACGAGGCCACGCGCGGCATCTACGAGATCATCTCGCGCCACGACCACGTGAACCTGGACTTTGCCGACGTGCGCACGGTCATGAAGGACATGGGCCAGGCGATGATGGGCACCGGCCGCGCCGAAGGCCCGGACCGCGCCGTCGAGGCCGCCCGCGCCGCGATCAGTTCGCCGCTGCTGGAGAACGTCGACATCCGCGGCAGCCGCGCCGTGCTGGTCAACGTGCTGGGACGCGAGGTCGGCCTGCAGGACACCGCGGCGGCCATGGAGTACATCCAGGAAGCGGCCGGCCCGCAGGCCCATGTCATCTTCGGTTACGGCAACGACGAGTCGATGGGCGAGACCCTGCAGCTGACGGTCATCGCCACGGGCTTCGACGCGGCCGATGTCCGGACGTCGACGCCGGTGCGCCCGGCCGCCGCCCACCTGGACACCGAGGCCCCGCTCAAGGATGAGGCCCCGTTCGCGGACGAACCCCCGCTGTCCGCGGCGCCGGCCGCCCATCTCGACACACTGGCCGATCCGATCCTGCCGGCGGACCTGTTCGCGGCCGATCCGCTGACGGAGGACGCCGAGCCGCGGACCTGGTCGGCGGAAGAACCGGAACTGACCTATCTGGCCGATGAAGACGCCTTCGAGGTGAACGAGGACGAAGCGATCGCCGAAGCCGCCGCGGCCGAAGCCGCCGCCCAGGCGGCCGCCGAGCGCGAAGCCATCGAGCGCGAGGAACTGGAACTGCTCGAACTGGAAGCGCAGCTGCGCGAGCTCGAGGAAGAGGAAGCCCGCGCCGCCGAAGAGGCCCGCTTGATCGCCGAAGCCGAGGAAGCGGCCGCGATCGAAGAGGCCCGCTTGATCGCCGAAGCCGAGGAAGCGGCCGCAGTCGAAGAAGCGCGCCTGGCCGCCGAAGCCGAGTCGGCCCGTCTGCGCGCCGAAGTGGAAGCCCTGCTGGCGGCCGCCGCGGCCGAAGAGGCGGCCCTGCAGGCCGCCGCCGCGGCCGAGGAGGCCCGTCTGCAGGCGGTGGAGCACGCGCGTCAGCGCGCCGAGGACGAAGCCCGCCTGCGCGCCGAATTCGAGGTGCGGCTGCGCGAAGAGATGGAGGCCCGCGTCCGCGAGGAGATGGAGGCGCGCCTGCGCGAGGAACACGAGGCCCGGTTGCGCGAAGAGGCTCGCCAGCGCGAACTGGAAGAGATCGAGGCGCGCGAACTGGCTGAGCAGCAGGCTGTGCTCGAGGCCGAACAGGAAGCGCTGCTCGAGGCGGAACGGCAGG
>JFJP01038900.1_pt1 | contig 15207 bp, 11 predicted proteins | sample 431651 | NCBI WGS metagenome assembly JFJP01 (sample SAMN02602958, study PRJNA72255) | Microbial mat metagenome, whole genome shotgun sequencing project. | biome: fresh water; feature: sink hole; material: water; isolation source: purple microbial (photo- and chemosynthetic) mats found in...
TGTTTGTAGTATCGGCTTGCAAGCATGCTGAGCCCAAAAGAGGAGTGATAGTAGACGATTCTACCCAATTGCCCGTTGCCGGAGTTCGTATTGAACTCTATTTGAAAGATGTGAAGGGCGACTCGCTTAGCAAGAAAATCTATAGCGATGATAATGGACGATTCGAGATTCATGAAAATCTTCCTGCCGACCAAACATTTGTTCTCGAAAAGGATGGATACATAAGCTTTGTTTCCGGGTTTAGTTCACAATATGATACCATACGATTGGAACGCGAAGTGAAGTGATATTCCCGGAATTTCTTATCATCATAGGGGGAGAATATATTTGATACTGTAGCTTGCGAATGCAGTGTATAATCAGTTTATACAGCTAAGTTTGTAAAAAAGTATTCAAAAGATTGTTCTGCTCTGATATCCTATGCTATTACTGCAGGTGCAAAACAATGATATGAATTGAATATTTTACTGATAAACATTACTTAAAATATTGTAAATTAAATATTTATTAAATGAAAAAGTATAGTGTTTTACTCATTGCATGTGTACTGATAGTAGCAAATCTGCATGCACAATTAAGCCTTCCTGCCATATTTACCGACAATATGGTGCTGCAACGCGAGGCGCCTATACCCATCTGGGGGTGGGCAAAAGCCAACGAAAAAGTAGAAGTACGCCTGAATAAGCAAACCAAAAGCACCAAGGCCGATAAAACGGGCAAATGGATGCTATATATGGATGCCGAAAAAGCAGGTGGCCCCTATACTTTGCAAGTAAAGGGTAAAAATATGCTCGAATTTAAAAACTTACTCATAGGCGAAGTTTGGCTCTGTGGCGGTCAGTCGAATATGGAATTTCAGGTGGGATACACAGGAAACTGGCAAATGGGAGTGATGAATTATAAAAATGAGGTGGCCAATGCCAATTATCCGAAAATAAGACGAATAAAAATTGAACATAAAATAAATTCAATTCCCGAAAACCAAGCTACTACTACCGGATGGAGTATATGCGATACCGGTACAGTATCTTACTATTCGGCAGTATCCTATTTCTTTGCGCGTACGGTATACGATAGCATACAGGTACCCATAGGCATCATAGACGACAACTGGGGTGGCACCAATATAGAAACCTGGATAAGCCGCGAGGGATTTGAAAGTTCAGAAGAATTCAAGGAAATGATAGGCCGTATGCCACGCATACATATAGACTCATTGAGCAAGCTGAGCATACGAGGCAGCGAAAAGCGGATAGAGCGCCTGCAAGGAACGCTTTTTAGTGAGTTGAATCCCAAAGATTTTCACCAGCCACAATTTGACGATTCCAAATGGCAAACCCTCATACAGCCGGGCTTGTGGGAAGCGCAGGTTTTAGGCCAATTGGATGGTGTAGTATGGTTGCGCAAAACCATAACCCTGAGCGCAGAAGAGGCCAATCAAGATGCCGTGCTGCATTTGGCTAAAATTGATGACAATGACGAAACTTACGTAAACAGCGTAAAAGTAGGTGGCATAGATAGGTGGAATGCAGACAGAATATATACCCTGGCCCCGGGCATACTGAAAGAAGGAAAAAATGTAATTGCCGTTAGGGTAATAGATACCGGCGGCGGTGGCGGTATATATGGCAGTGAGTCTGAAGTAAAAATCAGCCTCGGGCAAAAAGATATTTCACTGGCAGGTGACTGGAAATGGCAAGTAGAATCTATTCTGAAATTGACCAACGAAAACTCGCTGCCATCGCTTTGCTATAATGCCATGATACATCCCATAGTACCTTATGGCATACGTGGTGTACTTTGGTATCAGGGCGAAAGCAATGCCGGTCGGGCATATCAGTACCGCAAGGCTATGCCTTTGCTCATAGCCGATTGGCGCAAGAAATTTGGTAAGCCCGATATGCCTTTCTACTATGTGCAATTGGCCACATATACCACATATGGCAATAGCAACGAAGGATGTGATTGGGCTGAATTGCGAGAAGCACAAGCACTTACGCTTAGCGTTCCGAATACCGGCATGGTGGTGACCACCGATGTGGGCGATCCTACTGATATTCATCCTACCAATAAGCAAACAGTGGGAATAAGATTAGCAGCTATTGCCTTGAATAATTTATACGGGAAATCATTAGTGTGTCGTGGTCCAAACTTTAAAGATTTTGAAGTGAATGCAAATGTGGCCACCATCAGTTTCAACAATACCGAAGGGGGATTGTATACACCGGACAAATATGGATATATCCGTGGTTTTGAAATAGCAGGCAACGATAGTGTATTTCATTTCGCCAAAGCATTTATAAAAGGCGATAAAATACAATTATACAGCGATATGGTACAGAATCCGATAGCTGTGCGTTTTAGTTGGATAGGTGATGCCTCTGAGAGCAATCTCTTCAACAAAGAGGGATTTCCTGCCGAGCCCTTTCGTACCGACCAATGGAAAACAATCACCAAGACTGCAAAATACAACATAGAAATAGATCAATGAGAAAATCTGAAATTTAACCCAGATTGCGCACTAAAATATAAATTTGATATCACTTCTCGAAACTTTTAGGAACTTTCGGGAAAAATGAATCTTTGGATTCAATTCAAACTGACTAATGAATACATTTACATATTCAGAGGATAGAATCAATATTTCAAAATCTGTAATACGGATCTTTTCATTTTCTGGAATGAGGTTGTAATAACAAATTTACAATGTTCTTAGTGAGTTGCTCAAAATAATATTTCCTGAGGCCAGTGTAATTTGCTTTTTATTTTAATATTTTTGCTAAAAATAAAATTGTTCGGTTATCCAAGGCTTTTATTGTGCCTTTTTGCGCACTGTCCACCATGATTTTATAAGAGAAAAAGTGGTAATTAGCAGGAAAAAAAGAATGATAATATGCACATAGTCTTGTAAGTGAGGAAATCTTTTCCCCAAAAAATATCCTCCAAATACCAAGGAGGAAACCCAAATGCTCACTCCTGTAAGTGTAAATAACACAAAGTGACTGAATCTGTATTTCACGATTCCCGCCAATACTGGCATAAAGGTACGAATGACCGGAAGAAATCGACTAAGAATGAGCGAGCGTCCACCCCAATTATGGAAAAATCTTTCGGTATCTATCAAATATTTTTTCTTAAAAAATCGGGATTCTTTGCGGTGGTAGAGTCCATACCCAACACGCCAGCCAAACCAGTAACCTGTGAAACACCCTGCCACAGCAGCAGTATAAATCAGAAATGCCAAAAGAGCAATATGGATATCCAGAATACCACTTGCAGTAAATAGGCCCGACAGGAAAAGAAGATAATCGCCAGGCAGAAAGAAAGCTATCAGTATACCATTCTCTAGGTAAACAATAAGCACAATAAGGGCAATACCACCAGTCATGATGATGGTTTCTGAGTTAAAAAGGAATTCTAAAAAGCCTAAATCCATGATTACTTAAAATGCCATTGATTAAAAAAAAATGAGATAAGCGCCATATATAAGCATATTTTTCATACAATAATAACATCTTTTTGGATTACGCCTTGTTAAAAAAGGATTCTGATGGTATTCAAACCTTTTTTCATTTATCAGAATCGAAAAAAACATACCCGCAACGATTTTATGTTTGAAGTAACCAAATTATATATAAATATATTCGTAAGCAGATTTGTAAACGGCATATTGTTGCACGTAATCCAGTAAATCTGCATAAAAAGGATGACTGGCAAGGGTGGCGCTGTCTCCAATCATCACTAACTTTTTGCGGGCACGTGTCATAGCCACGTTCATACGTCGCAAGTCCGACAAAAAACCAATTTCCGATTTTTCATTTGAACGAGTGAGGCTTATGTAAATCACATCTCGCTCCTGTCCTTGAAATGAGTCAACAGTATTTATATTGGTGATAGATTTTAAATAATGAGGCAAAGCATCGTTTGCCGAAACCAAATTATTGAGCACCACAGTTTGTGCCCTGTATGGCGAAATGATACCAATACTGGTGAGATTTCGCAACGAACCCGATGCTTCAACTTTTTCAAGATACATAAGCAAGTGCTTTAACAAAAGCGTGGCTTCGTCTTTATTGTAAATGCTTTTGGTTTCAAGGTTTTGTTCTTCAAAGAATCCGGTTCCGGCAGTATCTATAAATTCTACTGGCGAATCGTTTTCAAAAATCAAATGTGTTGCCACTGAAGGGTGCGCCTTTAGCTCAGAGCGGTAAAATTGTTTCGAGGAGAATTGCATGATTATATCATTCATGCGGTATTGCACATTTAGCATCACATCAGCCTTATTGCGGGTAATTGCTTTTTCGAACAAAGTATTTTGCAAGCCATTCTGTGCAGCTTTCATTGATTTTATTGTAGGTGGCAATTGTTTGTGGTCGCCGGCAAAAATCACACGATTGGCTTTTGCTATGGGAATCCAACTAGCTGGTTCCAACGCTTGAGAAGCTTCGTCCAGAAATACAGTTTTGAAGCGGATGCCTTTCAATACATCACCTGATGCTCCATGCAATGTACATGCAATCACCTGTGCTTTCGAAATAATATCTGATGTAATATAGTACGAAAGTTGCTGGGCCTCTTGTCGCAGTTTCTTGGCTTCGGTGCGCAGCAACCTGCGTTGCTCGCGTTCGGCTTCTCCAAAATGGCGTTTATACTTAGAGGCGAGTTTTGTGTATTCATCGGCTTGTCTGCGCAATGTTCGTAGGTTTTTGTAATTCTCGTGATGATAAAAACGTGAATCGAGTGTAGATAGCAATACTTCATCGGTAACCCTGGCAGGGTGTCCGAGTCGTACTACTTGCACTGCGCGTGCATTGAGCTTTTCTACCAATAAATCTACTGCAGCATTGCTGGATGCAGCAACCAGAACCTGTGCTTCAGATTGTAGAGTAGTAAGTATTGACTCTACCAGTGTGGTGGTTTTTCCGGTTCCCGGTGGTCCATGTATAATGGCAACATCCAAAGCAGTATTGATGAGGTTCAGTGCCTCGTTCTGGCTATCGTTGAGCGACGAAGCTCGTATTTTATCTTTCTCAGTAAAACGGGCAGTTTGTTCGCCCAGGAGCACATGTTTAAGCCTGTTTATATTTTCTTCTTTGGTTTCGAGCAGATATTGCAAGGCTGCATTCATCTCTCGGTACACATTCTCATCAAACAAAAGTTGCACTCCCAGGTAGTTCCCATCTATCCATTCGGGCAATTCTTCTGCATTGATCGTAATAAGCATTTCGCGCTCATCGGCAGAATTTACGACAGCGGTCACAAAATCGTCCTCACCAACGCTATTTCCCGCATTTGAAAACATACGAACCAACTTTCCCGACTGAAAACTGTGGCTATGCTTGTGCTCAGGCATACGCGATACCCTCACCAGCAATCTTTCTCCAAAGTCATATCCAGTTTTTAGTACTTTTACCGGATACCAGCATAAGCCCATATTGCGCTGATCATGGAAAGAACTATTGGCCACCGATGAAAGATAAATATCCATTTCGGCTTCTTTTTCCATCTTTAGCAATTCTACCAGCTGTAGTATTTCTTCTTGTATATTTAATCTCGACATGTCCTTTGTTTGTGCGGCACAAAATAAGTGTTTTTAAATTCTTTACCAGAATTATTTACAATAACAATTTCATATTCCGGAATATATAGGCCGAATACCGAATACAATGGCATTGCAAAACAAAACAAAAAGTTGCAAAGAAAATCTATTATGGGTTCATAAATTGCATTCAAAAAGAGTATAAATTTCTTTAATTTTCTGGCGTGTTTACTGAAAATATGCACATACATGAATGGGTAATTTAGATTATTATGTACTTTAGCCCTGAATAAAATACTTTGTAAATATACTGGGTAAAATATTGAAAATATTCTGGTGAAAAATGGCTATCGATTGATATAAGGGATTTTGTGAGATGACTTTTATTACATAATCTTGTCAATTATACGAAATACGATTTTGAAGATTCACCATAAGTCATGATTTTTGCGAGTATTTTTCATTGAAAGCCCCAAAACTGAGAATTGAAAACACAAGATAAAGAATACAGATTATAGAAAGTGAAAGCAGAAATGAAAAAGAAATCGATGTGGATCTACCTGATGGTAGTTTTGGTAATAGCAGTAAGTTTATATTACATATTTGGCAAATCCGGTGGAATGCAGGAGCAAGCTTTGCAAAAGGGCAAAAAGCCGGTGAAAGTGGATGCAGTGGTTGTAAGTCCATCGGAATTGATCAATGAAATTAATATTTCAGGAAGTTTGCTCGCATTCGATGAGGTACAGTTGGTCAATGAAGTATCTGGCAGGGTGGTAATGGTGAATTTGCCTGAAGGGCAATTTGTGAAAGCCGGTACTTTGCTTGTAAAACTATACGATGCCGACTTGCAAGCCAATCTGAAGAAGCTTCAGATTCAGTTAGAAAGCGAAGAAAAAATATTTGAACGACAGAAAGAGCTCATGCAAATAAACGGCATTAGCCAAAATGAATATGAGCTGGCAGCACTGAAGCTGAATGCCTTGAAAGCAGATATAGAAGTTCTGAAAGTGCAGATTCGTAAAACGGAGGTGCTGGCGCCATTTGATGGTGTACTTGGTCTGAAAAACGTGAGTGTAGGAGCTATGGTGACCCCTTCTGTGCTGTTGGCCACCTTGCGCACAGAGGATAAGCTGAAGCTCGATTTCAGTGTTCCCGAGAAGTATAGTGCCTTAGTAAAACAAGGCATGAAAGTGAGTTTTAGTTTGGCAAATACCGATGAAATATACGAGGCCAACGTTTTGGCTATAGAAAATGGTATTGACATAAATACCCGAAACATGAAAGCAAGGGCATTGGTAACCAGCCGCTCAGCAAATCTCATTCCCGGTGCCTATGTAAATGTACTGCTGCGCTTAAGCGAAAATAAAAATGCCATTTTGGTTCCTACCCAAGCCCTCATACCACGCGGCGAGAAAGAATTTGTGGCTATTGCCAAAAACGGAACTTCGCATTTGGTTACAGTAAAAAAAGGCATTCGTAAAAAATCGGTGATCGAAATCACTGAAGGATTACAATTTGGCGATACAGTGCTTACTTCCGGTATTTTATTCCTGAAAGAAGGAACGAAAATTGAATTTTCAAACATCAAGACCGGAGCATTATGATGATATCTGATGTTTTTATTAAAAGGCCGGTAGCATCGGTAGTGCTCAGTCTGGCTATTATATTACTTGGTGTTGTGGGGTATAGTTTTTTGAGCGTACGTCTATATCCGGCCATTGACCCACCCGTTATAAGTGTGCAAACATCATATACCGGAGCTAATTCAGAGATTATAGAATCTCAAATAACAGAGCCACTTGAGAAATCGATAAACGGCATAGAAGGTGTAAAATCCATCACTTCGCAATCTGCTGTAGGTAGTAGCAATATTACAGTAGAGTTTGAATTGGGTGCAGATATGGAAAAAGCTGCCAACGATGTGCGCGACAAGGTATCGCAGGCCATGCGCCAACTACCTCAAGACATAGACGCTCCGCCTACCGTAACCAAAGCCGATGCCAATAGCGACCCCATCATCATGTTGGTAGCCCAGAGTACACATATGAACGAACTTGAGTTGAGCGATTATGCTGAAAATATTCTGGTTGAACGCTTACAAACCATTCCAGGCATAAGTCAGATAATCATATACGGACAACAAAAACCCGCAATGCGTCTATGGCTCGATCCTTCTAAAATGGCAGCTTTCGGGCTTACAGCCAGCGATATAACCCTCGCATTAGCAAAAGAAAATGTGGAAATGCCAGGAGGGAAAATACGAGGAAGTGCAACTGAGCTTATCATCAAAACCCGTGGCAGGCTCAGCACCGAAGAAGAATTCAACAATCTGATAATAAAACAAACCAATAACCAGATAGTACGCCTGTCCGATGTGGGTGAAGCGGTACTTGGTCCGCAGAATGAAGAATCGGGTGCAACTATAAACGGAGCCACTGGGGTTGTGCTTGCACTCATACCCCTGCCCGGTGCCAATGCAATCGAAATAGCAGAGGAGTTCAATAAACGTTTGTTTCAATTGCAACAATTAATGCCCGATGGCATGGGTTTATACATAGGCCGCGATAAGTCGGTATTTGTGAAACAGTCTGTAAACGACGTGATTGAAACACTTATCATTGCCATTATTTTGGTTATTCTCATCATTTTCCTGTTTTTCAGAAACTGGATGATTGCCTTGCGTCCGCTTATAGATATACCTGTATCTCTCATAGGTACGTTCTTTGTGATGTATATTTTTGATTTTTCCATCAATGTGCTCACCCTCTTGGGCATAGTGCTGGCTACAGGCTTGGTGGTGGATGATGGTATAGTGGTAACCGAAAACATATTTAAGCGCATTGAGAAAGGCATGAATAAGTGGCAGGCTGCATTTGAAGGCACCCGCGAGATATTCTTTGCAGTGGTATCTACTTCTCTCACACTCGCTATAGTATTTATACCTGTCATATTCTTGCAAGGTTTTACCGGAAGGTTGTTTCGCGAGTTTGGAATAGTAGTAGCGAGCGCAGTACTCATTTCTGCTGTGGTTTCGCTCACACTTACACCTGTTCTTAATATAAAACTGAGCGGCACATCAAGCGGTCATTCAGGTTTTTACACTGCCACCGAGCCGTTTTTTGTTGCTATTGAGAGAAAGTACAGGCGCGGGCTTTTATATTTTATTAAAAACAAATGGCTTGCATTCACCATATTGGCACTTTGTGTATTCATGATTGTTGCATTTTCAAAAACACTAAAATCGGAGTTGGCACCACTCGAAGACCAAAGCTTCATACGCACTTTTATTACTGCTCCTGAAGGAATGGAATTCAATGCAACAAAAAAAATAATTGATTCACTGGCTCGCATCAATATGGATAACGTTCCCGAACACAGGTATGTGCTTGCCAGATATGGCGCAGGTTCCAGCGTGAACACCGGATTCATCATCACCTTCCTCGAAGATCCATCGGTACGTAACGCCAGCCAAATGAAGATTTATGAACGCATTTCAAATATTTATCGCAACTTTACTCCTGCCAGAGCCATTGCCAGCCAAGAACCTACCATTGCTGCTTCCTCATCCAGGGGGTTGCCCGTACAATTTGTATTACAAAACCTCGATTTTCAGAAATTGCGCGATATACTACCACTTTTTTTGGATGAGGCTCAAAACAGTGAGGTTTTTAGCAGTGTAGATGTAGATCTGAAATTCAATAAGCCAGAGCTCAATATTACAGTAGACAGGCTTAAAGCCACCAGTTTGGGAATAAACGAAAAAGACATATCCGATGCACTTAACTATGCATATAGCGGAAGCCGTTCGGGGTATTTTCTGCGCAACAACAAACAGTATTTTGTGATAGCACAAGTAAAGCGAGATGACCGGATGGAGCCATCAAGTATACCCGCTCTGTATGTGCGCTCGAATACCGGCAAATTGATACAGCTTGACAATCTGGTGAGTATAAAGGAAAGCAGCAGTCCGCCAACCATATATCACTTCAATAGGTATAAATCGGCCATAGTTTCAGCCAACCTGGCACCCGGCAAGACCTTGGGCGAAGGCATTGCGGAAATGAAACGCATAGGAGCAAAATTGCTCGATTCTTCTTTTTCTACAGCACTATCGGGTCCTTCGCGCGACTTTGCCGAAAGCAATTCAAACATTGCATTTGCGCTTATTCTGGCTTTGTTGCTTATATACCTTATATTGGCTGCCCAATTTGAGAGTTTTATTGATCCGCTCATCATCATGCTCACGGTGCCAATGGCTATTTCGGGCGCCATGCTTTCGCTCTGGCTAACAGGTGCTACTATCAATATTTTCTCGCAAATAGGTATGATTTTGCTCATTGGCATTGTTACTAAAAACGGGATTTTGATTGTAGAGTTTGCCAACCAAAAAAGGAAGGCAGGTATGACCAAGCGTGTGGCTGCATACGAAGCCTCAGTGGCACGTTTCCGACCAATTCTAATGACCTCTTTGGCTACCATTTTTGGGGCACTGCCTATTGCATTGGCGCTGGGATCTGCTGCACAAAGCCGCATTCCACTTGGTATAGTAGTTGTGGGTGGGTTGCTATTCAGCCTTATACTTACACTATTCGTGATACCGGTTATGTATATTGCTTTTTCAGGAAAAAAGACTACTCCGGAAAATTATTAAAATTATGAAGCTAAATTTTTTCAAAAATATTCTTTTAATTGTTTTATTCCTTGGCATTGGTAATACTTTAGCGCAAAACAGTTTCACCCTGCAAATGGCTATTGAAACGGCACTAAAAAATAATTATGCTATTTTGGTAGAGAAAAACAACGCCACCATTGCTGATATCAACAACAGCATAGGCAATGCAGGAATGTTGCCGGAAATTGGTGTAAAAGGCTCGCTGGGCTATTCAATGAGCAACGAAACCCAGAAATTAGCTTCAGGAACCGCAACTACGTACGAGGGCCTTTCGTCTACTGCCATGAATGCTGGTGTAGAGCTCAGTTGGACATTGTTTGATGGTGGACGCATGTTTGTAGAGGTAAAAAAGCTTAGCCAGATGGAAGAGCAAAGCCTCTTAAAATACAACCAACAAGTGCTCCAAACCATTTATAGTGTGGTAAGTGCATATTACAATATTAGTCGTCAAAAACAGCAATTGAAATCACTGAACGAGGTGATGCTGCTCAATAAGGAAAGATTGAAAATAGCCCAAGCCGGTTTTCAGGCAGGTACTATGGTGAAAACCGATTTGTTGCAAGCCAATATTGATTTTAATGTTACGCAAGAAAGCATTGTAAACCAGGAAAATATAATAAAACAAGCACAGGGAAATCTGGCTGTACTATTGAACCTGAAACCCGATACCATGCTCATGGTAGACGACTCTATACCGCTTGGATATGAACCCGACCGTACAGCGCTTTTCAGCCAACTGGACTCACTCAACAACGAAATACTTATTTACAAAAAGCAACTAAAAATAGCAGAGCTAAATGTAAAGCAAAGCAAAATGGCTTATTTGCCCATCATTAGTCTGCGTGCTGGTTATTACCTCGGCTTGCTCAACAATTCTGACGGCAATTTGTTACAGAACAACTCATCAGGGCCTGAGGTATTGGCATCTGTATACATTCCCCTCTACACTGCGGGCGAAAATATGCGCAAGCACTCAGGTGCAAAGCTTCTGAAGGCATCGGCTGAGTACGAAATGGAAAACGCCATGCTCATGCAAAAATATGCACTGCAAACTGCCCTCAACGACTTCGACAATTACCGCCAGTTACTTATATTGGAAGAAGAAAACTATAAACTAAGCCGCGAAAATTTTGAGATTAGTATAGAAAGACTAAAGCAGGGTAGAACCAACTCTTTAGAAGTGCATGCTGCGCAAGAGTCTTTTATGCAATCTAGTACGCGTATGCTTAATTTCAGGTACGGACTGAAACTGTCTGAAATACGGTTAAAACAGTTAGTAGCTCAATATTAGTTTGCAGGCGCTTATATACAAAAGTTGAGTGATTGCAATCAAGATTCGCACTCAAACATTCAATGCCCCCCTAAAACCTCTGGCTGCATAATAGGATTCTGCACCATTGTGGTACATAAATACTGCATTGTAACGCCTGTCGCAAAAAATAGCGCCACCGAGTTTTCTTATTCCATCAGGGGTTTTTACCCAGCTCGATGTTTTCAGGTCAAATTCGCCCAGCGTTTGCAAATGTCTGTATTCTTCCTCGTTGAGTAGTTCTATGCCCATTTTGTGCGCCATGTCCAGCACACTATTGGCTGGTTTGTTCTCTTTTCTTCCATCCAGTGCCTGGCGGTCGTAGCATTGACTGCGTCGTCCTTTGGGGCTTTCGGCAGCACAATCTGTAAAAGTATACACATCTGTAGATGCATTGTAAGCTACTACATCCGGCTCGCCACCAGTTTGTTCCATTTCGTAGAGCGACCATAGCTTGCCTGGATTTTCTATCAATTTTTTCTCAATTTTATTCCAAATCAAGTCAACATGGCGGTTCATATTTCCTTCAAAACGAGTTTTTAGGACTTTTACCAATTGATAGGTGGCTTCGTCAGTTATTTGCTTGTTCATGATGTTTGGTTTAATATTTCCAAAATAAATTTTTAATCTTACTAAAAATATTCAGGTATTTTTAATCTATCATAAGCATATTTGCTTATGAATAAGAAAAGCAAAAGATTAAATAATTGTATGTATTTTATATGAAGAGTGCTTCAATAATCTATAAACTAGGCTTCTTTAATAATGCGTTTTTCGTTAAAAAGTCTTTTAAATATTGTTTTATAATACTTCTGGAATAACCATGAAATTCGACGAAGGGCAGATTTTGACTTGCTTGAAATGGTAGAGCTCATAAAACCATTGTGCGATCCTTGCTCTACGATGGATGGATATGACCAGTACATTTTTACTACGCCCCTGACTATTACATTGTTGTGCCACCAGTCTATTACTGCATTGCACTTATTGCTTTTTAGGTCTTCTACCAATCGTTTGGCGCCCTCCAAATCTACGATGTAAGCACCGGCCATTCTTCCTCGCTTAGCCCTATACAAGTATTTGCCTTTTTTAGTTTGCCAGAATGAAGGAAATTTTAAAGTTGTATTTTCGAGCGAGATGATAAATCCTTTGGGTAATCTCTCTATTTCGGAAAACATCTTTGTAATATGCTTTTTAAAATCGCCTAAAAAAAATGGATCGTTTTCAAATACAATGGCATATTCTATGTTTCGTGCAGCTATTTTTTCGTATGCATATATATGGTTGAGCGTGCAAGAGATTGTGCCTTTGGAAGGTATGATGTTTTGAATGTTTGGCACAAAATATTTCCCTATCAACTCATTTGTGAAATTGCTAGGATCGCCATCGGTTACAAACTCAAAGTTTAGTCCATTTACTTTGAATAGTTCCTTTATTCTTGCTTCGTGGTACTCATACCCTTTTAGAGCGTGAACTACAAATATCCCTTCATTGAAAATTTTCTCTACCATTAAAAATGTTGTAAAATGTAATTTAAATAAGACTTGGGTGTTGAATGATGAATGTATCGCATGCACAACAAATCCACACAAAAATATGGGTATTTGCAGTATAAAACAATTCATTCTGGCATTTTACCCAAAATGCTGACTCTTAATACATTTTGATTATTTCACTGCCGGTATTCCAGATATTTCTAAAATTATTTTTCAAGTTCTATGCTTCTTTTTAGTATATGCCTTCACATGTATCTATTAAATAAATAAGAGCATTTATAACCTATTTAAAATCTTATTGCATTTTAGAAATGGTTAATTTTATGGGAAAAACAAACTTTTGGGTATATCGACCTTTGGTAATTTCCATATCAGTCAGATTACCGACTTCCTTCCGAAAAGTGAATAACTTAGATGAAACATCATAATACATTTAATCAATCACAATTGCTGTTATGAAATGTGTTAATATAAATATAAGTATGCTATTTTTTTAAGAAGCTATAAAGCAAGTGGACAGCATTTTGGGGACTATAAAAATGTTATTTAAAAGGATTGATAAGCTAATCAAAAAATACTTTTTTGTATGTCATCTCATTGTTTACCAATACTTTCACAAAATAAACCCCTTTTGCCAGAGTAACCGGAATTTGTGTGTTCGCCGAAAGAAGTTTATCCTGGAGCACTAGCTGCCCGGTGGAGTTGTATACAAATACAGAACCTTCGCTGCTTAATGCATTCACCCGTATATACAAAGTTTTTTCAAAAGCATATATTTTTAAGGTCTCAGAATTTGTTTTTGCTTGATTCATGCTAAAATAAAGCTCAAATGCTTTGAATAATTTTGCCTGCTCATATACAAACTGATAGCTTTCAGCAGAAAGATCTGTTATTACGTTGTTTGAAAGGTCTTTCAGAAAAACATTACAGGCAATTGGCAATTCTTTTGTGCTTAGTTCTATTGTGTTAATTCCAGCATCTGATGCTATGAAATATAATGGTATCATCAGTGTAGTATCAAAATTTGGCAATGAATTAATAGCTAATGAATAATCTTGCCCTAAACTGAAAAAGTTGATGCCATTTGGGTTATACATTTTGTGCGCATCGAATTCAGAATCGAAGTTTGGCGTAGCATTGGCCATAAATCTGATGGATAGTTCATCGGATTTATTGTTGGAACGAGCGGCTAATTTTAGGAATGAAACATTTGAAGAAACTTGTGAAACAGTCGATTTTTTCCATGTGGTTTGGTTGCTGTGCACACGTGCCGAGCGTGGTATGGTAAATGTGCCGGTAGCTGTGGCTTTTACAAAGAAAGCCTGAAGAGAGGGAATGTATCTGGAACCTCCGTTTACAAAGTTGCTGCCATCACCGGTTTCAGTACCACCTGCACCGTTGTAGTAAACATAACGTTCGTTAGGTCCATCCCAATAATATAATGTGTTTTCAATATTTGTTTTGCTAAATGAGTCCCAATCAATAGCACATGTATATGCATTGCCAATAAGATTCCAACCATCAAAATAATCAGCATTGGCATCGTTGGAATTTAGAGAGACTGAGAAATTTAAGTCATTGTTTTCCAAATCAGTAAATGTATTTGAGAAGGAAAGCAACCTGTCAGCTTCATCCCCATATGCGTATCCTATTCCCTTATTTAGATTCATTGGTGCCCCCAAATTGCCATTGTGAGCATATACCCAAGCATCTTCAAGCAAATCCCAATTTGTATATAGACTGCTTGCGGGGTTAGGAACTAAATCGAACGCCTGGTAGTAACTATAAAAGTTTACATTGAAATTGGAAGCATTGCGAACAAAAAAGTCGCTTGTAACATTCGAAAAAGGTACTGTAGTATACTGCCATTGGTTGTGAACATCATAGAAATGCTCAATACTGGCTATGCCTGTCCCCAATATTTGCTCTTCTACAATGAAAGAACCAGCCGGATTATTATTCATTTCAGCATTCAAAATCAGAGTACCATCGTTATATATTTTTTGAAACACAGTCAATGAAGCTCCAGATTGAATATTCAAAAAGCTGGATTCGTAAATGTTGATGCATTTGGTTTCGGCAGAGGAGCTAATAGTAGTAAAGAGGCTGTCTAAAAAGAGTACGGCCTCTTTTTTTTATAATATTATGCCATAAAAAAAAATCAAAAGAGGATGAAAAAATCACCCTCTTT
>JFJP01027273.1_pt1 | contig 15206 bp, 18 predicted proteins | sample 431651 | NCBI WGS metagenome assembly JFJP01 (sample SAMN02602958, study PRJNA72255) | Microbial mat metagenome, whole genome shotgun sequencing project. | biome: fresh water; feature: sink hole; material: water; isolation source: purple microbial (photo- and chemosynthetic) mats found in...
AGTCCTAAAAAAGAAGACATGAACAAAGGAGCCTAGAGTTTATAATAAGATAAAATTTAAAAAATAATTAAGAAAACAAATTTTATTTAATCTGTTTAAAAGGGTTGGAAATTAAAAAAAATTTGTGATTTTCCTTGCAGCCTAATTCCATCTCATTTTATGAGAAGAAATTTCGTTTTTTTTTCTTTCAATTTTAATTTTTAGAAAAATTGAATTTTTATACAACATTTGAACTACCAAAAATTTATAAAATTTAATTAATAAAAAAAATAATTATTTTTAACAAGAAAAGTTTTAAAATTTTTTAGAAAATGTATTTATTTTTGATTTCATTTTTTTTCTTTTATTTTTTTATAAAATTTGATTTCAAGTGATTTTCTTCTTTTGGAATTTTTTTATTATTATTTTAAAAATAAAATTCTGTATTAAATAATTATAAATTCTGATCAATGAATCGTCTTTTTGGAGCTCCTAAACAACAACCACCAACAAAACCTCAACAACAGGCTCAAATGCCAGAATCTAAAGCTCAACTTCCCCCTGAAAAAAATTATGACCTTTCTGAAACATCGAAACGAGTATACTTTCGATTTTTTTTTCTCTTTTAATTTTTTTTAAAAAGATGGAAGGTAAGGTGAGGGAATTGTCTGATACAATTTCAGCATTAGAAAAAGAGATTTCTGAAACATATAAAAAAGCTAAAGCTACTAAAGGAAGTTCAGCACAAAGCTATAAATCGAAATGTGTGATGCTGCTAAAGAAGAAGAAAATGTAAATTAAAGAAAAATTAATAATTTTTCACGAAAAGTCTTAGGTATGAACAACAAATGCACTCATTTTTATCCCAACAACTATCTGTTGATCAATTGGCTTTCACCAAAGAAAATATTCAAAATAACATCGAAACGGTATGAATTTTTAGCCAAAAAACTTTCTGATCCTTTTAAATTTAGTGTCAAGCTATAAAACAAGCAGTTCAAACTCAAAAAAACATTATGAAAGATCTAGATATTGACGATGTGGAAGACATGGCAGATGAAATGGAAGAAATGATGTATGAGACTGGTCAAATCAATGAAGCGCTGAATAGAAATTATGGAATGGATATCGATGAAACTGATTTAGATAATGAAATGAAGGAATTAGATGATGAATTGTTCAAAGAAGCAATCCAAAATCCCCAAGCCAATAAACAAGTTCCAAATTATTATGCTAGTGCATTGCAACAAAAAGAAGCTAACATTAATAAAATTTAGTTTCTTGAGTTTCACTTAAATTAAAGAAGAAAAAAATAAAAAAAAATGCTTTGATATGAATTTTTGAATATATTTTTCGATTTTTGAATTTTTTTTTTATAACCATTCTGCATAATAATTGGGGAGTGATTTTACTTCTCCTATCAATTTCAAATTCATTAAAATTTCTTCACTCGTGATTCCACTTAATAAAACTAAAGAATCAATCCCTGCGTTTTTAGCTAATTTTACATCACTCTCAATACTATCTCCAATCATTAAACACTCCTCCTTTTTTATTTTATTTTCCTGTGTAATGAAATTTATTAAATAAGGATTAGGTTTTCCACAGATAAAAGGTTCTCTGTCAGAAGCTCTAGCTAATGATCTTAAAATTGGACCACAAATGGGCATTTTTTTTTCTCCAACCATAATATAAGCATCATCATCACAAGCAACAAAGTGAGCTTTATTTTGATCTAAGCATAAACTCCCATAACAAAGCTTGAAATAATTGAAGTTTAAATCTGTTCCAACACAAACGCAATTCACATCTTTATCAAATTGAATCTCCTCAAAAAGTTTTTGATTCATATTAGAACTTCCTAAATCATTGTGTTCATTGCCTTTTATTATATTCAATCCAAAAGCTTCAAGCTCATCATATAAACCTTTCATTCCAATGGCATAAATCTTTTTTATCCCAGGAAGTTCGCTTATATATTTGCTTGCTAAATAACCTGATGTAAAAATTTGATCCATTCGGATTGATGAAAAACCAAAATTTTTTATTTTTTGTTGAAGTGAAGCACGAGAAGAAACTGAGTTATTACTAATAAAAAATATGTTTTTTTTTAGAGAAGTTAAAAGATTCAAGCATTCAAAGGTTTGCTTGATGGGAGTCTGCCCATCTTTGGTTTCTTTCCACTAATAATCGATTAGAAATTTTATTGTTTTTTTTTTACCAAAACACCAGTCATGTCAAAAAAATATGTGTTATATTTGTCAATGATTTCGCTCAAAGAAGAAATTTTTTTGTTCATGTTTATTTTGAATCAAAATAAAAAAAGGTTTTTGTAAAAAATTCATGTATTAATAATTTCATTATAAAAAAATGAAAAAGGCAGAAGTAAAAAACAAAAATCTTGAAATTTTTTTAAAAAACTTGAATATAAATGATGTGATATTGAACTATTACAAAAAACTTTATGAACAACAGAAGGGCTTAAACCAAAAATTGATTCATGACAGATATGAGAATTGTAATAGAGAAAGTTCTGAAATTAATAGCTTTTTTTATAAAATGGACCAATTTCTTTGCAATTTAAATCAATGTGATGCGAAGAATTTTTCTCTTCCATTGCTCCTGAATGAAATAAATTTTTTGATTGAATCTGGCATTGATTTTCTGCAGAGAAATAAATCTTTCAGTGTTTTGTCGCAAACAATCCAAACTGATTTCCGAAAATTCACCGAAAAAACTAAAAATGGTAAAAATAATTTAATTTTAATTTCTCATTTAACTCTATTTAAAGTCTTGGAATGCAAAATCGTGGGAAATACAGAAGAAATACAATTTGGCATTAACAAAAAAAAAAAACTTCAAACTATTATTAAGAAAAATAATAAACAGCCAAACTCTTCTGAAATAAAAGAAAAAAATGAAAAGGAAAAATTTGGAAAGAAAAATGAGTTTAATGAATTAAATGAAGATATTCAAAGATTGATGACAAAAGAATCTAAGGAAATGATTGAAGACAACAACACTTTATTAATTTTGCAAAAGTCCCAAAATATAAGTGAGACAATCAGAACACAAGAATATGCAAAAGAATACAAAAACAAAGAAATTATTGATAAAATTATGACACTAAGTGAAGAATTCCCACATTATAGACAAATAAGAGGTGATGGAAATTGTTTTTTTCGAGCTTTTGGATTTTTATTCCTTGAAAATTTATTTGTTCAGCCTTTTGATAAAAAAACTTTTAAACAACACCCCATTTTTCTTTTTATTGAAGAAATAAAAAACAAGGATTTTTCCTTAAAACAAATGGATGACAGTCAAGATGCAAAATTGATCCCAATCTTAAAAAAAATCAAAAATCTAAAAGAAGCCCTATTAAATAATATATATTTTTTGATTCTTGAAAAAGTTGCTTTGGATTCATCAAACGAATTCAACTCTTCACAAAAAAACAGCCATTTTAAACAAAAGATTTTTAAATTGTTCAATGAAAAACCTCTGTTTGATATGGCATTAGTGCTCTATATTAGAAGTATGATCTTTAAATTTTTTATTGAAAATCAAACAAATGAAGAATACATGCCTTTTTTCTTTGACTTTGAAGAAAAAATGTTAATATTAACAAAATATGGAGAAGAAGCAGATAATACCATTATTCCAATGACAGGTTTGGCCTTTAAAAAAAGAATCATAATAAATATGCTGCATACTGACCCTAAAAAAAAGCAAACTATCATTTTGAAGCAAAAATATCCAGAAAACGATGACAAAACTTTGCAGGATTACAATTTTTTCTTCAGGCCTGGTCATTATGATATTTTTTATGAGAAAGATTACATTTTCTGATTGATTTTATAAAAGCCAAGAATATGAGAGAAAGAAAAAAAAAATTAATATATTTACAAAATAAGAAAAAACACAACTAATTGATTTCACAAAATTAAGTTTTTTTTTAAAAAAAAAATTAAAAAAATTTGAAAGCAGAAACCAAGTAAAAAAATTTTTTTTTATGAAAAGAAAATTAAAAAAATTGAATAATTTTTATTTTAAAAAATCCAATTTTTTTTTTAAACTTGTTGAAAAAATATTTTTCTTCAAAAATAGAAGAAAAAAATTATTTTCAAAATTAAGCAAAAAAAATTAATCTGGCTCCAACATGAATCAAGAAATTCAGAAAGATTTTCAGCATTTATTTTTGTTACAAATGAAAAAAATTGAAGAAATACAAAAGAGTTTTCCAGAAGAAGATCAAAAAATACATGAAATTTGCTCAAATATTTATGACATTTGCAGTATTTTAGAATCTTCTAGCCCAACATTATCAATTAGCTTCCGAAAAAACTTCGCTAAATTTGAGAAAATTTACAAATCTCAAAATGTAAATTTATCAAAAATCATTACAATGATGAATATATTACAAATTGAAATTCTTAAGCAAGAAAAATCACAAAATTTTATTTTTAACAAATCAGAATCATTAAAAGAAATTCAAAAACTAATTCTTGAATGTGAAAATGAATCGCATCAAATAAGTTTTATCGATGATTTTGCAGTCAAACAAAATTTTTTAGATATGAAAAGGTTTCAAAAAGAAAACGAAAGTTTAAGGTTGGAAATTGCAAATAAACAAAAAAAAATTATTGATTTAGAGAACTATAATGAAAATATATTGAAAGAATTTTCTTTTTACAAGCAACAATTTGAACAATACAAACAAAATCATTTAAAATATTCAAATGAAGTTCTAGAAATTCAAAAATTAATAAAAATTCTTGTTGATTCCTTCAGTTTTACTCCAAAAACTAAGAACATCATTTCATCAAATTACGATTTTCAAGATTTCTTCTTGCAAGAAAGAAGGAAAAAATTTGATCTTCTTTTAAAATTCGAAGAAAAATATTCAAAAAAATTTGATAGTGATTCAAATATAGAAGAAGATAACAAGAAATTATCAGAAAAAAATGATGGTTTTGATTATTTACAAAGTTTTAAAAATAAACAAAATAAAGTTGAAAAATTACAAGGGATTTGTAGAAATGAGAAAAACGAGCTTATTGAAAATGAAAAAAACAATGAATATAATGATTTTGACTCTTTGCCAAAGGAGAGGAATGAAATAGTCGTCGATATTGAAAATGATCAAGAAGAATTATTTAAATTAGAAAAGATTGATGGAAATGACAAAATGCAGCTCAATGATTCAAATTTTTCTGATCCTGCTCCTCTTGCAAAAACAAATGAGAATTTGGATGAGGAAAAGAATAAAACAAATGAGTTAATAGCAGCTAAACTGGAAGGAAGAATCGAGCATTATCCAAGTTTAATGCATTATCCAAGTTTAATGCAAACATTAAAAAAACCTAACGAAGAGCAAAAAAAGTTTGATAAATATCCAATAAATTTCAAAATACTTACTGATTCTGATCTTTCTTGCGATGATGAGTTGGATAATTTCAAGCTAAATTTAAAAAAAAATATTAAATTACTCAAAGGAACAATTGAAGAGGAAATGAACAGTTTAAATGATTTGTTGAAATCAAAGAAAAGAGGAATGAGTTCAGTTTCTACAATGAAAAATCTTTTAGTTTTCGCAAACGAATATCGAAATCCGAAAATCATTGAGAAAATTATGGAGATAAAAAAATCAATTCCTGTTTTTCGTCAAATTAAAGGCGATGGAAATTGCTTTTTCAGGTCAATAAGTTTCCTATTTTTTGAATTAAAATTTTTAGAAAAAATAAAAAAAAACAATATAAAATATGCACAAATTCATCAATTTATTGCAATGTTGGAAGAAAATAAATTTGAATTTTTAGATTTTAAGCATAATGAGAGTGATGCAGATTTTTTAAATATATTTAAAAATAAGAAAAAATTATTATTGCAAATCCTAATTCTGAAACTAAAAGAGCTTTTCTTAGATAAATTAGAAAATTTAGAGAAAGAAAATTTCTATGAAGCCAATTTGCTTCTGACAAAAGCTTTTGAACAGGAAATGAATGAAAATTTGGCGTTCGATCTAGCCTTGAATCTTTTAATTCGAAGCATGATCTTCATAAAATTTTTGGAAGAAAAAGACAACCCAGAATTTCAAGAATATATGTTCGATCTCGAAGAAGACAAAAACAATCTAAGAACATATGGACAAGAAGCGGAAAATATTGTCGTGCCTTTTACAGCTTCTGCCTTGAATTACAGACTTAACATTTATATGCTTCATGTTGATCATAAGAAAAAAGAAGAGACCTTTTTAGTTGAAGAGTATGGTTGCAAGGATGATCCAAATATCCAAATTTTGAATATGTTTTTCAGGCCAGGGCATTACGATATTGGATATCAGAAAGAGTTTTTGATGGAGTTTTACCATATGAATGAAGAAAATATTTAAGACCAAATAGAATTAATAAAATTTTTAGGCTTCTTCAATTGAATTTTATGAAGTTAAAAATAGATAAATTAAAAAAAATTAAAAAATAAAAGGAAAAAATTAAAAAAATATTTTTTAATTTAATTTTTTTCTACCCTTTTCTCATTTTCAATCTATTCATACGCATTAAGAAGTCTAATTTTTTTTAAACTTGTTGAGCAAATTCAGAAAAACGACAAAAAAAAGAACAAAAGTTATGAAAAGGAAATCCAACATTATTTTAATAAAAACTAAACATAAAACTTTTCTTTCTAATAAAAAAGAGGGAACCAATCTCAGCCCCCTCCCCCACCTCTAAACACCGAAAAAATAGCCCAACTTATAAAAAATATGCCGCAAAGGAAGGCTGTAAGTATTTTTGGTAAAAATAAAATAATGAGGTGGGTGCATTAAACAGGTGACTATATAAATGAGTCATTGCGGCTAAGTTAGGCTGACCCTAAAGGCGACTCCAGCCCCAAAAGAATTTTCTTTTCAGAAATAATAATAATAAATATTATATAAATAGAGCTTTATAAAAAGGAAAATTCTGAGCTTAATTTGAAAAAAATTCAGTTTAAATACGAAAAATTTAAAAAATTTGTTTTTAAAAAAATTGATATTTCAAGAATGACTTCCAAAAAAGAAAACAATGAAAATTTTCAAATTCATTTCGGCTCCGAAGAGCCTATTCATCCTATTCAATTGATTTCCTTTTCAGAAAGCAAAGGTTTATTCATTCTTAGCAAAATAAACATTATTTTTTTGGTTTTGATAAATTTTCTCTTAGATATATATATTCATGAAGATGCTATTAATTTTTTTTCCAAATTGAATGATATAAATTTTGCAACGATCTCTGTAGTCGGTAAATATAGAACTGGCAAAAGCTATTTATTGAACAGAGTCTTACTTGACAAAAGTGATGGATTTTCTGTTGGTCCAACGATCAATCCTTGTACAAAGGTTCAGTGAAAATTTTTATTTATTTTTAATTATTTTTGAAGGGATTATGGATTTGGCCTTCCTTAATTGAAGTAGTTAATAATCAGCAAATTACTAAAATACTTGTGATCGACACAGAGGGAATTGGAGCTTATAATGAAGAAGAAAACCATGATATGAAAATATTTTTGCTTGCTTTGTTGCTATCTTCCTTCTTTATTTATAATAGTGTTGGAAATATTGATGAAATTGCTATTCAAAATCTTTCTTTAATAATAAATTTGGGAAAACACCTTCAAAAATCTAATGATAAAGAATATGATGATCTTGTTAGTGTGTTTCCTAACTTTTTGTGGGTAGTGAGGGATTTTGCATTGAAGCTTGTAGATATATATGGAAACCCTATGACTTCTAAAGAATATCTAGAAAACGCATTAAAATCTCAAAAAGGTATGTCGGAAACTGTTGAAAATAAGAATAGAATCAGGTAAAAAATCCTTTGTTGATTGTTCCTGAAAAAAACAAATTTTTAAATTATAGGAGGCTCGTTACGAGCTTTTTTAAAGAAAGAGATTGTGCCATGCTTGTTAGGCCCCTGCAAAACGAAAATGATATTCAAGTTATATATTTTTTTAAGTTAAAACTTATTCTTAAACTGAATTCTTTTAAGAACTTGAGCAAAATACCTTTCAATAATTTACGGCCAGAGTTTGTAACTCAAGTTTTAAATTTGAGAAGAAAAATCTTCTCAAAAATAAAACCGAAAAGCTTTAAAGGAAAATTAGTCAATGGAAACACTTTTGTTCAAATGTGCAAAATATTTTGCGATTCAATCAACAAAGGGGAAATTCCTTCAATTCAAAATTCTTGGAATTCAGTTTGCAAATTGGAATGTCAAAGATTGGTTTATAATATAATTGAAAGCTACACAACTCAAATGAACATAATCATTGCCAAACAACCTGTCGAATTTAGCATTTTGCATGAAAAACACAAGGAAGTAAAATTCAACAATATTTTTTAAAAATTTAATGTTTATAGTTCAAACAAATAAGTTTGGTTAATTTTGGAAAAAATTCTTATGGAGAAGATAAACAGTTTTTCAATGAAGAGCTCCTTAAAGGGATCAAAGCCAAATATCAAGAATATCTTAGCTCTAATACAGAATCCTATAAGGTGATTTTTTTTGAGACCTCAATAAAAAATTGAAATTATTTTGAAGGCTGTTTTGAAAGAATATTTCGAAAGCAGCTATAATAGAATTGTTGAAGAATTAGAAAACAATCAGACAAATAAAATGAGCCAAATTGAGACTCAAATTAAAAATTTAAGGAGTGATCTTGAGGTTAAAAAATTAGGAAATAATTGAAAAAAAATTGAAATAATAAAAAGACTCATTTTATCAATTCTCCCCAAATTTTGAATACTTTGAATTCTTTATTGATCGAAGCAGCTTTAAATCTTTCCCAGAAATATTTGGAAATAAATCAAAATAATTCAAGAAAAAATCTTTTGTAAAATAAAAATTAAACCTAAATTAATAATTTCAAATAAAAATTAAAGACTTAATGAAGGAAAAGTGAAATCTTTGGAAGAAAGAATTGAATCAGTCCAAAGAGAAAAAGAAATGAATGCGAAATTATTGAACGAAAAGATTCTTGAATCAGAATCTCAAAAGTATTTACAAATTATATTCGCAATGCATTATGAATTTCCTTTTTAGATCAAATTATTTTTTCCAACAAAAAAAACAACTTGAAAAAAAAGACAATAGTTTAGAAAAAAAAATTAAGGAAGTGGAAATTTTGAAAAAAGAAATGGAAGAAATTAAAATCGATTTAAAGAATCATTTGGATGAAGTATTACCATCAATTTTTTTTTGCCGAAGATAAAATAAATTTATTATAGAAAGAAAAAATAAAAAAAGGAAAAGAAGAGAAAGAAAATTCGATGTATATGCTCACCATTGAATTTGAGAAGAAATTTGCACTAGTTCAACAAAAAAATGAATTCCTTCAAAATGAAACAATAATGAACAAAGAAAAAATTTCGGATTTAGAGGAAGTCATAACAATTCTTAAGGAGAATTTAGAAAATCTTTCAAATGAGAAATATATTTTAGAAGAACAAATCATTGAAAACAACAAAGAAAAATATGATGTTTTGCTTAAAGATTACAAAATTCTCGAAGTCAAATATAAAGAGCTTTTGAGAGACAAAGAAAGATTGATGAATAATTGGAAAATTGAGAAAGAATATCTTGGCAAGGAATTAATGATTGCCAAATCTCAATTTGATGAAAATAAAAAGAATAATGAATTGATTATGAAGACTTTATGCACTTCCAGTTAAAAATATTTATTCATTTATGTTTTATTTATTTTATAAATTAGGAAAAATAAATACGGAACATAATTTAGATAATAATGGAGTAATTCTCAAAGCGAATAAAAATTTATCAATAGCTTTAGAAAAAGCTGAAGCGAGATGCACTGATGCAGAGAAAAAAATCGAAAGACTAAACCATTATCAGAAAATTGTCAAAACTTGTTCAAATTTTGAATGCAAAGTTTTTTTTCTCTTTTTTTTTCAATTTAATTCTTATAAAATTTTTGCTAGATGTGTTTGAAATATTTCTCTTTTGAAGCATTAAACATTCACATGAATAATTGCCAAAAGTCAAATAATGAGAAAATTAATTTGATCTCTTTTGAAGTAAAATATGAATCTACAGAAGAAAACAAATTTAAGAAAGTAAAAAACCATGTTTTTATGAATTTAAAACTTTTTTTGATAAAAGGAATTCGATATTGAAATCAATTATCAAAAAAAATGTTGGAGCCTAAAAAAAACTTTTAAAACATTTCGATATTTGGCTAAAGAAGTATTCTTTTTGAGAAAAGTTCTTTTAAATATAATAAATTAAAGTTGTCCAAACGTTTTTCAGATATCAAAACAAAACCCTTTTATTTATCGTTTACCACTAAGATAAAAAAAAGCTCAAATACCTTGAAGACAAATAAACAAGCTTACTTTGAAAACAAAAGAGTCCAAATAAACAAATTTTTGGATGTAAAAAAATTTCAAATAAATCCAAAATTTTTAAATTATTTACAATTTTTTCTTATATTTTAGGAAATATGCAAAATTCATGAAATTAGGAGTTCTACGCTTTTTGAAACATTTATGGCAATTGACATTCACATTAAAAAAATTGTAAAGCATGAAACTCATGATTCTTATGTCTCATTGCACACTTCCATCTTAGAAACTGAGAATTTTGCTGAAAATCTTCAACATTATTGTAAAAATGAGACAAATCTCATTAGCAATAAAGAAAATTTAGATTATAAAGAATTTTCTGATAAAAAATCCAAAAAGAAATCACTAAATGAGTCGAGAACTTCTTTGAAAAATATTTCTTTCAGAGAACTTTTTAATGATGTTAATAACAAATTATCTGCTACAAGCAAAAATAATTTTCCTTTGATGCCATTCAATAATAAAATAAGCATAACTTCAAATAAACATATAAATTTATTGAGTTTGAAAACTCCTCGAACCACAGCATTTTATTCTTCAAAAGATAATGATGAAAATATCAATGATAAAACCATAATAAAAAGCCCATTATATATTAAGGAACATGAACTTAAAGATCACTTATAAAAGTTTTTCTTAATAATAATAAAATCAGGATCGAATTTTTTTCTCTCAAGAAATATGAGCTTTTTTATTTTAGAAAAAAACATTTTGATTCACTATTTAAAAACAGAAAAAAATTTAACTCTCATCCTTAATGGATAAAAATTAAGTGTTCTATTTTTCAATAAATGTATGGATTCAAATTGCTATATTTAATTATATGAACATAGAAATGAAAATTTTTTTTTTTATTTGTAAATATGTAAAATATAAACTTAAAATACGGCTGATTTTTTAAAAATGTTTTTTTATGAAATTCTTAGATAAAATGAATGTTTTCTTGGATTTTTAAATTAGTTTTCTTCAATAGTTTCATTTTCAAGTATTTGAGTCGACCCATCATCCAGTGTATAAATTTTTTTTTCGATAGTTGTTTTTTTACCATTTTTAATTGAAATATTTTTAGTAATTTTGGTTGAAATTGTTCCCTTTGGTCTATCAGGATCATCTTCTATTCCTCCTTTTTTTAATTCTGGACTCCTTTTTTCATCCCTTTGTTTTGTTGGACTGCCACCATATTTTTCACTCGTTGTTTTTGTGGTAGTAACAGTTTCTGATTTATTGTATGGATCACCATAAGAACTATATGAAACACCTGTTTTTTTTGGCAATTCTTTATGATATTCTTCATAATTCATTCCTGTGTCTGAAAATATAACCAATAAAAATAAATTAAAATAATTGATAAAAAATCAAAAAATTCATCGAAAAAATAATTTACTTTTTTTCTCTCCTTTTTTGTTATAATTCTCTGCATAATTGATGACCACACAAGTTCCATAAGCTCCATGTTTCGCTGCTCCTATTCCAATATATCTAAACTTAGGATTGAATAGATTTTTTCTATATCCTCTTGACAAATCACCATCATCAATAATGCCAGACAGCACCACATTTTTACCTGTCTTACTTCCAAAATCAATGTTCTCGGCAATGCATCCGGACCATTCTCCATATTTTTCTAATCTTTTGCTCATATTTAACCCATCACTTCCTACATGACCTACAATATTCTTAGGACCAATGTCATCCGCCAAATCTTGGCAAGCATGAGCCATCTCATCTGTCCAATCCAAGAGACCAACTGGCTTGACTTGTTTCAAAAATTCGATGCAATCATATACTGCAGAAACTCCCTCTTTGGTTTTAAGAGCGATTTCACCTGGGATATGAAGAATATCATCTTTAAATAATTTGGCCATTTGTTCCAGAGGAAAAATAAACAAATGAGGGTTAGTTCTAACCAAATTGATTTCATTGAAGGATTCTTTGCATAATTGTTTGTAATCGACCATTTTCGGATGAAGGGAAAATATAAATGAAATAAATTTTTATGATTTTATTTTTTTATTTTGGAATTTGGCAAAAATAAAATTTTATATATTTTTCAATTTTTTATGGAAATTTGCGAAAAGCGAAAAATAATAATAGGAAAATTGATTGTAAAAAAAAAAAAATGAGTAAAAACACAAGTTTTTATGCAAAATACAAATTAGTATTTCCAGAATTAAAGAACAAAATCATCATAAACAAGCAAAATCAATCCGAAACAAAAGTTACAGAATATATTTCTTCAGCAAGATTCGAAAAAAAAATGAACAATTCTTCTTCTGATCGTTTCAAAATTGAAAATAATATTTCTATAAAAGAAGAAAAAAATCATCAAAATATTCATAAAGCTCTCAAAACCTTTCAAAATATAATAAAAAATTTGAAATACCCTACAAAAATTGTTGAAAAATTAAAATATAAATCCTGCCATAAACAAAAAGATGAGCTGATTTTAGAAAATAAATTGAAAATATCAAATCAATCTCAAATGAATTTACCAACAGAATCTCCTTTTTTAAAATCATCTATAATTTTAAAAAGCTTTTCCGAAAAAGGAAAGAGAGAAAAACATAATAAAATTCTTCAGATTTTTGAGAAATTAAATGAGGTATTGAGCAGCAGAATGAATAATATTGCCTTTGAAATACGAAAAGAAATTCTTGATCAAATAAAATTACTGGAAACCAATTTTCAAGGTCTGATTCATGAACTATTACAAAATATCAACCATTTGAAAGTTAATAATTCCAAAGATGTTGAAATAAACTCTTTGAGACTAAAAATTTCTCAATTAAATAAAGAAATAAAGACTTTATTGGAAAATTCCCAATCTAATCAAATATATGTCGAAGAAAAAGAAAAATCATCTAATGAAGGTGCCATTTTACAAGAGAAATATTCGGATTATTTTGAGAAATCTCAAAAAATAATCAAAAATCATGAACAAAAAATTAATTTACTTTTCTCGAAATGCACAGCATATAAATATATCAAAATCGACCTTGAAAATAAATTACAATCAATAAAAGAAGATAGTTTACACAATTTAAGTTATAAAACCCAAAACTGCGATCTTCGACAAAAGATTGTTCAGATAAATGAAATAATTTTAATGCAAAACGAAGAAATTTTAACATTGAAAGATGAAATGCAAATAAAGTCTTTATATTTCGCCAACGCCATTGCTTCTTTTAAAAAGAAAATGCTTCGAAATTCTTCTTCGATTTTAATTCCTGAAGAGAAAAAATATTTTGCGAATGATATCTTAAATGAAGTCACACAAATAATTTCTTCACAATTTTCTAAAACTCTTGATTTTTCGAACACTGAAAATATAAACTTTGAAGAAATAGATCTCGAGAAATGCAAGATTTTCAAACCGACTTTTTTTCATTGTTTTCCAAAAGCAAGTTTTTCAAATCCTATAAAAAATTTATTAGAAAGTTCCAGAAATAATATGAAGCTACTGATTACAATAAGAGGAATTCTCGACTCAAAACATAATGAATATTTATTATCCGATAATTATAAAACCTATAGCAATTTTGCAGATTTTGTATATTCATGGCTATGTAATTTTTATATCGATGAAGAAAAAAGATGCGTTTTGCATCGAAATTTTCAAACAAATCATGAAGTCGCAATGAAGTTTGTGCAAGAATTATTAGACTTTAATAAAACTTGGGAATTATTTACATTCAAAGATTTTTTGGAAGAAAAAGCTTCACCTGATGAAATTTTCTTTTATTTACATTGCAGGTTTTTGCTGTTTAATGGGCCGCAACTGAGAAGATTAAGCGGAGGTTTCAATTATATTGATTATGTGAAATTTGATAATGTTTTGAAAGTTTTGGATCTTGTTTTTAAAAACTTCGAGCTCCAAAGTAAAAATTTCATCATTAACAAGTTGAAAGCAAAAAGTAAAAATAATGGAGATATAATATTAATTGATTCATCTTTAGTTTTGAGAATATTTTTAGAATATTATAAATTAGAAAGAAAATTGATTTACAAACTTCTTTATCAAAATTTTCTTTCGAAACATAAATATCTAAAAGATTTTAAAGCTTTTGAAAACTTTATTCAAACAATGTTGCCAACTTGTAATGATTTAGAAAAAATGGAATTGTATAGATATTGTTATGAGGTTTCAAAAGGCATGATAAGCCCTGATGTTGTTTTCACAGTGTTTTCAGAAAGTGGTTTTTTGATAAAAATTATAAAATCACAATATTTTTATGACGAAATTTATGAAAAAGATTATAATATTATCATTGATTTCATTCATAACAATTTTAAAAAAAAGAATGAAGAGTTACTATTTATTAAATCGAAAATACAAAGTTTTGGTGTTGAAATTGTATTTGAAGAATTCGAAAAATATCAGACAATTTTTCTTGAAAAAAATTTCAACTTTTACAAAAGAAATTCATTTGGAGGAAAAAATTTATTTATGATTTATTCTCATTTCATTGAAATTTTTATGAAAATAAGAAACATAGAAGTTTTCAACACTTATAATACAGCTGAAAAAGAAATTTTCTATTTAAAAAATGATTTTTTATCTTATGATAGTTTATTCGTCTTAATCAAAACTTTCGTAAAAATGGAAAAAATAAAAGACTTTGAATGTCAGAGAAACGCTCGAAAAATTCAGCTAAACTTAAAAAGAAAAATGAATAAATGGTATGCTTTAGTTAGCCAAATTCTTCCATCAAAAATTGATTCAAAAGTCAAAATTTAAAAATAAATAATGAAAATGATTCAAAAGCAAAGTATTTATTTGTTAAAATTTTTTTTTTTTTTTAGTTTACCTTTTTAAAAATTTAGAAGAAAA
>JFJP01030218.1_pt1 | contig 15205 bp, 6 predicted proteins | sample 431651 | NCBI WGS metagenome assembly JFJP01 (sample SAMN02602958, study PRJNA72255) | Microbial mat metagenome, whole genome shotgun sequencing project. | biome: fresh water; feature: sink hole; material: water; isolation source: purple microbial (photo- and chemosynthetic) mats found in...
GCCCATTAGCGTGATTCGCCAATATATAGAGCAGCAACAAACGCCAAATTAATCAGGCGAACTTCGTTCGCCGCGCTATCCATCCCCGGCCCAAAGGCCGAGGCTTTTCGCGCAATTCGGGTAAACGCTGAAAGCCTGAATTTGGCGATATTCTTTTAACTAAAGTGGGAACTACAGGAATCGCAGTAACGGTCGATTTAGACTACGATTTTAGTATCTTCGCCAGATTGGCTTTATTAAAATTTTCGCAACTGAATTTAGGCAAGGCGCAATAAATGCCCCTCAGAGGGTCGGCCATCGGGTTCCGCTATGTCTGCTGTGGGTCGGGCTTTAGCCTGACTATTTTTATCTTTTAACATTAAAGAGTTAGGCTAAATCCCAACCTACAATAGCTCCCTCGTACCGTGGGGGACATTTTTTGCGAGATGCCTTAAACCAGCGATATCTGCGGCTTCTTATCAACTCACCCTTCGTAAAGCAACAATCCGCAGACAACACTCAGGGTATAGGCAATAAAAATCTTGTGCTGCGTTTAATTAATCAATTTAGTATCCCCCCCTCGCCGAACAACACTGCATCGTCGCCAAGGTCGATGAATTGATGGCGCTGTGCGAACAACTCGAAGCGCAACTGACCACTACCCAGGCTGATATACTGGGCACTGCCATAAACTGAACATTGTGATCCGCAGATGAACGCAGATGAACGCAGATCAAAACCAGCGAAGACGCTTGGCAACCGACTCTTGGATGCTGTGTTAGATCAAAATTTTACTGAAAAATCAACAGATATTTTTTCGATAGATTCTTTGTCCTGAAAATCGAGTTCGGATGCGGTCATGACCGCCCCACCACCTCCGCTAGAAATCGCCCGGTATGGCTGGCCGGATGCGCCGCGACCTGTTCCGGCGTCCCCACTGCAACGACTTCCCCACCCCCGCCGCCGCCTTCCGGCCCCAGGTCAATAATCCAGTCGGCGGTTTTAATCACATCCAGATTGTGCTCAATCACCACAATGCTATTCCCACGATCCCGCAGTTCATGCAGCACTTTTAATAACTGCTCAATATCGTGGAAATGCAGACCGGTGGTCGGCTCATCGAGGATATACAGCGTCTGGCCGGTATCGCGTTTGGACAATTCACGCGCTAATTTCACCCGCTGCGCCTCACCCCCGGACAGTGTCGTCGCATTTTGACCGAGCTTGATATAACTCAGCCCCACTTGCATCAGCGTTTGCAGTTTACGGGCGACAACCGGCACCGCCTGATAAAACGCCAGCGCGTCTTCCACGGTCATTTCCAGCACTTCGTGAATCGTGCGGCTCTTATAACGGACTTCTAAAGTCTCCCGGTTATACCGCTGGCCCTTGCACTGGTCGCACGGGACATAAATATCGGGAAGAAAGTGCATCGCCACCTGAATCACCCCGTCGCCCTGACAGGCTTCACAGCGCCCGCCCTTAACGTTAAAGCTGAACCGACCGGGTTGATAACCCCGCGCCCGCGATTCGGGAACTCCGGAGAATAATTCCCGGATGGGTGTAAATAAACCGGTGTACGTTGCCGGATTGGAACGCGGCGTCCGGCCAATCGGACTCTGGTCGATATTCACCACCTTGTCCAATTGCTCCAACCCGGTTAAATCCTGACAGGGCGCGGGCGATTCGTTAGCGTTATTCAAATCGCGGGCGGCGTAGCGGTACAGGGTGTCGTTGATGAGTGTGGACTTCCCGGAACCCGACACGCCGGTAATGCAGGTCAGCAAGCCCAGCGGAATGTTCACACTCAGATTTTTCAGGTTATTACCGCTGGCGCCGGTGATCCGCAGCACCTTCTGCGAATTAAATGGAGTGCGCTGTTCTGGTAGCGTAATCCGCCGCTGGCCGCTCAAATAAGCCCCGGTCAGCGAGTCGGGATGCGCCATGATGTCGGCCGGCGTGCCTTGCGCGACAATGCGTCCACCATGAACGCCCGCGCCCGGCCCCATGTCCACCACCTGATCGGCGGTGCGAATCGCCTCCTCATCGTGTTCCACCACGATCACCGTATTCCCCAAGTCACGGAGCCGTTGCAGACTGGCCAGCAACCGGGCGTTGTCGCGCTGGTGCAGACCGATGGACGGCTCATCCAGGACATACATCACCCCGACCAGCCCTGCGCCGATTTGCGAGGCCAGCCGAATGCGTTGCGCTTCGCCGCCAGATAGCGTTTCGGCGCTGCGTTCCAGGCTCAGATAATCTAGCCCGACATTCGCCAGAAAGTTCAGCCGCTCGCTGATTTCCTTGATGATCTTGGCGGCAATCGTGCCCCGCTGGCCCGGCAGCGCTAACTCAGCAAAGAATCCCTGAGCAACGCCAATGGGGCGGGCAACAATTTCCGGCAGACTGTGGCCCGCGACAAAAACGTTCCGGGCAGAACGAGTCAGCCGCGCCCCCTGGCAGGACGGGCAGGGCCGACTGCTCAGATATTTCGCCAGATCATCGCGCACCAGGTTGGAATCGGTTTCCCGGTAACGGCGATCCATGTTGGGAATCACGCCCTCGAAGGCATGACGGCGGATTTGGGTTTCCCCGCGACTGTTGGTGTAAGCAAAGTCGATGACCTCGCCACCGCTGCCGTGCAGAATGATCGTGCGAATCGGGGCGGGCAGGTCCTGAAAGGGGGTATCGACTGCAAAAGCGTAATGCTGCGCCAGGGCCTTGATCAGTTGAAAATAATAAAAATTATCCCGATCCCAGCCGCGCACCGCGCCCTTGGCCAGACTTAAGTGCGGATGACCAACCACCCGCTCCGGGTCAAAGAACTGCTTGACGCCGAGACCGTCGCATTCCGAACAGGCCCCGACCGGGTTATTGAACGAGAACAGGCGCGGCTCCAGTTCCGTCAAACTGTAACCGCACACCGGACAGGCATAACCCGCGGAAAATAGCAGTTCCGCCCGTTCCGGTTCATCCAGGAACGCGACTCGGGCAATCCCCTCCCCCAGCCGCAACGCCGTTTCAAACGACTCCGCCAGCCGCTGCGCCAGGTCGCTCCGCACCTTGAACCGGTCCACGACGACCTCAATCGTATGCTTGCGGCGCAAATCCAGCGGCGGCGGGCTATCCAGTTCCACCACCTCGCCATCAATCCGGGCGCGCACGAAGCCCTGCGCCTGCAAGCCCTGCAACAGTTTTAAATGCTCGCCCTTGCGCTCCTTCACCACCGGGGCCACCAGCATCAACCGCTCCCCCGCCGGCAACGCCAACACCTGATCCACCATCTGGCTGACGGTCTGCGCGTCCAGATCAATGGCGTGATCGGGACAGCGCGGAATCCCGGCGCGGGCGTAGAGCAGCCGTAAATAATCGTAAATCTCGGTAATGGTGCCGACGGTGGAGCGAGGATTGTGGGAAGTCGATTTCTGCTCGATGGAAATCGCCGGCGACAAGCCCTCAATGTGATCGACATCCGGCTTTTCCATCAGCGACAGGAATTGCCGGGCATACGCGGACAGCGATTCCACATAGCGACGCTGACCCTCGGCATAGAGGGTGTCGAACGCCAGCGAGGACTTGCCGGACCCCGACAGGCCGGTAATGACGATCAGTTGGTCGCGGGGCAGATCCAGGTCGATATTCTGGAGATTGTGAGTACGTGCGCCGCGAATCTTGATGGTGTCCATGAGCATCCTTAAGTCAATGGCAGTCAGGCATCACCCTGGACTAACATTCAGGTTACCCGGTTCAAGAGGATTAACCCGATGCAGTTCAAAAGCTCCCAGACTGAAGAAAACCTGAAAGCCGCTTTCATCAGCGAAGCGCAGGCCAACCGCCGCTACCTCTATTTCGCCAATAAAGCCGACGTCGAGGGGCAAAGCGATCTGGCCGCGCTGTTCCGTTCGACGGCCGATGACTCATCGGGAACCGACTGCCGCCCGTTGCAGAAACCGGGCTGTTTCCTCCTCCAGCCACGCCAGATCGCCAAAGCGTTCCACCGGCCCGGTCAGTGTGATGTTCCCGCTGAGGACATCGTCCGCCAAAGCAAAGCGCACCTCCAGCACCAGCGGTTCACCCGGTTCCGGCTGATCCTGGAGTGTCAAGGCGACTTGCACCGCCAGCGAGGCGGTCGCGGCTTCTAACTGTATGATCGTCGCGATCAGGGGATGTCCGGTTTCCTGACTCCGATCCTGCAGAGCAAAAACCAGTTCCCGCTTCACGAACGTCCGCACCGATTCCAGAATTCCGTTCAATTGAGCTTCTGCCCGGCGCAATGCCTGCGGAACACTTTGTTGCTGGTCATTTTCCTGCGCGATCACCGCCCGCAATCGGGCAAACGCCTTGGGCAATGCACCGGAATGAAACCCACGCCGCAGCAAGGTGTACAGCGTTTCGCCAGCCGGCCCAAACCGTGCAGGCTGGATGGCATCAGGGTGATTAGCGCGATACAGCTTCCAGTTGGCTCGTAACTCCCAGACCAGAAAGCCAAACAGTCCCGGCAACAGCAGGATGGTCACGGTCACCAGCGGCAGACTGATGAATTGGGGCAATACCGGATTCAGCAGCGCCAGCAACGACGTGGTCAGCGCGGGCAAAAAAGGCAGCATTAACTTGTGTGAAACCGTCACGACCGGAAAGTGTTTGATCGGATTGATCTGTGGCTCCACCAATACCGCCGCGTAGAAATGGATGAAATCGCGGAACAGCTTCCACAAAGGCCCCATCACCGCCTTAACCGTCATCATCCCCCGCCCTTCCCCGCGATGATGGCTGATCATTTCATCAACGCGATGCAGTCCCTGCTCAACGTTGTGCATCAGCGCATCGAACAGGTCAATCACCCAGCGCACCAGACCCATCACCAACGTATGACGCACCTGACGCCAAACGTTAATCAGCCCGGTCATCAGGCTATCCAGCAGTTCCCGTCCCCCCCGGCTGTTGCGCAGGAAGGTTCCGAAAATGAACCCGAGGATCAGCAGAAACGTCGGCAGTCCTTCGAGGTCAGGAGCAAGTCGGTTCGCCACGCCCAGTGCGGGCATCGCCACCAACGCCCCGATCAGCGCCGGTTCCAACACATAGCGGGAAACAGTACGCACCCACGGCTGGCGCAGCCAGTTCACCATCCGCCGCCAATCGATTAACCGCAACCATCCCCGGTACAGGCAGTCGTTCCACAGCCACTGCCCGCCCCGGCGCAGCGCCTCAACGGCGTGTCGTCCCGGTTCGGTATACAGCGCGATCAACAAACAAGCGCTCACCCCCAGCACGGACCCGACATTCACCAGTTCGGGGGTACGCGGCGCGACCAGACTGAGTAGATAGGTCAGCGCCTCCAAACCGATCAAAGCGATCCCAAAGGGCAACAGCAGCCATCGGGTGATGAACCGGCCCGGAGCCGAGCCAAAGAGCGGGGCGCTGAGTTGCTGCAAGCCTTTCAGATAAAACTCGCCGGGTTGATAAACTCCCGGCAGCGCGGCACGCGCCTGGCGATCAAACTGCGCCAGTCGATCCCCCAGCACCAGCGCCCGCCAGCCGGAATCAGGCAATCGGAAGACTTCATCACGCGCTACGGCATCGCGCAGATCCGCGAATCGCAGATGCCCGCGCCGCACGATGATCTCAAACAGCTCTTCCTGCAGCCGGTTCCGTGCGACCCGTTGCGCATGATCAGCGGGGAGAAATCCCACCTGGTCAAGGAGTTGACTCAGCCGTGGCCGGAGTTGCTGCTGGAGTTGCTGGCCAATCCGTTCTCCCAAGGCCTGCAAGGGTACGCTGAAATAGACCACTTCCGCCCCCGACCAAGGAAGCTGATCCAAGCGGGTTTTAGCGGCGTTCAGCGCCCGTAGCGCCTTGAGCGGCCCCTGAAACGGCAGTCCCAGTTGCACAGGTTTACGACGCCAGGCCCCCATGATCGGTTGCAGGCGGTAATACTTGGTGCGCCCTTCCCGGCCAATTTGCTCCAGATCATCCAGCAGTCGGGATGGTCGGCTGGAGCGCTGCGCGACATTGGGTTCATTTAATAACCGTTGCGTGCAGATTTTGAGAATACGACTGGCGGATGGCTCTAATCGCCAGGTCACCGCGAGGTTACTGATCAACGTATCCACCCGTTCCCGCTGCCAGGCGCGCAGGCGCTGGGCTACTGGATCAGCGAGGGAGGCCTCCCCCTGAAGCTGTTGATACTGATCGACGGCGATACTCAGATCCCGGAGCGCGGTTCCATAACGTCCAGCCCTCTCGGCGCGGAACGCGGCTCGGACGCTGTGGCGAAACAGGCGCAGCCGGAGGATAGCCGCCCAGTCTGCGGCTGCCCCACGATCCAGTCCACGGGCTAACCTCGCGATCACCGGCATCAGGAACGTGATCAGCGCGTGGCCCACCTCGCTGAGCCAGCCTGGCTGGTGAGTCAGCGTGGCCGACTGCCGCAATGCCTCCTCACAACGGCTGGTGATGGACCATGGCTCGCCGGACACCGACAGCTCAGGGATGCGTTGCGCACCCGTTTTGCCCCTGGCCGACCATTTCGACGTCAAGGGCAGAATGGTGTTAGCACCATCGGCTAAATCGGGATCATGGCGACCAAAGGGCAACCCCATCGGCAATTCCGGCTCGTAGTCTGGCGCACCATGGAACCCGGCGGGACGGCTTTTGACCAGCAGTTGCGGCCAGCGGCGGCTATGCCGGGGCGGCGGCACATCCAGACCGCCCTCCTTTAGCCAGTGATCCAGTTTCCCCCAATCCCCAATCGCGGGAAAAACGTAGGCGCGGGTTCCCGGTGCGAAATAGCGCAGGTAGGTCACGAAGCCCACAAATTGACGGCAGAGCGCGTCGTCATCCAGATCCAGCACGACCCACTGATCCTGTTCCAGCAGCTCGCGCACTTCGCGAAACGCCGGTTCACCGATCCGCTGCGCCAGTCCCCGCCCGCCGAACGTGTCGTGATCCGGATTATCGCTACGGGTGATTTGCCAGGTACGTGCAATCTCAGCCTCGAAACGCCGGCCCCAGTAGCTGCGTAACAAGCAATCCGGATCGCTGGTCGCCAGTTCCCGAGCGGAGGGCGTCGGCAGGAGAATCACCCATTCTGGCAGACTCAGACCCTCGATGACCGACAATGCATCAGGATTCTCATCCTCCAGACCCCGCAGAAACACCGAGCGGGGCATCAAGTAATGACTCATCGACGGAATCGCCAGACGCGACAACCCCGGTTCGCGATCCCGGCGCACCAGTCGTTCCATCACCCGGGGATGGAAAAGAAATACCCCATCGGTCGGTTTCAGCACCCGGCGGCGGAAGGCGCGCACAGTCAGTGGGGCAGGCGGTTTATCCACAATGTTCTCAGCGGCCTGTTTTCGGAGTGTGAAATACCGGTTAATTGTACAAGTCATTCGGGCGATTTTCCTGGTAGCGATTCAGACCTGAGTACGGTACCGTTAAAACTTGGCCACTTCCCTTTCCCAGTGACGTGATATAGCGATCCTGAATGAGTTGTGGAATTGCCGCCTCGAACCACCCCGGCGCTGACGCGCCACCCCTCCTTATCCAAGGAGGGGATTTTCCATGACGGGCATAGGACGGCTATATGACCCTTGAAGCGCTCCTGACCCTGATCGAAATCAGCGCGATTATCGTGTTCGCCATTTCCGGTCTGATCGAGGCCGTTCGCAAGCGAATGGATGTCATCGGTGTCTTTGCCGTTGCATTTGTGACCGCATTCGGTGGTGGCACCCTGCGCGATGTACTGATTGACCGGCGACCGCTCTTCTGGGTGCAGCATCAGGAATATGTCTGGCTGGTATTGGCACTGACCCTGATCGGGTCGCCGCTGCTGCGGGTACTGCGCCACCAATGGGTGGATCGGGTGATGCAGGCGACCGATGCGCTGGGATTGGGATTATTTGCGGTTTCCGGCGCATCGCTGGCATTGACCGCGGGTATGCCGCTGATCGTCGTAGCGTTGATGGGGGTGATGACCGGCGTTTTTGGGGGCGTTATGCGCGATGTCCTGTGCAATGAAATCCCCGTGGTGTTCCACGATCATCGCCCCTACGCCTTGTGTGCATTTAGTGGCTGCTGGGTGTTTATCGGTTTGAATTTCATCGGCGCTGAAGCCTGGTTGGCGCTGCTGGTTGGCGCGGGCGTCACCGCAGGATTGCGGTTGCTGGCTTTGACGCTGGACTGGCGGTTTCCTCAGTGGCCACACGAACCCGGTGATTGAGCGCGATGGAAGCCCTTCCCGCAACTCCTTATCAAAAAGAAGTGATTGTTTAAAAGGCGTATAACAGGGATGCTGTCAGAGTAAATAACTCTTCGGTCAGGTTACCGCCTTCGAGTTTCCCTCGAAAAAGCACTTCATCACCTACTGTTGATGAGAATTCTTTGGAGTCCGATGCATCAAACTTATAATAATGATAGTTCGCTCCAATCGATAATCCCAAATTATCCATGAGAAATTGCGTCCAAGAAATGCCAAAGGAAAAGGCATTGGAATTGCCATCCCAACTAAAGTTTTGTTGCGCGGGTACGGGTACAACCTCACAGGGGATGCAAATAGCATCAAAGTTGGAAGAGTAGGATCCTCCCAAGCGGGCATACGCCGCTTTGATGGTGAGCGCACCCGGATCTATCAGGAAGGAGTAAGAAGTTCCGACAAAGGGGCCATCCTGTTCAAATCTGCCCGCGAAATTGCCATTTTGTATTAACAACATTGAGGGTACTTCACTCAAACTAAATGACTGATCCCAGTCTGTTTTTCCAGACTTATAGCCGGCAAATGCCGACCACTGATCAGTGATCCGGTAACCCATAGAGATGGCCCAATCCGAGTGCTTTGCGTCCACATCACCCGATTGAGCGAGCAGTGAAAAGCTGGGATCAGACTCATCCAGTTGCTCACTGCTGGAGTAAGCTGTTTCATTCAGCATGGATTGATAATAAATATCACCAAAAAATCGGCCAACGGCTGCGGTAGCTCCCAATCCCCAAATAGGACCACTAACATTTATTTTGCTATGCTTATTCATATCAAATTCCAACGGCTGAGTCACCGGTGGCGCACCTTCAAAAACATAAGTCATATCACCAGATTCAAGTTTATAGTCAGCATATCCTGCATACACCCGAGGTTGAAAAGTCAAATCTCCCCAGGAAAACTCCTCGGCAGAAACCGCCAGTGGCCCAGTGCCTAATACGGTGATCATTGAACAGAATAGACCCATTTTCATTTTCATAACTCCTCGGTAATTAACTGTAATTCACTTAAAAAATCAGAAAGTTAAAAGGTTCCAAAAACACGCGGTTTAGCCGTAGTTTCTGGCGGTGACGGTTTCTCTGACGGTGGCTCTTTACGCGGCGGTTGCGGTTGCGGTTCTGCTCGAGGCGGTTCTTTGCGTTGTTGATCCTGCTGTCGCTCTAAACGCTGCTGTTCCTTTCTCTGTTGTTCCTGCTCTTTCCGCTGCTGTTCCAACCGCTGTTGCTGATCCTGCTCTTTCCGCTGCTGTTCCTGTTCCTTCCGTTTTTGCTCGAGTCGCTGCTGCTCCTGCTCCTTCCGTTTCTGGTCGAGTCGCTGCTGCTCCTGCTCTTGCTCCTTCCGTTTCTGGTCGAGTCGCTGCTGCTCCTGCTCCTTCCGTTTCTGCTCCAATCGTTGCTGATCCTGCTCTTTCCGTTTCTGCTCCAATCGCTGCTGCTCGGCTTCCCACTCAGCACCGATATCCTGACGCAGGCGCTGTAAACCTTCATGCGTCGGCATGATAGCCAGCCCTTTGTCGATTTGCGCCAAGCTATCCTGCAAGGCACCCGCTGCGCGTCGTTGCTGCGCCAATCGTTCATATTCTTGCACGATACGCCCAAAGCCTGCCTGCGCTTGGGCATTCCCCGGATCCAGATTAAGCAATTGCCGATAGGTTTCTTCCGCATTGTTTCCGGCTGGGGTGGTTAAACGCTTCGCCTCCAAGTGTGTTTCTGCTTGCTCGAGCAGCGTCCTAATCTGTTGTTCGCGTTGAGCCTGATCCGCCTGCCGTTGCTGTTCTGCCGCAAACTGCCCGCGTACCTTGTCGCGCAGGCGCGTTAACTCATCATGGTCAGGTGCCAGCGCCAAGCCCCTTTCAAGGTGCTGCAAACTGGCCGAGTATTCACCCTTATGTTGTGCGTCCAGTGCACTGGCCAGATACCTATCAGCTTCTTGTTTGCGCCGTGCGGCCTCGATCTTTCGCCCCGCTTCCTGCTCCTGTCGCTGGCGCGCCTCTGCCTGGCGTTGCCGCTCAGCCATCTGTGTTCTGACCTGCTCACGAAGCGCCAGCAATTCGCGATGATCCGGAACCGCCAGCAAACCCTGTTCAACATAAGCCAAGCCTACTTCCATCGAACCTTCCCGCAAACTCTCCTGAGCCTGCGTCATAAAATATTCACTTTGTAATCGGCGCTGGCGCTGTTCCTCTGCCTGAAATAGCCGCGCTTTGTCTTCGGCAAGCAGTTGCTTGACCTTGGCATATAAGGGCATCAATCCATGATGTCCCGGTACCACGGCTAAACCTTGGTGAATGTGATCAAGACTGTCCTGTAAGGCACCCGCATCCAGTCGCTGCTGTGCCCGCTTTTCGTATTCACCCGCAATATTTTGTAACCCCTCCAGCGCCTGAGCATTACCAGGATCCAGTCTTAGCACCCGTCGATAAGTGGCTTCGGCACTGCCCTGATCAGATTCATTGGTTAAATGCCCGGCCTGCAATTGTGATTCTGCTGATTTAAGCAATACGGTCACTTCTTGCAAAATTTGATCCGGTTCGATTTTAACGATCGGTTTGGCGGGTTCCACATTGTGATTTGATAAATCTGTAGATATGAAAATATAAGCGCTAACTATCAAGAAAAATGCAAAACCGGTCATCCAAAAAAACCGTGATTTTTTTCCAAATGAATGGCGAATTTTGCTACTTGCAAAATCGACCAGACTGACATTATGAATATCCGGGTTGACTTTTGTCCGTAATCCAGTATCGCCGGATACTACTAAATTCAGGGCGCGTAAAAAATCAATGACATTTTTATATCGATCCTCACTCTTTTTTGCAATTAACCGTTGAAAAATCGGTTGAAGATAAGTGTATTCTTTGGGCAGTTCGGGGATAGGATCATGCAAATGCTTAAGCATCACCGCCATGGGGTTTCCCCCTTCATAGAGCGGATGCCCGGTCAGCATTTCGTAGAAAACCACACCCAGACCATAAATATCAGATTGTAGGGTGACGACTTCGCCCATGACCTGTTCCGGACTCATGTAGCCCGGACTGCCGAGCGTCAATCCAGCGATGGTATGAACAGTTTTTGCTTCCACGGATCGCGCAATGCCGAAATCGGTCAATACCGGAGTTCCATCGCGCCGAAACATAATATTAGAAGGCTTGATATCTCGATGAATGACGCCTCTTTCGTGGGTATAGGCCAGCGCCTTGGCAATCGCACTGATAATTTCTATGGCGGAATCCAGGGATAATCCCTGTTTGATTCGATCCTTAAGCGTACCGCCCGGCAGGTACTCCACTGATAAAAAAGGCTGACTTTCCTCAGTAAAACCAATGTCATAAATCGTGATAATGTTCGTATGCAACATTTGAGCGAGAAACTGCCCTTCTTTTTCAAAACGTTGCACGAAATCTTGGTCATCACCCGCTTCCTGCGAGAGTATTTTGACGGCCACTTGACGACCGAGCGCCCGTTGAACCGCACGATAGACCACGGCCATTCCGCCGCGCCCGATTTCGCATTCAATCTCGTAGCCGGGAATTTCGACCCGTCTTGATCGGCGCAAGCTCTGACTGGTCGTATCCGTCGACGGACCGGGTATCGGGGATGGTGGCTGAAAACTCAAGGTTAGATTCCTCACCTGGATGGTGGCGATCGACGCGCTTGGAACAAACGGGCGGCAATGCTGGAAAGCGGAGGGTTCCAGGATGTTTTAGACGATTGTTAAATTTACAGCAGCCACCTCATCTTAATCAATGGTTCTGGTCGTTTTGGTCGCTATTTAAAGATTTTGATTGCAGAACTTCGCCTGTTTTGGCGCGATAGTGAAGGCTTGAGCCACGTCGGGCAAACCGCTGACCGGGTTGGCTCAATGGCAGGATCGCTATTACACTGTTAAGCAACCGCATCGCATCCGCTGCCCGTTCAGCGACCATCGTCGACTTTACCCTCCGCAAAGTCAGTTCGATACGGGATCCCTGCCTTTTTGCCAAACGATCGAAGTTACTCATTATGAATCAATCTAGCAACATTCAGCGATCAGTTTATTTCTCAATCGGCGTCAGCGCCTTACTGTCGGGCTTTTCCCTGGCGCCAGTTTTCGCTACCGATGCGCTACCTCCTATATCGGGCGGCAGTCGGCACTCTTTAGCCAACCCGACTATCACCCCTGACACTTCCGGTTTTTCGGGTCATGCCGCCCCGGCGCTGGCTATTCCACGTTCCGGCTACTACGGGTGGGGTTCGAACCAATCCGGTCAAGTGGGTAACCAGAATGCGGGAACAACGCGTTATTACCCGATTTGGACCCCTTACCAGCCATGGCGAAGGCGATCGGCGGGTGACTCTGATGTGATGCCGTTGGCGACTCAGGATGACCTGCAAGCGGTTCAGGTGGTCAGCGGCGATCAGCACAGCATTACATTATACAGCGATGGCACCGTTTCGGCGTCGGGAGATAACACTTTTGGTCAGTTGGGCGATGGGACACAAATCAACCGCAGTGAACCGGTTCAGGTGCAGGGACTCAGCAACATCGTCGCGGTCGCGGCTGGGAAATCGCACAGCTTGGCGGTGACCGGTGAGGGGCAAGTCTATGCCTGGGGCAGTAATACGTTCCGTCAGTTGGGGAATAACACCACGGTGAATTCATCGGTTCCGGTTCTGGTGGCCGTAACCGGTAGCGATAGCGGACTGGATTTTCCGCCGCTGACCGACGTGCAGGCGGTGGCGGCTAGTGAAGTCCACAGTGTCGCGCTGAAACGCGATGGAACGGTGTGGGCATGGGGAACTAATACCTACGGTCAACTGGGAACCGGCACTACTTTAAGTTCAGCGGTCGCCAAACCCGTGCCGAATCTGACGGAGGTTAGAGTGATCACCGCGGGCGGCGATCAGGCAACCGCCCGCACACTCGCCCGGACTGCCGATGGCACCCTCTGGGGTTGGGGCAATAACGATAAATGTCAGATGAGCGATAGTCCGTGGGCGACTCAAAAAACACCCATCCGTTTAGAGGCGCTGAGTCGCCTGGGGGCGGTAGATGCCTTGGCCAGTGGGTTGGCGCATGGCGTCGCCCTGAAAGACGGACTGGTCTACACATGGGGCGACAACCAGAGTGGTCAGTTAGGCGACGGGACGTCAACGTCGCGTTGTGAACCGCTGTCGGTGGCGGGGCTGAGTCCGGTGGCCACCATTGCTGCTGGCAATGCGCATACCCTGGTTACGCAAAGCGATGGCACGATCCGGACCTGGGGCAAGAACGAATACGGTCAGTTAGGTGACGGCACGGCGAGTGACGCGGGCCAACCGGCTGCTGTTAAAGGCGTGTGCGGCGTCGGCCAGATCAATCTACAGAGCGCCCCGCTATCGACGTGCCCACTCACGGTAGAAACGGCAGGAGGCGGCACTGTGGGCGGCGACGGCGAGTATGCGACTGGCGCGACGGTCACGCTCACCGCGACCCCAAACCCTGGGAAAATCTTCATGGGCTGGGATCCCGAACCGTGCGCGGCCTATTTTCTCATGCCGGCCAGCGCACTGCTCTGCACGGCGCGCTTTGCCGATGATTCTGGAATGACCTACTCACTGGTGGTCACGAAAACCGGCGCGGGCACGGTCAGTGATGGCGGTCAATATGCCGCTGGGACGACGGTCACCCTTAAAGCCACTCCGGATGCCGGGAATGTCTTCGTAAACTGGAGTCCTGAACCGTGTGCAGACCGATTCACTATGCCCGCTCAGGATCTGACGTGTATGGCGACATTCACCAATAGCAACAACGACACCGCCTATTCAGCGGTCGGCGTGTTCCGGGCGGGGACCTGGTTCCTGGATGCCAATGGGAACGGCATCTGGGACAACTGCCAACAGGAGGGGGGGTTGGATTTGTGCCTGTTCAACGCCTTCGGGAGTGCGGGTGACCTGCCGGCTGCCGGCAACTGGAATGGCGATGCCAAAAGCTCTATCGGGGTGCTGCGTTCCGGCACCGGGGAATGGTTCATCGACCAGAATGGCAATCACCAATGGGATGGCTGTGGCGTAGACGGCTGTTATGTGGGCTTTGGCATGGCGGGAGATTTACCGGTCGCTGGCGATTGGCACGGAACCGGATCCGCCAAAATCGGCGTCTTCCGCAACGGTCAGTGGTTTCTGGATGCCAACGGCAACGGGAAATGGGATGACTGTAGCGCCGATCTGTGCCTGAGCTTCGGTCAAGCACTTGATTTGCCGGTAGCGGGCAACTGGAATGGGGGTGTCCCGGCTGGGGTGGGTGTCTTTCGCCAGGGCACCTGGTATCTGGACTACAACGGCAATGGCGTTTGGGACGGCTGTCAGCAGGACGGCGGGCAGGATCAGTGTCTGTACAACAGTTTTGGGAGCGACGGTGACCTGCCGGCGGCGGGTGACTGGAATGGCGATGGCAAGGCTAAGGTCGGCGTGTTTCGCAACGGGACCTGGTATCTGGACTATAACGGCAACGGCGCTTGGGATGGCTGCGGGATAGACCGTTGCTACGCGGGCAGTTTTGGGACGGCGGGCGACTTGCCGGTCGCGGGTCGCTGGTAAGCACCGGGCTTTGAGCTGCTCGGGTCTTCTCTTAGTCCTTTAGTTTAGGTAGCCGACCTCCCGAACCACCCCGGCGCTTCGCGCCACCCCTCCTTGGCCAAGGAGGGGAATTCGCACGTCCGGCCATCATCGGGAAAGGCGGTACCGAGCCGGACGTGATCTCCCCCCTTTGCTAACGGGGGGCACTTCATTTCAGGAAATCGCCTTATTCCTTAATCTCTCCAAGGATTTTGCTATGCACCATTCCAGCAATGACCGACATCTACGGATGCGTTTTTTCATGTTGTTGAGTGTACTGCTTTTGGGTGCTGGGCCACCGTGGGCGTGGGCTGGCGGACTTTCCGGCGGCGGTACGCACTCGCTGGCGATTAGCCCCGGCCTGACCTTTGGCTATGCCTGGGGCGCGAACGCC